>OFMN01002087.1_pt1 | contig 11265 bp, 5 predicted proteins | sample 1541791 | NCBI WGS metagenome assembly OFMN01 (sample SAMN04209248, study PRJEB22552) | human gut metagenome | biome: gut; material: feces | host: Homo sapiens | place: USA: Oklahoma
CCAACTGTCTGATGCCGCCAAAAAGCAGTTATGCTGACAGAGTATTTACAACAGAGGTGGTTGCTTTCCCTGGCGCTGTTCATATTGATGAGAAAAAAGATTTTACGCCAGTTATCAAAAAAGCACTTGAACTTGGTGGCTATAAAGAAAATCAGACATTAAAAGGTATCAATGGAGGTACCAAGGTGACAACCGGATTCGGTCATGCAGCTATACTGTCACATGCAAATACTATAGTAGATGCTGTAAAATCAGGTGCAATCAGCCATTTCTTCCTGGTTGCCGGATGTGATGGTGCTAAACCGGGTCGAAACTATTACACAGATTTTGTTAAACAAACTCCTTCTGACAGTATCATCCTAACCCTGGCATGTGGCAAATTCCGTTTCAATGATCTTAATCTTGGAGAAATCAATGGTCTGCCACGACTGATGGATATGGGGCAGTGTAACGATGCTTACGGGGCGATTCAGGTTGCTCTGGCACTTGCGGATGCATTTGGATGTACTGTAAATGAGCTTCCTCTCTCCTTCGTTCTTTCATGGTACGAACAGAAGGCAGTCTGCATTTTGTTGACGCTTCTGCACCTTGGTATCAAAAACATCCGTCTTGGTCCTTCTCTACCTGCGTTTTTGTCTCCTAATATTCTGAACCTTCTTGTGGAAAAATATGGCATAGCACCTATCACCACACCAGAAGAAGACATCAAAGCGCTGATAAATACTCGATAACACCAATAAAGCCAATAAAGCCGATACAGGAATAAAAACCCTGCCTCGGCTTTTTCTTTTGTCATTCTCCAGGACACAAAATATCCTCATTCTCATCATATTTTCTTCACTATTCCCACATACACTATAGATAAGATGTAAGGAGCAGAAGATCAAAACATTGTTTATGCCTGCATAATAAAACTTTTAACTTTAGAATCCACCTGACATAGATATTGATATTGATATTAATGATATATGCATTAACGATATCTATCCGACAATATCTATATTAACTAAAGAAATAATGAATGAAAGGATGAATATATATGATTAATTTAAAAAAAGTAAACAAATCATGCGTAGCCGCAGTTATTCTTGCCATGTGTCTTATGACATCAGGCTGTGGTTCACAAAACTATACAACCAACAACAAAAATACTGATACCACTGTAACTTCCAGCATTACTGCCCAGGATACCAATGTAACTCACGCAGATGATGCCGATAACTACAAAACTGAAATAACAGGAGAATTCAGCATTACATCAACTGATGGTTCTACAATAACACAGAATGATTCCGTATATACCATAACACAGGCTGGCGAATATACCGTTACCGGACTCTTATCAGAAGGACAAATTGTAGTTAATGCTGACGATAATGCCGAAATCACCATTGTATTGAATGGTACATCCATCACATGTTCTAACGGTTCACCTATTTATATTAAAAATGCTGATAATGTAAAAATCAAATCTGAGGAAAACACTTATAACTGTATAGTTGATGCAAGAGCTGAAGCTGACGACAATTCAGACAATTCTTCCAGTGAAAATGGTAATGCTGCCATCTATGCAGCATGTGACCTTAAATTGGTTGGAAAAGGGGCATTATCAGCAACTGGCAACTATAACAACGGTATCCAGAGCAAAGATGACATTTCTATTAAAAATGTTACCATCAAGGTTAATGCTATAAATAATGCTATAAAAGGAAACGATGAGGTAGCTATAGAATCTGGTGAAATAATAGCTATATCCAGAAAAGGCGATGGCATCAAAACATCAAACAGCAGTCTTTCAACCAAAGAAAAACAGAAAGGAAATGTAATAATATCTGGTGGAAATATTGATATATATGCTGCCTGTGACGGCATAGATGCTGCATATGGTGTAGATGTTTCAGGTGATGGAAATCTGAATATATATACAGATACTTATTCTGATTATAGTGAAGCCGTGGCTGCCGACAACTCCGGTTCTTCAACCATCAGCTCTGGTTCTTCGGCCAGCAACCCAGGTTCTTCAATCAGCACTCCGGATTCATCGGCCAGCAACCCAGGTTCATCAGCCAGCAACCCAGATTCATCAGCCAGCAACCCAGGTTCATCAAATCAGAATCAAGGTTCATCATCTAAATCATCATCCAATGCAACTATGATGAAATACACAACAACTGCCAATACAGACAACCAGAATAACGGCAGCGTGGGCACTCCACCCGATATGAACAATGCTCAGAACAATGGTAACATGGGCAATCCTCCTGATATGAACAATACTCAGAACAATGGTAACATGGGCAATCCTCCTGATATGAATAACAGTAGCAGCAATTCTGGCAATAATCCTGACATGAAAGGTAACTTTGGCGGTGGAAACAGAACTGCTAATGGTATGCCTGGCAATAACAGCTCAGGAAATTCATCTAAAAAGTCTTACTCTACAAAGGGAATCAAAGCCGAGAGCGAGATAAATATATCTGGTGCAGCCATTAACATAAGTTCAACTGATGATGGCATTAATGCATGTACCGGAGATGGCACATCTACTCCTCTTATTAATATAACTGGTGGATACGTTGATGTAACAACCGGTTCTGGCGATACAGATGGTATAGATTCTAACGGCAACTACACCCAGTCTGGCGGTATGGTTCTTGTAAAAGGCGGCAGTTCATCAGGTCAGGTATCTGGTTCTATTGATGTTGACGGAAATATTACTATAACTGGTGGAACATGTGTAGCTTTAGGCGGTATATGTGAAACTCCTGTAAATTCAGTTAATGCTTACGTATTCAGCTCTGTATCCTTTAACGCAGGAAGCTACTCAGTAAAAGATTCCAGCGGTAATGAAATAATAAGCTTTACATTAAACAACAGTTACTCAAATGGCTGGATATGCACATCTGCTCTTACAACAAACACTGAATACACTCTTTACTGCGATGGTTCTTCATTAACAAACTGGACACAATCTGCAGGAACCATGGGTGCATCCAATGCCGGCGGCTTTGGCAGTAATCCAGGCGGTTTTAATGGTGGTGGCCGCGGAGGTAACATGAATGGCGGAAAAAATATGAACGATAACAGAAATATAAATGGCAATAATACATCAAATAACAATAATGTACAATAACAATTGCAAACAATAGTTTGATTGAATTTTAGTTGGTGACGGACGGACGACAAATATAAGATACAGGCAGTCCTGCATCTTATATTTGTCTGGTTGTGGTGTAATTTACTTACTGATATTCAATTAAATCATCTGTCTGCTTTTAATATGTAATATGGTGTAAAGTCATACTCTAATGTATCTGGCTTTTCTACCTTCAAAACCTCCCATTTTGAAATACATGGATGTGTTTTAGCATACATATCTTTTCTTTCAGCTTTCTCATATTTAAAGCCATGTGTTATCATGAAAATATTCCATCTTCTGTGTTCAATTCTTTCAAGCTCTTCTCTGTTATCTGTAAGAGAATATGCATGTTTTTCATAAATAATCCATTTTTTAATATCCTGATGCAATGATTGTGCTATACTTGATTCCCTGTCAAATATGCCCTTATTATGCCATACCTCATCTATTTCTTCTGATATTTTCTTATTCTCTTTAAGCTCTATTGAATCTTTCTTAAGACGTTCCTCTATATCTTCAGATAACATAAACTTATCATCCACAACAATATTTTTATCTGCTTTATATCTGCTTATTATTTCATACAACATATTGTATCTATGATTAAATATCTTTGCATCATTTACAATATCACGATTAGTTATAGAAGCATATGAAAAAATATCTTTATTCTTGTTTATTGTAAATAGATTCTTCTCACCATAAATATTAGCAAAATCATTGTTTTCCTTAGCCCTGACAACTATAGGAATATTAATACAGCTATCACCCTTATTGTATAACAGCTGCTTCAATTCAATAAGTGTATTAGACATTGAATGTGTATCACTCATTGCCACAATAAGATATGTAAATAATTTGTCGTCATTACATCTTTTAAAAATACTGTTAAACTGTAATGTCCTTGCATCCGTATTAAAAAATCTTAAACATACCTTTCCATCTATACCAAATTGATCTGGTATTGTATCAAATGGAAATTTCAATTCATAATATTCAATACTTTTACCTTCATATATATCTTCTTTTATGAACTTCAATCCCTTCAGGACATCAACTGAAAAATTCTTCATGAAACTTCCTATTATTGATTCCATATCCTTATCAAATACATCTATGCATATAGTAGACTCTGCTGATAAAACCGACATATTAAGTCCTTGTATTAATGCACTCTGGCCAAAATCACCAAATCCAATGATTCCTATATGAACATCATAATCATCACCCTTATTAGCTGTATATACAGGATGTTCTTTATACATTTTATTGACAGCCATTTTATTAACATCTACTATGTCAAGATCAAAAGTTCTTGTATCTATTTTATCATAATACTGTCTTATCAGTTCTGCCATTGAATTGTCATTGCAGCACAGATGAATCTGCAGATACTCTTTATTTTCAGATGCATTTATATTTTTTTCAAAGCTCTTTGTAAATGCATTTAAACATTCAATATTTTCTATTGAATTATCATCACACAGAAAAACATCACTGAATTTACACATATCAAGCATTTTTATTACACTTTCCATATGCATATCCTGATACTTCTGCACAAACTTTACACCTTTGTTTATATATTTAAGCTTCTTATCATCAGAAAGTATGGTGTTTTCAACCACTGTAACACGACAATCTTTAGTCAATGCATCTATAAGAGGAAACTTATATTTTCCTTCACCAATAACCAATACGCGCTTTTTATTTCTCTGGCTAAACAGTCCTCTGACATAGCTGGCTGGTTTTCTGATAAGAACGGTTAATGCACCTATTGTACAGAATGGTGCAACAATAACAGCAATACAATACACATATGTTATTATTCCACTTAATATGCCACCACCTGTTGCCTGCATATACGCAATAGCTTCTTTCTGCTTTATATCCGGATCTATCTTATACGCTTTAATTGCATTCTGTATGTTTAATGTTACTTTAAGAAACGGATTATCTACATTATGGTAGAAAAATATACCTTCAATCACACATATAATAAATACTGCAAGTGCCGTATACCATAGATAATCTTTGTATTTATTTCGCTTCATATTAATCTCCATTTCTGTGCATGAAAATCAACATTTTCATACCCTCTCCTTAGTTTTTAAAATCAAAAAATCATTTTTAATTATATTAATTATGAGTAGCCTTTATCTGTATTAGCAGTAATATCGCTTACAACTTCCTCTCCGCATACATCTTTTATTGTGCTGACTATATCATTTATTGTAACGCCAACACCATTCACATTGTCATTAAGCATTAACATAACCAAGAACCTCTCTACACATAGTTGCACATAGCTCTTTGTATATGCATCATCTATAAACGCAACAACTCCACGACAATCACCCGACTCCATATTCTCTGGAAACTGATCTGTCCATAATGGATTATGTCCACTAAAATCTCCATCGAAATATACATTCAATCCATGTTCTTTTACCAACTTATATACAATATCCCCTAATACAGTTTTCCAATCATCACTCTTATAACTTATAAAAACATATGGCTTGCTGTTAATCCCATTTTTATCTTCTCCTTATAATACACTCGTATTTTATATTAAAAGTCCCCACTAATAAGGTACTTTTTGTGTTCCTATTCTTCAATCAGTAGTAACTCTTTTCAAATTTCACCTTGCATATGTCAATTCTTCATTTCCCTTATCGTAATCAAACCTACCATCATTCTTTTCTTCTATCGCCTTAATAATATGATAAGTGTATTCGTTATAAGGCGTTGGTATTCCAAATTCTTCTCCCATACGCATAAGTGCACCGGAAAACATATCTATCTCGGTATGTCTTTTAGCATCTATATCCTGAAGTGTAGAGTATCTTGCTGTTGGCGGCACTGCACTTCCACGTGACGATGAATTATCAATAACACTTAAATCTATTCCTTTTGCCTTAGCTATTGTTTCAAGCTCATGTCTTAAACCATCGCTTATAGCCTTCATATGTTCACTATCCCTGTAACATCCAACACCTGCACCAAGTACTGCCTGTGGAAGATTATTACTTACATTAAGTCTGAACTTACTCCACATTTCTTCTTTTATATGCTCTGTCACTCTGTAGTTAAGCCTGCTGGCTGCAAAAAGCTCATCTATCAACTTTATCCTGTCACTCACAAGTGTCTGTTCTGATATTTTGTCTGATGCAGATACCTTATCTGCTGTTTCCCCAAAAATAATTCCTATTGTTGTATCAGGATTAAAGTAATATCCCCTACCATCTCTATGAGAGGCAACTTTTATAAGTGAATATACAATATGTGACATGCCTATCCTGTCTGCAATGATATCTTCACTGTCAACACCATTCATAAGACTCATAACTATAGTGTTTTCTCCAATAGCTGTAGCAATGTTGTCAAGTGCTCCTTTTAAAGCTCCATACTTTAACGAAACTATCAAAAGGTCAACGCCTGTATTATGCGCTTCTTCGGGTGTCCACACCTCTGGTCTGTATACTTCATCGTTTATAAGACAACCTTCTTTTCTCAGCCTTTCTTGACGTTCTCCCTGTGCTATTAGCCCCAGCCTTACATCCTTTAAGCCTGCAAGTCCCCATATAACATATGAACCTACAGCTCCTGCTCCTAATATAGCAACGGTCTTTATCTTCATGATGTTCTCTTTCCTCTTTTCTATAAAATATATTTCTAGTTATACTTATGGATACATTTCTGAATATACTTGGCCATATACTTATATTTCTTACACCAAAAATATCTTATTCATATTTATTATATTTGCAATCTGCTGCTTTATCAACCTATTATTTCATACTATTATTTTCAATACTGTTATTCATATCCTATTTTATTTTTTACCTATTGTTCATACTATTATTTTACCAAAAAAGCGGATGTCTGAATAACAAACATCCGCTTATATTTTATAACTGATATGATGTAAACGTCATAAGACAAAAAGTCTTTCTTAACCTACATGATAAGATTTTTTAACGCTTACTTAGTATGCAACTCCATTAGATACTTCAACATAGTAAATATTAACTCCGCCATTCTCGGATATAAGATAATATTCACCTGCAACTGGCACTCTAAATGAAACTGACTTAAGTGAATTTCCTGGAATCTTTGATGTAGATGTAATATCCTTTCCATTCTTATCAACTATCTTAATAAGTCTTGATTCATCTGTGCTTGAGCTTGTTGCATATACCTTCACCTTAGCTTCTCCAGCTGTTTTAAACGCAATAGCTCTTCCACTTGTACTGCCTTTACCAGAAAGCTTGATTCTTCTTGTAAAGTCTATTCCTTTATATTCCTTGCTGCTCTTATCTACTGTAACTGTTGCTTTGCTTCCGGCAACAATCTTAAAGCCATCAACAGTAAGTGTTGATTTTAACTTTCCTGTATTTACATCATTAGCATTTAGAACAAGCTTGGTACCGCTTACAGTCGAATCTGTCTTTGATTCTGTAGCTTTAGTTGCTTCTGTTGTTTTTTCTGTTGCCTTTGTTGCTTCTGTTGTTTTCTCTGTTGCCTTTGTTGTTTCTGTTGTTTTTTCTGTTGGCTTTGTTGTTTCTGTTGTTTTTTCTGTTGCTTTTGTTGTTTTCTCTGTTGCCTTTACTTCACCAGATGTCTTGCCTGTAACACTTATAACCTGATTAGCTACACCAAAATGTGCTCCAAGTGTTGAATAACTTCCCTGTGTTTCGTAAAGTCCCTTCATATTAATAGTTCCATCAGAATTTCTTAACTGCTTGTCTACATTACCATTAAGATTGATAAAATCAACAGCATTTTTAAACATTCCTGATACTTTAGATGGATTATCAACTACTGTACCCTTCTTGTCGCCGCTAACAACTGGTATTGGTAATAATCCTGATAATCTGTAATACTTACCTGTATTATAGTATATAGAATCACTCATATTACCTGTAAATTTATCTGAGTCTATAGCATTTGCTGAAACAAGACCTACGTACACTGCCTTATTTGATGCTCTGTAGCATAAGAAGTTGCCCTTCTTTGCTGACTTACCATTGCCCCATGCTGTGGCATTCATGATTGTAAGACCTGATGGATTGTTGTTGTCAGTGAATCCTGTTGCCCCATTGTTAAACGAGAGACAGTTAAGTACAACATGAGGTGTACCTACACCTGAACCACCGAGCTTAAAGCCATTCATATCTCCGTTAGCATAATGAACTCCGTTAGATAATGTTCCATTGCCGAATGAAACACAGTTTCTTATAGTTATCACACCGATAGGACCTGTAGCTGACTTAGCGAAAAGATCCCATCCATCATCAGAGTTGCAATATGATATACATCCATCAAATACATTGCCTTCGCCGCATGTAAGCTTTGCTGCAAAACCATCTGCATTTTCACCTGTACCACCCTGGTCTGGATAATCACAGTTATCAAATGCTGTACAGTTGATTATAAGGTTGTTTGATGGCCATAAATCTTTAGTTGCTGCTGTTGTGTCATATCTTGATATCTGAAGTCCTGAATCTCTGTTTGCTTCAAATACACATTTTTCAAATATGTTGTTGTTACCAGCAAGTAACACGCCGTTATCACCAGCTCCATAGAAGTTGATTCCCTCAAAATACCAGTAATCTCCATCTACAACAACACCTCTGTTTGCGCCATTAAGTGTCTGTGCTGAGAAATCAAACTTAACCTCTGCACCATCAGCTGCTTTTACAACTATATAAGCGCCGCTTTTTCCATTCATGGCATTATTAATAACTATCGTATCTGTAAACTTGTAAGTTCCAGCCTTAACTATGATAACATCTCCTGCCTTAGCACTGCTTATAGCTGTAAGAATATCAGATGCTGACGAAACATACTTTGCATTCTTAAAATCTGAATCCTTCTTAGTACTTAAATCTGTATATGCACCTGAATATGAGAGACTTGTCTTATCATAACTGTTTTTAGTATCTGAACCTGTACCTGTAGTTTCCTTCTCAGTTACCTTTGTTGCTTCTGTAGCTTTAGATGTAGTAGCCTTCTCTGTAGTCTTAGTTTCTTTTTCTGTTGCCTTAGATGTAGTAGCCTTTTCTGTAGTCTTAGTTTCCTCTTCTGTTGCCTTTGTTGTTTCATCTGTAGAAGGCTCTGGAGTTACTATGTTGGCATTAGTTCCACCAACAGCCACAAGCTCTGTGTTTTTATAATTCGTAACAGCTGCTTTTAAATCCTTATCTACAGCATAAGCTGTGTCGTCTTCATCACTGAACTTCCAGTCAATAACACCACCGCCAAGGCTTCCTGCTCCCTTAGAAGATGTAACAAGTGCTGGAACATCCTTTGCTGCTACAAGGCTTCCTGCTTTTACTCCAAGATCCTTAGTTGTATCAAAGTTATCGTATGTTGTGCCACCAGCTACTGTCTTGTATGATGATGGTACCTTTTCACCTGCAGAAGCAGCCAGATATGCATCGAATGTTGCTGCATTGGCAGCTTCACCTGTAACTGATGCTGCATTAGCATATATGATACCTGTTGCTCCAACTATTTCGTTGCCATAAGCTTTTATGATGCCGCCGTTCTCACCTGAGAATGTGCCTTCGCCTAAAGCATCAGAACCCTGATTAGATGAAAGCATAGGATACTTGCAGTTTCTGAAGTAGTTGTTCTCTACATATACAGAAGAACCCATAGTTGAACCTACACCATACTTTGCGTTACCATCATAATAATTGTTATACATATGTACTGACATAGTTCTTACTCTGGCATGTCTTGAGTCTGAATGATCAAACCAGTTATGATGATAAGTAATATAGTTAGGACCACTCTCGCTCTTCATACCACACAATGAACATTTACCTGAATCATAGAAATGTACATATGAAACTGTTATATACTGTGAATTACCCTTTATATCTATAGATCCATCACCTTTAGCCTGGTCAGCGTCCCCACCAACCTTGCCATAGTAAAGGTCTACGTTATGTATCCATACGTTGCAGTTAGCTGTATCTAGTGAGATACCATCATCCATAAAGTTAAGTATTGAGAGGTTTCTCATTTCTACATTACCTGCATTTCTTAAAAGGAAACCGAAGCCGCTTATGCTTGCGTCCTCGCCAACTCCTTCAAAAGTCATGTTAATATTAGAATAAGCACTTGCTCCTTTTATCTGCACACCCTCAGATGAGCTTGAAAACTTATCCATACCCGAATCTGTAAGACATCCTATTACTCTTACATCAAGTGCCCTTGTTTCTACACCCTTACTGGCACTCTTTGTATATGCATCAATAATTGTCTGGAGTCCTGTGTACTCCTTCTTACCCTTTCCTTCCATAATGCCTGCTTTTACAGTTTTAGCATTATCATTAGTTACATAAAGAACGATTGAATCACTCTTAAGTGTTCCATCTTCGTTATATGCTCCTGAACCTGTCTTGTATCTTGATTCAGAAGAAAATGCAAAGCCTGATCTGTCATATGAGCTTACCTTAAGAACATCTGTAACCTTAGCCTTAGCTGTTACTTCTTTTCCATTCTTTACTGGTACTACCCTGATAACATAGTCTCCTGCCGAAAGACCCATGGCATCTACCCTGTAGTAACTCTTGTACCTTCTTATAAGTTCATTGTCGATTCTTGCATATGCTGAATCTGACTGTGAAGCCTTTTTGATATATGCTGTATATCCATCGGCTTCCTTGTCAATAGACCACTCAGCGTAAGCTGATTCAAGCCAGCCCTGCGCTGTTCCATTGAACTGTACTGTTCCAACCTCTGCCTTTGCGGTAGATATTGTAGTTGGAATAATGACACTTACAACCATCAATGCTGCAAGTATCCATGCCCATCCTTTGCGGGCACCCTTGCTAATGTTAGCTTTCATGTTTTACCTCCTCATGCATATGTTTGTGCAATATGCTTTAGCATATAATGTCTTACTTGCTAATCTTAGCAATATCGCACAAAAAAGTACATAGGATAACATAGTAAATTAGTACCATTTATTAAAATTCTGTTTCATATTTATTAAAAGATTGTTTCCATATAAATATATTCTATATTGTTGTTTAATTAAATATTAGTTGGTGATGAACGGACGACAAATATAAGCTACAGGCAGTCCTGCACACTATGTTCAATGC
>OFMN01002093.1_pt1 | contig 11235 bp, 7 predicted proteins | sample 1541791 | NCBI WGS metagenome assembly OFMN01 (sample SAMN04209248, study PRJEB22552) | human gut metagenome | biome: gut; material: feces | host: Homo sapiens | place: USA: Oklahoma
GCCATCCGCGCTGAGCTGGGCGCGGGCGACCGCACGGTGATCCTTTCCTTCGGCGGCAGCCTTGGCGCACGCCGCGTTAACGAGGTGGTGGCTGATCTGTGTGCATGGGAACAGCACGAGAAGAAGCCGGTGCTGCATCTCCACGCTACCGGCCAGTACGGTGTGCAGCTGTTCAAGGATCTGGAAAAGGAAAAGAACTTCGCGGAGGGCGATGGCCTTGTGGTGAAGGAATACATCAACAATATGCCGGAACTGCTGGCTGCGGCAGACCTTGTCATCAGCCGCGCCGGTGCGCTGACGCTGGCCGAGCTGGAAGCTGTTGGCCGTGCAGCCGTGCTCATCCCCAGCCCCAATGTGGCTGAGAACCACCAGTACTTCAATGCCATGGAACTGCAGAAGGCCGATGCCGCTGTGGTGATCGAGGAAAAAGACCTGACCGGCGAAAAGCTGGTGAGCACGGTGTCCGACATGCTGGCACAGCCCGGCAAGCTGGCTGAGATGGGCAAAAATGCCCGCAGCCTGTCGGTGGATGACAGCCTTGACCGTATTGCAGACGCTCTGATGAAACTGGTGCAGAAGTAAAACAAAACCTAAACCGGAAAGGAGGTGTGCGCCATGCAGCAATACCGCAATAACAGAAACAACGGCAATATCTACGACCTGCGGAAAGACCTGCAGCATACTCCGCCGCCTTCACAACAAAAAGGATCTTCCGGCAGTGCGGACGGGCGCTATGGCTTCAACGGGGAACCGCTGAGCTTTGCGCCGGACCGCACCGCCAATGGTACGGTGCGCCGCACCCGTACCGATAACAGCATCGAGTTCCCTTCGCAGCCGCGCCGCACCGAACAGAGCGGCACCCGGCGCACCAGCGGCCAGAACCGGAACCGTACCGCGCAGCGAAGCCGCACGGCCCAGCCGGAACAGCGTGCATCCGGCACGGCCCGCAAGCCGCAGCAGCGCCGTTCACAGGGGCAGAAGCCGCGCAAGACAGCGGCTCAGGCAGCGCAGCAGCGCTACAAAAACCAGCGTCTGCGCCCGGCACAACAGCAGCCACGCGACCCGGTACAGCGGGAAAAACGCAAGAAACGCCGCCTGACCCGCGCTGCACTGAAGCGGCGGCGGATGCTGCGGCGGCTGATGGCCTTTGTGACCCTGCTGGCCGTGATCGCCGCCGGTGTTTACCTGACCATGACCATGCTGTTTAAGATCGGCACCATTCAGGTGCAGACGGCGGACGGCACCGTGGTGCAGGAGGTGGGCGGCTATTCCAGCAGCCAGATCCTGCAGGCACTGGGTGTGCAGACCGAAGAGAACATTTTCAGCTTTGACCCCGCCGCCAAGGAAGCGGAACTGGAAAAGCAGTTCCCGCTGCTGGAATCCATCAGGGTGGTTCGGGATTACCCCAACACGGTGGTGGTGCAGGTGACCGAGGCGGTGCCTACCTATGCCATGCAGACGAAGAGCGGCTGGCTGACCCTCTCGGATCAGTTCAAGATCCTGGCCTGCGAGTCTGCCCAGCCGGAAGAACTCAAGACCCTATACGGCGGCGAGCCGGTGTCGGTGACACCCGGTGACCAGCTGACCTTTGCAGCGCAGGCAGACCCGGCGGCATCGGATGCATCCGGTTCGGCAGCAGCTTCGGCAGCGGTGCAGACGGACGACCGTCTGGATGCGCTGAATGAGCTGCAGGCAAAGCTGGAAGAGTATGGGATGCTGGACGATGTGACCCGCATGGAATTTGCGGACACCGACCAGATGGCATTTTTGTATCAGGATCGTGTCAGTGTGCTTCTGGGGACACGGAACGATCTGGATTATAAGCTGGACCGCGCACGCTATGTGCTGACCAATGCCGACGGCAAGGGTTGTGCCCCTACCGACACCGGCAGACTGGATTTCAGCCATGTCAGCGCGGGCAGCACCCGTAAAATTTACTTTGCACAGGGCCAGCCGACCCTGCCCTCCGGTTATGTTGTGCCGGAAAAGACCGTGCCGGAAGAGCCTGACACCTCTGCTGCCGAGGATACTGCGGCAGACGGTGCAGAGGATGCCGCTGCGGCTCAGCCTGCGGACGATACGGCGGCAGCTGCGGAAGAAACACCGCTGACCGACCCCGCCCGCTTGACCGCAAATAACGAAGAAAATCCCATGTAACAAAATGTTTTGAGGAGCGTGTGCAGTATGAAACTGGAACAGTTACTGGAAGGCGTGCCCTTTACCCTTGCGCAGGGCAGTCTGGACACCGAGATCTCGGATATCATCTACGACAGCCGCAAGGCGGCACCGGGCCTTTTGTTCGTGTGCATCGTGGGCACCCAGCGTGACAGCCATGAGTTTGCCGCCGACTGTGCGGCAAAGGGTGTCAGCGCACTGGTCATCCAGCACGACATCGACCTTTCCGCCATGCCGGGCGTGACCGTGGTCAAGGTGGAAAGCAGCCGCTATGCCATGGCTCTGATGAGCGCGAACCTCTTCGGCAACCCGTCCCGCAAGATGACCATGATCGGTGTGACCGGCACCAAGGGCAAGACCACTACCACCCACATGATCAAGAGCGTGCTGGAAGCTGCAGGCCGCAAGGTGGGCATGATCGGCACCAACGGCATTTATTATATGGGCCGCCACAAGGAAACTGCCAACACCACCCCCGAAAGCTACGAACTGCAAAAGACCTTCCGGGAGTTTCTGGATGCAGGCTGCGACACCGCGCTGATGGAGGTTTCCAGCCAGGGCCTGATGATGGACCGCGTGGCCGGTGTGCACTACAATGTGGGCGTGTTCACCAACCTTTCGCCGGATCACATCGGCCCCGGCGAGCACAAGACCTTTGAGGAGTACCGCAGCTGGAAGGGCCAGCTGTTCAAGCGCTGCGACGTGGGCGTGGTGAACATTGACGATGAGAACACCGAAGCCCTGCTGGAAGGCCATACCTGCAAATTGGTCACCTATGGCCGCGCTGAGCAGGCGGACTACCGCGAGACCGGCTTTGAACTGCTGCGCACCCACGATTTTCTGGGCGTGAAGTTCCATGTGACCGGCAAGGACGAGATGGATGTAAAGGTGAACATGCCCGGTGAGTTCAGCGTGTACAACGCGCTGGCCGCGCTGAGCGTGGGCAAGGTGCTGGGCCTGCCGGATCAGGCAATCCACGACGGCCTTGGCAAGTGCGTGGTCAAGGGTCGCGTGGAGCTGGTGCCCATCAGCAAGAAGTTCACCATCCTGCTGGACTACGCTCACAACGAGGTGTCCACCGAAAGCCTGCTCACCACTCTGCGGGCCTACAAGCCCCACCGTCTGGTGGTGGTGTTCGGCTGCGGCGGTAACCGCTCCAAGCTGCGCCGCTATGGCATGGGCGAGATCTGCGCCAAAATGGCCGATTTCTCCATCCTCACTGAGGACAACAACCGCTTTGAAAAGGTGGAGGACATCCTTGCTGATATCCGCGTGGGCATGAACAAGGGCAACCCGGACGCAAAGTTCGTGGAGATCCCCGACCGTCTGGATGCGCTGCACTACGCAGTGGATCACGCGCAGGAGGGCGACCTGATCGCCGTCATTGGCAAGGGTCACGAGACCTACCGTGACCGCGAGGGTGTCAAGACCCCGTTCCTGGAGCGGGAGCTGCTGGAAGAGTATGCACAGCAGATCGGGCTGGAATAACAGATAAAAAATAACGCCGTGTCGAATGTTCAGACACGGCGTTATTTTTTGCGGTAATTATGCTTTCAGCTGCGGAGCCTTGTTCTCCGGCAGGAGATTGGTCATGCTCTTCAGGCTGATGCCGATGGTGGAGAGATTATGCAGCATGGCAGAGGAGGCCGGCTGCAGGATGCCCAGAGCACCCAGCGCGATGAGGGCCGAGTTGAAGGTGAGCACGAAGCGGTAGTTTGCGCGCACGCGCTTTTGCAGAGAGTTGGCGATGGCCTTGAGGGCCACCAGTTCCTCCAGACTGTCGGCTTTGATGGTCACGTCTGCGATCTCGCGGGCGATGGCAGCGCCGGAGTTGATGGCAATGCCAATGTCGGCAGCGGACAGGGCGGGGGAGTCGTTGATGCCGTCGCCGATCATCACCACGGTGTGGCCCTCGGCCTTGGCCTGCTGGACGAAGTTTGCCTTGTCCTCGGGCAGCACCTCGGCAAAGAAGCGGTCCACGCCCACCTGCTTTGCAATGGCGGCAGCGGTGCGCTCGCTGTCGCCGGTCATCATGACGGTGTTCCGGATGCCCAGCGCACGCAGTCCGTTCAGCACAGCGGCGGCTTCCGGGCGCAGCGGGTCGGAAATGCAGATCACGCCCACCAGCTGCCCGCTGGCAGCCATGTACAGGTGCGAATACGCGGGCTTGAGGGCATCGAACTTCTGCTGCTCGGCTGTGGGGATGGTACACTTTTCATCCTCAAAGACGAAGTGGTGGCTGCCGATGACCACGCGCTGGCCGCCCACGCGGCTTGCAATGCCGTGGGCTACGATGTACTCCACCTCGGAGTGCATCTCCTCATGGGAAATGCCGCGCTCCTTGGCGGCACGCACCACGGCGTTGGCCATGGAATGGGGGAAGTGCTCTTCCAGACATGCGGCCAGCTGCAGAACTTCGCGCTCGTTACAGCCGGAGAAGGGCACGACCTCCACTACCTGCGGGGTGGCACGGGTGAGGGTGCCGGTCTTGTCGAACACGATAGTGTCGGCCTGAGACAGCGCTTCCAGATACTTGCCGCCCTTGACGGTGATGTGGTAGCTGCCGCACTCGCGCATGGCGGAAAGCACGGCCAGCGGCATGGAGAGCTTGAGCGCGCAGGAGAAATCCACCATCAGGCAGGAGATGGCGCGGGTGGCGTTGCGGGTGAGCAGATAGGTGACCACCGTTGCGCCCAGACACCATGGCACCAGCTTGTCGGCCAGCACCAGCGCACGGTTCTCGGTGCTGGACTTGAGCTTTTCGGATTCCTCGATCATAGCCACGATCTTGTCGTAGCGGTTGGAACCGCCCTCGGCCTTGGCGATAAAGACGCACTCGCCCTCCTCCACAACGGTGCCGGCATAGAGGGTGGACCCCTCTGCCTTGCGCACCGGCATAGCTTCGCCGGTCAGGGCAGCCTGATTCACCATGGCTTCGCCTTCCAGCACGGTGCCGTCCAGCGGGATCATGTTGCCGCTGCGCACGACCACCTCATCGCCGGAGCGTACTTTGGTCAGAGGCACCAGCACTTCGGTGCCTTGGCTGCGCACCCACACCTTGTCCACGTTCAGGGCCATGCTGCGGGCCAGATCGTCCAGACTCTTCTTGCGGGTCCACTCTTCCAGCAGAGAGCCCAGATTCAGCAGGAACATGACAGAACCGGCGGTGCCAAAGTCGCCGCGCAGCAGCGAGACGCCGATGGACAAAGCGTCCAGCACCTCCACTTCCAGCCTGCGGCTCAGCACGCAGCGCACACCCTTCCAGAGAAAGCGGATGGAACGGAAGGCGGTGTAGGCAGCGTCAAGGGGTGCGGGCAGGAACAGCTTGCGCAGGCAGCGGCCTGCCACCAGATCGAACATTTTATCCTGATATTCCCGGTTCAGCCTGCGGCTGTCGGCGGAGGTGACCAGAGCGTCATACTCGGCCACATCGAACTTGTAGCCTGCCAGAATGGCAATGGCGGCGGTGCGCTTGCCGGTATAGGTAATGACCACATCGCCCGTGCGCTCGTAAACGGCGGCATGGACGATGGCATCATGGTGGTTCAGATAAGCTTCCAGCACATCGGCACGGTGCAGGGTCATGCGGACGTTTTCCACATGCACGCGCATCCGGCCTTTGCCTTCATGCAGAATGGTACATTTCATATATCAAATATCCTTCTCTGTCTTTTTGCCGCAGCGTCAGGCTGCTATACCCTGCACGCCTGCGGCCCCACTCTCACAAAAAAGAGCCGCCCGAAGGCGGCTCGAAAGCCACGTTGGGGCTTTCAGTGCTTTACGAACCGAAAATTACTCAGCGGTCTCTTCGGTGGTCTCCTCGGCGGCATCCTCGATCACAGCAGCCTCGGCTTCAACAGCACGAGCCTCGTTGATGGCCTTTGCATCGGCCAGAATGTCACCGGCCTGCTCCTGGACCTTACTGACGGTCTCCATGGTGGAGTCCTTCATGCGCAGCACGGCAGCAGTGGTCTGGGTGTAGACCTTCTTGGCGTCCTTGCTGGACAGCAGCTTGAAACCGGCAGAGCCGAACAACGTACCGGCGGCGAACAGAGCAATCTTCTTGATATCCATAGTAACTTCCCTACCTTTTCTATTTCCTGTCAGAGGCCCTGTACCGCAGGACCTGTAAGATGAATATACCGGCTCAAAAGCCGGAGAACAGGGTGGACATTTCCCTTCTGTCGAGCCTATTGTAGCACAGAATTTACCATTTTCAAGCTTTTTCTTGAATGTTAATACATGTAAACTTTTTACGATGTGTAGTTAGAAAAAGCTATCTCTAACGCGTTTTTTAAGACAAACTACAGTTTGTAAATGGAAACTAACCGGCAGATGGGACGAGAAAGAATTTCCAGTTTGTAAAAAATCCTGGTTTGGAAATGCGGTTTGCCGCTACGGCCCTTCTCTGTGAAAAAGCAACCCGGAAAAATCCGCAGACTTTTCCGGGTTGCTAAAATAAAAATCGTTTTCCGCTGAAGATGCCCAGAGCGAAGCGGCGGGCATTTTAAATCGTTTTGCTTTACAGGATGCGCACCCGGATCACGGCGGGGATGGCAGCCAGCTTTTCGGCCAGCTTCTTGTCCACAGCACCGGTAGCATCCAGCATGGTGTAGGCCATGTTCTTTTTGCTCTTGTTCACCATGTTCTCGATGTTCAGGCCGGCTTCGGTGGTCAGGGCGGTGATCTGGCTGATCATGCCCGGCTCGTTTTTGTGGATGATGCAGATGCGCTTGCCGCCGGCGCGGGGCTGGTTGACCTCCGGCATGTTCACCGAGTGGATGATGTTGCCGTTCTTCAGGTAGTCGCTCAGCTCCTTTGCAGCCATCACGGCGCAGTTGTCCTCGGCTTCCGGGGTGGAAGCGCCCAGATGCGGGGTGCACACGATGCCGGGCTTGCCCAGAATGGCCTCAGACGGGAAGTCGGTCATGTAGCCGGACACCTTGCCGGTCTCCATGGCTTCCAGCAGGGCTTCGATGTTCACCAGTTCGCCGCGGGCGTAGTTCAGGATCTTCACGCCGTCCTTGCACAGGGCAAGGGTCTGGACGTTGATGGTGTCCTTGGTGGTGGGCAGGTAGGGCACATGGATGGTGATGTAGTCGCACAGGGGCAGCATGTCGTTCAGGTTCACGCAGTGGCGTACCTGACTGCTCAGGTTCCATGCGGCATCAATGGAGATGTAGGGGTCGTAGCCGTAGACCTCCATGCCCAGCTCAATGGCGCAGTTAGCCACGCGGGAGCCGATGGCACCCAGACCGATGACACCCAGCGTCTTGCCCTTGATCTCGTTGCCCACGAACTGCTTCTTGCCCTTTTCCACGGTCTTTGCCATGGCGGGGTCGCCGACAAGGCCCTGACACCACTGGGCAGCAACAGCCACATTGCGGCTGCCGGCGATCAGCATACCGATCACCAGCTCGGCCACAGCGTTGGCGTTGGCACCGGGGGTGTTGAACACCACGATGCCCTGCTCGCTGCAGCGGTCCAACGGGATGTTGTTCACGCCGGCACCGGCGCGGGCGATGGCCAAAAGATTGTCGTTGAAGGCGGTATTCAGCATGTCGGCGCTGCGAACGAGGATGCCGTCCGGGGCATCGGTGTCCACAGCCACGTCAAACTGCTTGTTGTTCAGCTTTGCCAGACCCACCGGGCTGATGGCGTTCAAAGTTTTGATGGTGTACATAGTCCAGATTTCCCTTCTATTATACAGGAACCCTCTCAGTCACGGCTTGCGCCGTGCCAGCTCTCCCGAAGGGCGAGCTTAGAAAGCGGGTTCGATCAAGTTGTCCCTCTGATAAAAAGCTCCCCCCTCGGGGGAGCTGCCGAACGAAGTGAGGCTGAGAGGGTTTTATGCGTTCTCCTTGCGGAACTTCTCCATGAAGTCCACCAGCTTGTCCACACCCTCGGCGGGCATTGCGTTGTAAATGGAAGCGCGCATACCGCCTACCAGACGATGGCCCTTCAGGTTCACGAAGCCTGCTTCTGCAGCTTCGGCGCAGAACTTCTTGTCCAGATCTGCATTGGGGCTGGTGAAGGTGACATTCATGGTGCTGCGGTAGCGGTGCTCCACAGGATTCGTGAAGAAGCCCTGACCGTCCAGATAGTCGTACAGTACTTTGGCCTTGGCTTCGTTGATCTTCTGCATGTTGGCAAGACCGCCGATGTCGTTTTCCAGATACTTGAGCACCAGACCGGTCATATAGATGCACCAGCAGGGGGGCGTGTTGTACATGCTGTCCTTGCCCAGCAGGGTGGTGTAGTTCATCATGGTGGGCACGTTGTCGGCAGCGTGGCCCAGCAGGTCGTCGCGGACGATAGCAATTGCCATGCCGGCGGGAGCTACATTCTTCTGCACGCCGAAGTAGATGCAGCCGTACTTGGTCACATCCACGGGCTTGGAGAGGATCATGGAGCTCATGTCGGCTACCAGAGGCACACCCTCCACCTGCGGTACCTCGACAAACTGAGTGCCGAAGATGGTGTTGTTCTGGCAGATGTGGATGTAGCTGGCATCCTTATCATAGTTGATGGCGTTCACGTCCGGGATGTAGGTGAAGTTCTTATCCTTGCTGGAAGCAACAATGTTCACCTCGCCGAACTTGGCGGCTTCCTTGGCGGCAAGGTTCGAGAAATTGCCGGTGACAAGGTAATCTGCTTTGCCGGTGGTCATGAAATTCAGCGGGACCATGGCAAACTGCTGGGTCGCACCGCCCTGAAAGAAACCGACCTTGTAGTTGTCGGGAATGTTCATTACCCGGCGCAGGGTGGCCTCGGTGTCCTTGATGATGGCATCGAACCACTTGCTGCGGTGGCTCATCTCCATCACGCTCTGACCGCTGTCGCCATACTCGAGCAGCTCTGCCTGTGCCTGCTTGAGCACCTTCTCGGGCAGCATGCTGGGGCCTGCGCTGAAGTTGTAAACTCGTGCCATAATGAACTCTCCCTTTCCTGTATCGCACAGCACCGCGGTTTTCTGCGGTGCGTTCTGTTGATTGCTGTAGCCGTAGTATACCGGTTTTGCAGGGATGAAAACAAGAGCATCTTTGCACAAAGATACGGCGCAAAAGCCCCTGTGCGGGCACAAAGCACACAAATGTCCTTGATAGAAAAACAAAAACAAAGACAAATGTAAAATAGAGATGAAAAAGCCTGATTTCATCGGCGTTTCCGGCTCTTGCGCTTTGGCGCAGAAATTGGTATAATAATAAAACAAAGACAAACGTAAAAGCAAAAAAGATGCGGAAAGGAGGGAGAACAGCAGGATGTATGGCATCCCGGACAGTGTAAAGCCGCTTTCGGCGGCAGAGGAGCAGGTGATGCTGGCGGTGTGGGCCTGCCGTGCGCCCGTCACCCGGCGGGACATCGACGCAAAGCTGCGCGCAAAGGGCTGGGCACCGGCGACCGTGCTCAACTTTCTTTACCGGCTGGAAGAAAAGGGTTGGGTGAAAAGCGGCAAGGATGGCAACCGCAACACCTACACTCCGGCCATCACCCAGCGCGCCTATAATGTGTGGAGTATGCGGGAACGGCTGGATACCCTCTTTGGCGGCGACCTTGCGGCGGCGGTGCACGCGCTGGTCAGCGAGAGCGGCTGCGGCCAGAGCGAGCTGGAACAGGCCATGAAGGTGCTGGAGGAAAAGCATCTGGAAGCGGAAGAATATGATCTGTATGACCCTTATGGGTAAAAAGGAGAGCGGAAGATGGATTGCAAACTGCGTGCCAAAAACTGCGGCGGCTGCCCGATGCTGGGCATGGACTACGCCGCACAGCTGAAGCAGAAAGAAGAGACCGTGAAAAAGCTGCTGGGCAGATTCGGCCCGGTGGAGCACATCCGGGGCATGGAAACGCCGTACCACTATCGGAACAAGGTGATCTCCACCTTTACCACCGGCTGGGGTGGAAAACTTACCTCCGGCATCTACGCGGCAAACAGCCACAAGGTGCTGCCGGTGGAAAGCTGCCTTTTGCAGGACGAAGTGCTGGATAAGACCATGTTGGCCGTGCGTGCGGCAGCGGGCACCTGCCATTACCAGCCTTTTAATGAGGATAAGGGCACCGGCCTTCTGCGTCACTGCCTGCTGCGGCGGGGCGTTATGACCGGGCAGGTGATGGTGGTGCTGGTGACAGCTCAGCCGGTGCTGCCGGGGGCCAAGAACTTTGTCAAAGCCCTGCTGACCGAGGCAGAAAAGCAGAGTGTGACCATCACCACCATCGTCCAGAACGTGAACGACCGCAAAACCAGCGTGGTGCTGGGCGATATGGAAAAGGTGCTGTACGGCAAGGGATTCATTCTGGATACCCTCTGCGGCAAGACCTATGCCATCAGCCCACGCAGCTTTTACCAAATCAACCACGCCCAGACTGAAGTGCTGTACGGCCTTGCGGTGGACGCGGCGCATCTCACCGGCAAAGAAGTGGTGCTGGATGCCTACTGCGGCATCGGAACCATCGGCCTGACCGCCGCCGACCATGCAAAGCAGGTAGTGGGCGTGGAGGTGAACCGCGAAGCGGTGCACGATGCCATAGGCAATGCAAAGCACAATGGCGTGAAGAACGCCCGCTTCTTTGCCGCAGATGCCACCCGGTGGATCGGCGAAGCCGCTGCGGCTGGTGAACGCGCAGACGTGATCTTTATGGACCCGCCGCGGGAGGGCTCTACGCCGCAGTTTATCGAAAGCGTGGCCCGTATGGCCCCGAAACGTGTGGTCTACGTGAGCTGCAACCCGGTCACGCTGGCCCGGGATCTGGAGCTGCTGACCCGGAAGGGATACAAAGTGGAGAGCAGCACGCCGGTGGATATGTTCCCCCACAGTGAGCATATCGAGACGGTATGCGCATTGTCCAAACTAGATGTCTACCAGAAGAACACGGTAGACCTGAAGATGGATGAGTTGGACGTGACTGCTGCGGAGACCAAGGCTAGCTATGAAGAGATCCGGGAGTACGTCAAGGAACACACCGGTCTGAACGTGAGCGACCTCTATATTGCACAGGTCAAGCGCAAGTGCGGCATCAAGGAGCGGCAGAACTACAACAAGCCTAAGGCTGAGAACCCCAAGC
>OFMN01002098.1_pt1 | contig 11206 bp, 6 predicted proteins | sample 1541791 | NCBI WGS metagenome assembly OFMN01 (sample SAMN04209248, study PRJEB22552) | human gut metagenome | biome: gut; material: feces | host: Homo sapiens | place: USA: Oklahoma
AATAGAAAGGGCAGTCCTGCCCAGCTGTTTGCCGGACAGAACTGCCCTTTTTTAGGTGGTTGAATTTTAAAAAAGGAAGTATATTGCTTGCAGGTAAATTGCATACATTAAATGACCAGTACTGTCTGTTCCAGAAATAGGGTTGTTGTGGCAACAGATATTACTATAACAACCGTAACAGTTACTACTACTACTGCATAATACTTATTAAAAAATCTTTCTTTATCACATGTAAAAAACAGCAATACGAAATTTTATGCTTACACCGAATCACATGAAATCAAAATATATTCCATCCTGTTCAAGTGGATTCAGTTCCATATCATCACTCGTTTTCTCTACAATCTGAATCGTTAACATTCCATCCGAATCCGAATTTTTCAAACCTCTTTGATGCTTGAAATAAACCAGATAGGTATTGAGAATCTCATTTTGATCGGTATTGTATTCTTTCCACAAGTCATAAGTAGATACTTCATAATACCCTTCTGTAATCGTATAATCTTCCGTATTCTGAACAGATACTTTGATTTCATCACAGGTTTTCATATAACCCTGAAACCAATTTGTAAGTTTTTCCGCCTGTGCCTCCAGATTTACAGATTCTTTCACTGCAGGAGTAAATGTCTTTGTCAATTTTGCTGTATCATAAGATCCAATGAATTGCATAATGCTATAAATATAGTCAGAAGAATTTAATTGCGACATTGTTTTATCAATTGCAAAAGCACCACATTCCGGCATACTTTCCCAAAAAAAATCTTCATAACACGCTATGACATCTTCGTATAATACAAATTTATAAATACCATTTAGACTATCATTTGAATCCGCTTGCTTTAGCGTTACATAAGCTGTGTATGTACTTTGATCTGTTGTAATATGAAAGCATCCATGTAATATACAGGTTGATCCATCTGAACTGTATTCATTCTCTGTATGACCAATATTAAAATCATATGTAACCATTTTGCCTTGATAAAAGTCCAATAGGAATTCAATCTCGGTTAGCAATTCCGCTGCTTTTTCTTTTCTTGCTTCCTCAGAAAATAACTCATGAAATAAAACGGCATCTTTATTTTCTATTGCCGCAATTGACTTTTCAAAATAGTCACTCATAATTTGATCGTTACCGTTTGTTGGCGCAAGTATTTGATTACTAAATGGCATTGTGCAACCTCCAAATAAAAGAAAACACAAAACAATAGCAAAAAGTGAAGGAATCCCACTTCGAATACGCATATATTCTTCCTTTCGTAATCACCATATAAATGTTGCAGTTTTATTTGCTGGATTCAATTTCCAACGTGAATCGTTATCGTAATTCCCACCTGCTTCAAATTCAGAACTGAATCCATCCCATAAATCTGTGTTGGAAAAGTTAACAGTTGCAGTGACAGTCAAATCAGCAGCTTGTACATTTGGATCATTTGGACTAAATCCATTGATCCACCATTGATCTTTAGCAGGACTGTAATCGAAAATAGTTTCTCCATTTGTATAAGACAAGCTTATCGTCATTGGCATTGCATATTGTGTAGCTGTTTCCCAATGTAATGTTTTGCTATTTGGAGCATTAATACATTCATGATAAATACCCATTTCACAACCGGCACCAAGATTGACATAATCGCCTTTCCATGCCCATAGGATATATTTTTCTCCATCAGCACCAGTAAATGTAAATGATTCAGCTTTCATCGTAGTATCATTGAATAAATCCAAACTAACATCAAAAGCAACATCGTACGCTTTGTTATATCCTACATATTTCCAACTTTGCCAATAATCTTGCCTAATATGATATATTCCATTATCATCTTTTCGTGCACCAATAACTTTGTCAATAATCCAGTCAGCATCTCCACTTTGTGTCATAGATTTTACAGCTTCAATTGGATGAAGATCCTCATCTATTAAATAACTACCGTAAGAACTCACTGTCTGAGCAGCATTTTTTATACCTTCTATGGCATTACTTATAAATTTAGGCCAATGACCTGATGCATCGGTGCCAAGAATGGGGTTATTATAGCAATATACATATAGATTCAAACTTAATGGATCTGAAGGTTCTCCCGAGTAAGAATCTCTAGTTAAGAATCTACCTATTGATGCCTGATAATACCTTGATCTGAGATAGATTGTTCCGGTTTCTGTATCGAAATACTCTCCGCAGAATCGGAATGCATTTACATCTCCAGAATTAGGATCAACCTCTACGCCAAAAGCATCATAAGTATACGATTTTGTAACTGCACCATCTTCATCAGTCAGATTAACAACATCCCCATGAGCATTCTGCGTATAATACTGATAATCCGTCTTGACATTACCACTCTGCTTGCTGAATTTCGCTAGCAGGTTTGTACCACGAACATAAACCTCAGCACTGTACCAGTCGCTGTCATCCATGTCCACAACAATCTGCTTGCTGCCGTCCCAGATATGATTGATTGTCTTGCCGTCGACTGTCTTACTCGTCCGCAGTCCATCTGCGTTATATTTATAACTCGCTGTTGTCTCTCCATCGGTAAATTCAATCAGCTGATTCAAACCGTCGTAAGTATTTGTCTCTGTCTTACTCTCTGCGGTTTTTGTGATCTGATTTCCGTTGGCATCATAGGAATATACCGTTTCTTTTGTACCGGTGTCTGCGGTAGAGTTGGTAATCAGCTCTGTGGGGCTGGTTGCCAGTCCATTGGCAGTTGTAGCACTGGAAGTTTCCTCGACTGTCTTGGTTTCCTTTTGCAGCAAGGCGGTATAATTACCGTTTGCATCATTGTAATCATAAACAGTCTCATATTCTTCCGTACCAGTAGCCGTCATCTTGGAACGGTTGCCGTAGTCATCATACTCATACGCATAGGTGTCCATTGTTGTGCCATTGGAAACCGATTCTTCCGTCAGCCGTTTCAACCCATCATACTCGTAGGATGTTGTCTCTATTATACCACTTTCATTGCGTACTTTGCAAGCATCAGAACCATCTAAATAGTACGAATATTCATAACTGGATATGTCGGAGTTTCCAGACTTGGTAACAAGTTTTGTCACCTTGTTGCATCCATTATAAGAATAGGTCGATACCACACCATTTGCAAGTGTTTCAGAAACCTTATTGCCATTTGCATCATAGGTATAAGTTGCAGTCAGATTACCGCTTTCCTTTACCTGAGCAATACGCATTTCAGCATCGTATTCATATTGCGTGGAGGAATACATTGTTTGATGATTAATACCAACCAACTGTTCCTTCGCATACTGAGATATGCCCTCGTAGAAATAGCCCTTAAAAGATTTTGGGCTAAGTTCCTGATAAACACGTCCCAAGGAATCGTACTGATAACTTGTCTGTACACCATTGGCAGTTTTGCTTCGCACCCTGCCCATATTGTCATAGACATAGGATTTTGATACATTTTTAGAAGTATCACTGCAAATAGTATTTGCTGTCAGCACACGGTTCAGTGCATCATAGGTGTTAGTGGTCACATTGCCATTGGCATCGGTTACAGTCAGTGCATTACCATTCAGATCATAGGTTGTTGCACCAGAGTTATAGCCTGTGCTGTCAGTCGTTCTTACCAAATGTCCCCACGCATCATACTCATAATTCGTGGTCATGTAGTCAGAATCATTTGTGCTGTTCAAACCCGTGTACATTTTGGTTTGGATACCAGCATTGTTGTAGAAATATTTGGTGATATTCTTCTCACCATTAGACGTGCCGTCACTCAATGTTACCTGTGTCAGCAACCCCTGTGCATTGTACTGATTTTCAGTTACACTATACTTTACTGTATCCGAATCCTGCTTTTGAACAGTTTGCTTTGCCAGCGTTACATTACCATTCTTGTCATATTGATTTTCCGTCACAGAGTAGTTGACGGATCCATTCGATTTAGTATTGAACGGTGTGTAGGTCTTAGTAACCTTGTTCAGATAACCATACTCATACTTCGTGATGTTTCCCAATGCATCTGTCTGGCGAGCAAGCTGTCCATTGGCATAGTATGCACTAGTTCGCTTAGTTTCACCATTTGTTTTTTCGTAAATTGTGTGTTCCTTGATATCAGTCAACGTTTCTGAAACAACTGGCTTATTCTCTGTAATATACGAAGTTTTTATAGTTCTTAAACCTTTATTGAAATGAGAAGAAAAAATATCAAGTGTAGTATAAACATCAAAATTAAACCCGGAAAATTCATAGGATGTTTTCGTCAAAAGTTGTTTAAATTCATTCTCTTCAACTTGGAAATAAGTCGCAATTTCTCTCTGCAAGCCATCATATTCTACTAAATTTATAGTGCCGTCTGGATTGGTTTTCTTATTAACCTGTCCGTAAGCATCATACTCATAGGTTGTAACATTACCATCTGCATCAGTTACTGTTTTTTCATTACCATCAGGATAATAAGTTATTAATGTACCATGATTTTTATCAGAAGAATGATTTGGTGCATATTCCGCAGTTTTACGACTTAACAAATCGTATTCAGCAATGGTTATTGCCGGTATACTACCCGTACCATAATCTTTGGTGACTATAATATTGTTGAATTTGTCGTATTCGTATTCCTTCACTGAATAGAGATCTTTGGAAATATCATAGCTTGCAATTTCTTTTGATATTTGGAGTTGCTCATTATATTCATACTCAATTACATATGCGATTAAATTATTGCATTTCAAAGATTTACTTTTTATTAATCCTTTTCCAATCCCGTTTTTGTAATAATCATATTCTGTGACATTACCTTCTGGGTCGGTGGCAACATGGATCAATCCTGCAACCCCACTGACGTAACTGTCTGGATAGTATTCATAGCTTATAATTGCATAGCTACTTTCATTCGTTTCCAAATATGTAATTGGATTAAAATTTGATGAAATCACTGTATTAATATCTGACTGAGATAACGGATTTAAACTAGATGCCTGTTTCAACAGACGTGTTCCGTTAGAATCATATGCATAAATTGTAGCATAGCCCATTTCGTCCACATTTGCTATTATACTATTTTTTTCATTATAATTAGCAAGTGTATAGGTTCCATCTGCATTTGTAGTTTTAATCACATTACCATTGTCATCACGCTCATAAGTAGTAGTATTACCCATGATATCTGTACTATTAGACATTTCATCATACTTATTTTCACCATCAATCATAGTATAAGTAATCTTGCTAACTTCATAAGTATGACCATTATTTTCAACAGTATTTGCTTTAACAGCATATTTTTGATCATACGAATACTGATACGTATTGATAAGAGTCTCATCATCAAATTCTTGGAGACCCGTCTGCTGAAATACACTGTCATAAGTATAAACTTGTTTCAATCCAGATGCATTTATCAGATAGTTCACAGAACCGTTGTCATTGTAGCTAATAGTATCCGTAACTTCATTATAGCAATTCTTTACTTTGCAGAGTCTACCGTTTCCATCATATTCATATGTTTCAATACCACCGGAAACGCTGGTCGCCGATATTAACTGAAAATCACGGTTGTATTCGTAAGTGACAATGCGTTCTGCCGTAGTATCTTCGATTTTTGTTATACGAGAATGTTCACTATTTCCATTGTAGGTAATGGTGTAAGTTCTGCCTGTAGAATCAGTTACAATTCTCTGATTGTTGGACATGGAAGAAATTGTCAGAATATTTCCTTCTGCATCCTTGACCCAATCCAGTTGACCGTCTGCATTAAAATGATACTGGGACTGAGCTGCATTAGTAATGGTGTATTCCTGACCTGATTTCGTCATAGTACTGTGCGTATTCAAGCACTCAAATTCACCGTTTCCATTATCCTTAAATGTGGTATTGGAACCATCCGGAAGAACTACCTGATAGTAACCCACTGCCGGAATCACAATCTTACTGACATCAATGTTAAAGTCCCAGCCAACACCAAATGAACCTTCTTCATTGCTCATAGAATTATAAGTACGGACAAATTCAGATGTCACACCGGGGGATATTATGCTCAAATCCGTAAAAGATTTAGTATAGTTACCAGTCGCTATGCGCACACCTTTACCAATTTCCCAACCTTTTCGATACAATGTATAATCTGGTTCATCATATTCTCTAAACCAAGGTCTAAACCAATAGTTCTCTTTTGTAAAATCATATAAAAAAATTACACCTAAACAGTAACCACTTTCATTTAAAAAATCAAAATTGAAAGTACGCTCAGTATTAAGCGATCCATCTTCATTATTGATATACGTTTCGCAATTGTCCCAAAGAATGGTTTGCTTGCCGCCAGCATAACCAAAAATAATAGACTGCGTCCCCGAAGAATAAACCGACTTATCTCCGGAAGCTTCATTGACTTGCCAAGTCGGTCCAAGAACCCAGATTTGTCCCGATGTCCATTTGCCTTCCATGTCAGTCAATGTATTGTATGTCCAGTTGCCGCCCACCATTAATCGATCAGCATCATTGGTCATAAGAATAGTATCATAGCAGTTTGCTTGACCAAAATCAAAGCAATTTCCAATGACAGCTATACCGCCATTCAGATTCATCAACTGACCAGTACTACCTTCCCAACCATCTGGAGAAGCTGTACGAAATACCAGATTGTTTTCAATCAGAAGTGTACCGCTATTAACGTTCAATGTTGCACCGTTTCCAGACCAAAATTGTGGCATATCAGTTGTAAATGACATACAGTCCGCAACATAAAGGATGCAACCATTCAAATCAAAATTGGTATCATGTAAATTAAAGCTGTAAGGGAACATTCCGCCCGACAGCATTTTCAGATTTCTTTTAAAGGCATGATCCCAGTCCAAACTTCCAGTTTCTGGTTGAGCATCTGAAAACCAATTAATATCGAAATCGTCAATGATGCCACTGTTGTCCTTATCCATGTATTCATAGTAATTGCTGGAGCGATCTCTCAATTTAATTTGTTCATTTATTTTGTCAATGCCTTCATTGTAGTCCTCTGCATCTACCTTTCCATCATTTGTATAGTAATGGTTATAGACAAATGCAGGGGACTCATAATCCCGTGCTGATTTAACAACGCTTGCAAAATCAGCCAGTTCCGCCTCTGTTGCACCTGTATCTTTCTGTTTTAACTGTAAGTCATAGTAGTTAATAACTCCGTTATTATCCAAGTCATATTGATACATATCCAACTGGTTCATATCATAGAACTCATCTTCTCCGAGTTCTTCATACAATCTATAAAAATAATCCCAGTCAGCATCACTCACCATACCATCTTCGTCATGATCCATACTCGGATTAAATCCAGGATCACCACGATAAGCATTGCGACAACTTTCAACGTAAGAAACATCACTGCTGTTTAAAACATCGTCACTCCACTGATTGTCATTTTCTTCGTTCCAAGTCGTATCACCAGGGACAAGCGTCACAATATCCCATGATTTTCCAGAGCCAATCTGATAAGCCCCTGTTCCAAAGTCCTTAAGGTAAAAAGGGAGATACCCATCGCACTCAAATTTCACATGATACACGTTGGAACCGCCTGCAGTTACAGTATATTCGCCACCATCGCCGATTTCCTGACAGGAAATTTCTTCCCAGTCACCATTAAAAACACGTACATATATAGGTGTATTGTCCTTTATGTTATAATTATTGACAAGACCCTTTTGTACCTTACCAGTAACAGTTAAGGTTTTCTCATTCTGAACACCTGATAACTCCTTTAAGTGCTGAATATATGTTTTTGCGGTACCACTCCATGTTAAATCAGATACAGCCTCAGTTTGCACTTCCGTGCTGTTATACGCCATAACATTCTGGTTAACTGCTTCCGGTACATCAAAAAAATCTACTTTTCCCAGATCTTTTGTTGCTTCTTCAAATTCCTTGGCAAGCTGGTCTTTGTTCTTTGCTCCTTCAATCGCTTCTGCAGCAGATGCAATTGTATCAGCATGTAAAAGACCTTGGGCACTGCCGTCGCCAAAAACCATGACCTGTCCCATAAACATCAGGGACATGACTCCGGCAAGTGTTCTTGTCAGTTTTTTGTTCATGCACATTCTCCTATCTCAAGTTAAACATAAAGAGAAAAGCTACAAAATCGAATTTTTCAGGATTTGCAGCTTTTCAAATTTCATACTGGCTTACGATGATTGTATCTGTTTTTACCCTGTCCAATCAACATCATGATACACACTGCACAAAGTGAAAACATAATTGTAGTTGAAAGCTTTTGTTGTCCAGTCCAAAGCGAGAACTGCTGTACTAGCAATTCTATAGACAAAACAATTCGAGCTCTCTTTCCATAACATTTCTTTTCTAATTGGTCTAGGTGTTTATTTTGAGTATCTACAGGTGCAAACATAAAAATATATGTATAACAGCAGAAGGCACTGATACAGCTAACAACATTGTTTGTTGGCAGATTTTTGAATAAAATTATAAACATTAAAACAATGAAATTAGAAATAAAATAACATCTCATAGCTGTACTTGCATGATATCCGCCAGCATATATTCTCAAAACAGAATAAAACAAGATAAATACAACAGTATACATGATTGTGTGAAATATAGCCCCTATTACCATAAAAGAGAATAGATTGAATAGGAATATCAGAAGGTTCTGAATTCCATACGCATACACATCCATGTCTTGCTGTTTAATAATCTTTTTCCTACAAAGCCAGTGTATTATTCTTTTAGTACTTCTAGCAAACATTTAGAATTTCCGAAGTTTTTTTACGGATTCCGGTTCCTCCGGCTGATGAGCAATGATCATGCAGCTAGAATTTGCAGTTACAGTAGCAAATACGAATGCCAATGCAGCAAAACACTGCCCAAATCGCAAAAACATTTTTTTCATGTATACACCCCTTTCTATCTGCCAACTATACAATACCATAAAATTCGAGTTTTGCATCCTATCTTGTTGAATTTGATATATGTTAATGTTGAAATTTAAAGAGATCATATGGAACTATGCGTATTCTCTTGTTTTTATAATCCTTTATTTTTCCATTTTATGCTTATACACTTTTGTTACAAACAAAAAAGCAGAGGCATCCATATTTGAATGCCTCTGCTTTCTGTAATTTATTTTACGCTATAAAAAGTTATTATACATAGAGGAGAAGTTTAACTGTAAACATATTGTCATCATGCAGTATCTTGACAGTTCCATTATACTTATCAACTGTTTTTTCAATATTCTTTAATCCGTACCCATGAATACGGGTATCTTTTTTTCGACTTATGATTTTCTGGTTTTTCATGATTACTGTGCCATCATAACTATTAGAGATAGAAATGATGATTCTTCCTTTTGTTTCACGGTATAAAAAATGGATGGTCTTATTTGAAACAGAAGTAACAGCGGTAATCGCATTATCTAATAAATTTCCAAGTATAATAGTGAGATCTCTTGGATCAATCACTTGATCGGAAGCGGCTTCAACTCTATACTGCAGTTTTGTTCCCAATTGTTCTGCTTCTGATAATTTGAAATTAATAATACTATCCAGATAAATATTTCCTGTTTTGCTGTACACTTTTGTAGTAGGTAATGATGCTATATTTTTTTCAATATAATCTTGTATCTCTGTGATTTTGCTTTCTTCTGCCAATCCAGCAAGCACCATCATATGATTTTTCAAATCGTGCCGATAAGAAGCTGTATTTTCTTGCATTTGATTCATCAGTTCACACTGATGAAAATAATATTGTCTTTCTTTGTTCAACACCTCCGCATCGACTCTTTTCATGTAAAACTGTGCCAAGAGATCATAAAGATAAAAAATCAGAATATTCGCAATTACTAGCAATACGAGAGCGATTGTAAGTTGGATTGTATGAATTTCCTCATTAAAAAACAATGTAAATGCAATGATAACAGAAATAATTGGAATCAAACAGGAAGCAGACCATATTGGAATAGAAAGGTTGGAGTTTAATTTCATGCTCTTTATGTTATAAAATATTAAAGTACCTAAGAAGAATAATAATTTCATGATTATTAAGCCTGCGACATTTTGATAACTGCCTTCTCCAATCATATCCGTTTTTGCATAACCAGTTATATTGCCGACTATCAATTCTACTACAGCCATATAACAATACAAAAACAATACAACACAAATTTTCTTCCATAATCGTGTTCGATAAGTACAAGTAACAAATGAAATTGCAGAAATAGCAAAAATTAAATTGAAAATAGGAGCATCTATGATTAAGTGAAGAATTCCTGTAGAAAGAAAATAGTATACAAAAGCAAAATACGTTACTTTCGTATGTTGTTTCCATCCAAAAAACAAATCCATGTACCTGTATATGATAAAAATTTCAAATATATCTGCAAGTAAATAAAAAATAGGATAGGTAAAAGTACTCATTTACATTTCATTCCTCCATATCTTCGATTTCTAATTGTAAATCTCGCATCTCTTTTCTTTTGGATTGGCTAATTGGAAGTCGCTTTTGATTTGACATAATCACATTGTCGTACTCAAATTTTCTGATATGATAATAGTTTACTAAAAACGACTTATGTATTCTAAAAAACTGAGATGGTACTTGAGATTCAACATTATCCAACTTATCATAGAATTCCAACATATCTGTGGTAGTTATAATATTGATTTTTCGATTTGTGCTTTCAAAGTACAAAATATTTGCAATAGGAACCCTCTGCAGGACATGATTATTTTGAAATGTAAAAACATCTTCTGGTCGTCTTGTTAATTTCCGAAATCGATTTACTGTCCTTTCTAAATCAGAATAGCAAATTGGTTTACTTAAAAAATCCAAACAATTGATAGAGAATAATTTTCTATCATAGCCATCTTTTCCGGAAATAAATACAATTTGCATCCACTCATCCTGAGCGATTTCACGAATCCAATGTCCCACTTGAATTCCATTTTGGATTGGCATTTCAATATCTAAATAGATTAAATCAAAATGCATCTCATGATTTATATCTAGTGTCAACAAGTGCCCATCTTCATATGTATAGATTTCGAATACTACAGAATTTTTTAAGGCATAGGTATTCAAAAATCTTTTAACCTGCTTACGAATCATTTCATTGTCATCTACTACTGCTATGCGAATCACGTAATATGCCCCTTTCTTAGCTTTCTCTCTCTATTTCCATAATACCATAAAAAATCCCAAAAAGCAAGAAGAATAGATGGTTTATCACTGGAGATACTAAAAGGAAAG
>OFMN01002102.1_pt1 | contig 11164 bp, 9 predicted proteins | sample 1541791 | NCBI WGS metagenome assembly OFMN01 (sample SAMN04209248, study PRJEB22552) | human gut metagenome | biome: gut; material: feces | host: Homo sapiens | place: USA: Oklahoma
ACAACATTATCTATTATTCGATTTTTAACCGCCCGATTCCATGATGTTTTAATACTATTGTTAGGCGTTGGAATATGAGCAACATACCTAATGCCATTGTGCCTAAAACTGGCCATATAACACCCCGAAAAACCTGAACTTAAAGTATCTATGCCATTTGAAGCAACGACTGCTATTCTATCCGCAATATATATGACACAGGCGTAGTCTAATCTAAGAAAACGATAGTTACGGGTATATCCTTTTATTTGAAATGTCAAATTACTTTGCGTGAAAATCGGAGGGGTCAAACCTACATTATAAATATTTTGATAATGAAACCGTGCAATATTTGTCATTACTGCTTGACTGTTTGGCAATCTTAATGCTTGAATCAAATTCATATATTTACTTACTGTTACTTTCGTTTGTTATAGGCTCGATACATGATGCCATTATATCCATCAGTTTAGACAGACCTTCGGTCTGCGGCTGCTGACTGGCTGTCACATGTATCTGGTATTTTGCCGTTTGGTTGGTCATGCGGGTGTTCTCGCGGGCGGTCGTGACTTTGCCGCTGATTTCCGCATTTATAAACCAATGTTTTGCAGAAGCTTTTGTCTCTACTTCTGCGTTGGTAGTGCTTTTTACGTTTGATGTATCGGTAACCTCCATCTGGAAATCGACATCCACGCGATCTATGAGCAGGGAAGGAATAGGCACCAATCCTATAAACGGAGCCTTGACACTTTGTGGCATTGTTGTCATTACTCCATCCTGCTGTATCGGTCTTTTAATATCGAATTCCAATACACGAGCTGTTTTACCGTCGTCATCAAAAGCAATTTGCTTGTAGAAATTCCATGCTGTCGCTGCCAATTCCTGTTGTGCTTCGGCTGCTGCAATAAGTGGAGCTGCAATAAGTTCCCGCATGGGAAGCCCCTTGAATTTGTCAGTCACGTTTGAATCTGCTTTAAGAACTGGAGAAGTTTCTCTGTTTTGAGTCTCTTCCAATGCAGCGGAGATAATTTCTTTCGCCTGTCCGCTTACATTTTCATTCAAGTTTTCCGCATTTTCTTGTTGCCCTTGGTTCTTTATTTCTTCTGCCATAACATTTGAATTTTAAAATTGTTAGATATTTTTTACAAAATCGTCAATGATTCGGGAAATACTCTCCGGAGTCTCCTGAACTTTAAAATTGACGCAAACCTCCATGACATCATCCGCATCCGGTTTTATGTTGCTCATCTGCATCTGGAGATTGGCTCTGTGCGGACTGGATAACAGCAAGTTGTTTTCCGGGATCTGTGATTCCACGCTTCCGACCTTCGCCTTGAACTTTATCTGCACATTATCCATTGCAAGATAATGATGGGATATCAAGGCTATAAGTGGAATATCAATAGTCTTGTCTCCAACCATGATTTTTTTTGATTGGAACGTATTTGCGTTATTTGCATTTGTTCCTTCAAAAAGTCTGGTCAGATTTTGTATCTGATGATTCTGTAATGTATCTTGTGCACAGTTTACGGCGTACTGCAAACCATTCATAATATCAGAGAATGAATTGGTTTGAACACTGTCCGGCTCATCGTCATTATTTTTCTTGCCTCTGTGAAAAAGTCCCATGTTTTTAATTTAATTACTTGATTTGTTGTCTTTAATGAGCACCAATCTTGACAATGTCCGGCTTACAGCTTCCATATTTACACTGGAGTCTATATTATTATTGACAATGCCTTGATGCCAAAACCTATATGGTGGATTCTCCGTGTGTTCCATCACGTCCTCCTTTCTTTATTGGGGTTATACTTCGGTTCTTTCCGTTGCGGGCGGAACTTTTTCCGCCCGACGGTTTACTGCTTCCTCAAGGTAGGCAATGCTCCGTTAAGTTCGTAACGCCACTTTGAGCCTGCGTTCTGCAAGGCGGTGTTCATGACATCGACGGCTTTCTGCCAGGTAACGACAGAGTCGTCCACCTTCGTGGCTTCGGGGGCGGTGCTATGCTGATTGCGGTCGAAGCCTTGTTCCTGATTGTTCTTCCAGTAGCAGGCGGTCACGACGGTGTAGTTATCTCCAAACAAGCCGCCGATATGTACATTGCCAGTGTTGCTACCCTTACTATTTACGTTGCCCGTGGCATAGCAGGCAAGGACGGTGCTTCCTCCGTTTAATCCCACTACACCGCCGCCTGAGAGATCCTGTGGGGAGTTAATTTCTAAGGTCACGTTGCCTGTGGCATAGCAAGCGGTCATGGTGCCCCATTTTTCTCCTGCCACGCCGCCGACATAGCGCGTTCCCTTAACTATGGCAGAGGAGCTGCATCCGATGATGGAACCGGCCTTTTGGCTACCCACCACACCGCCGACACAATTCGTGCCGCTGACGCTGCCCGACACCGAGCAGTTTTCAATGGTGCCCCAGCTATATCCTACCACGCCGCCAGTACAGCCAAACATGTGATTGCTTGTTATCTGTATGCCTTCCATCACCACGTTCTTCACCGTACCAGCTTTATCGAGATAGCCGAACAGACCCACAAATTGGTCATTTGTCGTAACGGTCAGCCCCTTGATGGTATGGCCGCCGCCGTCGAAAGTGCCTTTGTATGAGTTGTCGTAGTTTGTGCCTATCGGCGTCCAGTCTTTGCCTGTGAGGTCAATGTCTGTGTCGAGGGTAATGTTAATGTCGGTCTTACCTCCGTTCACTAATTCGGCTACATTCATCAGGCCATCGGCGGAGGTCACGGTGTAGCTGCCGTCGCTCTCTATGGTATAGCCCAGGTCTTTTGCCGCAGCGAGGGAGACGGTGTAGGTATATTCACCGCCCGCCTGCCAGTCGGTAGCATTCTTCATCTTATAAACGAAGGTCTTGCCGTTAGTGAAGGTGCACGTAATGAAGGCTGTGCCAGCTGCCACACTTTGCGGGGCAACGATGGCGGTGTAGGTGTTGCTGCCCTTGTCATACGGGACGATTATATCCGGGTTGTCGCCTTCAGTGGAGAGACCCGTCAGCTTCACGGATGCCAGCCCCTCGGTGTAGTCCGTCAGAACGATGGTCACTCGCGCCGTGCGGTGGGTGAAGCGAAGCGTGGGGCTACCATAGGTCACCGTCTGTCCGTCGGCTACGATGAGGTCGCTGCCCTCAAAGTCTTTCTGGGTACTTTGGTTGGCTCTTACCTTTACCGCAGGTGGGGTTGTCTCGCCAGCGGTGTAGGGCCACCACGCCGTAACGGTGATGTCTTTGTGGTTGGTCCAGTAGTACGGGTCGGTGGAGGTCAGTGTGGCGCTGGTGGGGTCGGCGGTGGAGGGCGTCACGTTGTACGTCTTCACCATGCCGTCCATCATGACTGCCACGCTCTGCACACCCGTCCAATTGCCATCCGCGGGGGCACGGGTACCGGCGATGGCTGTCGCGGCGGGATTCAGCCCCGTGGCGGTGAAGACGATGGGTGTGCCTTCCGCCCCTTCTGGTAGGAAGCCCGCCTCGTCCTGCGTGCAGGCGGCAAAACCGAGCAGCAGGGCGATGGCTGCGGATATATGGATGGTTGTTCGTTTCATGATGCGTGTTGTTTAGGGGTTGTTATTGTTTCTTTTGCAGTACGGGCAGGCCGTCGGTGCCGAGTGCCCACTGGTAGTCATTGTCGGTGAGGGCGTGGTTCATGCCGTCGACGGCTGTCTGCCATTTCACGGTTGCGCCGTCCACCTTCGTGGCATCTACCGTTCCTCCAAAATTACGGAATTCTCCTTGCCCGACATTGCCTCCCCAATAACAGGAAGTTATAGTATTGTAGTTGAAACGCACTATAGCTCCAGATTCATAATCTTTCAATGTGCCGTCAAACCAGCAAGCTGTGATACTGCCATAATTTAAATCGGCTATACCACAAGTTCTACCATATGCAGAAATTTTTCCCGTCACAGAGCAGGCAATGATTTGACCCTCATTTTGCTCCACTATTCCAGCTGCTGATCCACTACTGCCATACAGATTCACATCTATGAGTTGTAGGTTCTTTATCACACCACGTACATTTAATAACCCAAAAAGTTCAGTAGTCGCTGCTGAAAAGTTTAATCCCGTAATGCGGTGTCCCTGCCCATTAAAGACGCCGGAGTAACCTGGCCATGTGCCTATCTGTGTCCAATCCTTACCCGTCAGGTCGATGTCGGCGGTGAGGGTGCAATTTATCGATTCGTCCTTTTGTGCGGCTTTGTTCCATGCCAGCAGGCCGTCAGCGTTATAGACCATGTAACTGCCGTCGTTCTGTATAGAATAGCCTAAATCCTCAGCCTCGCCGCTTTCGCCGCCACCGTCAGCCCAGTCACCGATGGTGCAACCCTCTAACGTCAAGCCGGTGGCGTTCACCTTGACGGTATATTTATAGCGGCTGCCCGCTTCTAATACGACGTTGTTCTGCGGACGGAAGTAGAAGGTGCCGCCGCCGAGTTCCACCTTGACGAACGGCTTGCCTGCCGCAACGGTCTGCGGGGCGGTCAGTGCCTCGTAGGTGTTGCCGCTTGCGTTGTAGGTCTTGATGGCAGTCGGGTTGCCGTTATCGGCGGACAGACTCACGAGGCTCACCGTGGCACCAGCGACGCTCGTGAATCCCGTGCCGGGCTTCAGTTCGATAGTCACGCGTGCCGTGCGGTGGGTAAATTCAAGAGTCGGGTTGTTAAATTCCACCTTCCGGTTCTCAGCAGAGATGAAGTCGCTGTTCTGGAAGTCAGCCAATTTGCTTTGGTCTTCGGCCACCTTCACGGCAGGCATCTGTGTGATGTCGGCATTGTCGAAGGGCCACCATGCCGATACGGTAATCGGGTCGCGGCTGGTCCAGTAGTACGGGTCGTTCTCGCGTGAAAGCGTGGCACTCTTGAAATCGGTAGAAGCCGTTACGGTGTATTCCTTTACCGCATCGCCCATCTTGAGTGCCACGGAAGTGACGCCCTGCCAGTCGCCGTCCACAGCGGCACGGGTGGAAGGGACTGCCAGCGGCGTTGCTTCTACGGACAGTCCGGTGGCACGGATGAATACAGGGTATTCACCTTCGGGCAGACGGTTATCGCCAGCAAGTTCGTCCTGTGTGCAGGCGGCGAGGGCGAACAGCAGCGCGGTGGCTGCGGGGATAAATAATCTATGTCTCATAATTCTTTATTCTAATCGATTAATTATTAACATCCTACAGGTCAGCGCCCACTTCTCCGCCGTCTATATCGTTCCACTTTGCAATGGTGGCTTCGCTGACTTCAAGGACTTTGTTGCGTACCTTGACGGTATAGGTATAGTTGTTGCCCGCCAGCAGTGCGCCATCGGGCATGGTGAGTGTGGCATGATATTCCTGACCTTTGTAATTCACAACCAACGGCAGGGATGCAACTGTCTGCGGGAAGAGGATGATCGATGACGTGAGATTGCCGTCTGCCAGATTCATGGTCAGTTCTCCGGTCTGTAGTCCGTTGTCTGCGGTGGCAATACCGTCGGCCGTGTTGAACGTACCGGTGAGTAACAATCCGTCCAGCGTGTAACGTTCAGGCTTGACCACGCTGAAATTCACGCCGTCGCCCGCCTCGAAGGTAAGGGTTATCTGGCTCATGCGGTGGTGGAAGGAGTTGTCTTCACCGCCTTTGGCGGTTTTGTCGGTGAAGCTCACTACCGGGCTTTTTTTGTCTCCCGTGGCTCCTGTGGCAAAGAGGAAGTCAATGGCAGACTGGTTCTGCTGCGCCGTGGCATCGGTCGTGGCTGTGAGGATGCCTCCCGCCGCGTTGTACGGATAGTAGGCGCGGAAAGTATGGGTCTTTGTATCTTCGATATAGATAACCTTTCCTTCTGCCTCAAATTTCCCGTTTTTCAGGATGAAAGGCACGTTGCCGTACTGGGAATCGTTGCCGATGTCGGTGATGCCGATACGGTCGCCGGCAGTCCAGGTGGTTCCGCTGGCGCGGGTGGCGGGGGCGATGCTGGCGGTAAACTGGGCGGCCACGGGGTCACCATTCAGGTTCTCGTTGTCGTTGTTGCAGGCTGCCAGTGCGAGGACGAGCGTCGCAAGTGCAAAAAATCTTGTCTTCATTATATCTGTCATTATATTAGTTACAAATCGGCATTTACATCATCACCTTTCACTTCTTCCCAGCCGTTGATTTCGGCTCCGTCCACTTCCATGCCTTCGGGAGTCTCAACCAGCGTTCCGCCGAGGGTCAGCGATTTGCCCTTTCTGGTGTTGAACTCCTTGAGAGCTTCTGTGAGGTCGCTTTTCAGCGTGGTGGGGCTCGGGTTGCCGTCCGCATAGCGGATTTCAGCCGTCAGCAGTTGTTCCGTGCCGGTCACACCCAGCAACCGCACCGTGGCTTTCCACTTGCCAGCATCATCACCTTCAGTAATCTTGGTGAATGGCAGCACGACGTTAGAAGCGGTTCCGTAGGTATCGGTAGCGAAGTCGAGTGTTCCGGCTGCACCCGTCAGATGGGCAACAATCTCCGTGATGCGTCCGGCGGCATCACCCGTCGGTTCGACGACAAGCGTCAGTTCGCGTACCTGCTGCTTCATTGCGGCAGTCAGCGGATAGTCCTTGTCTTTCTCGATGGTCACCTGTTCCGTATAGGTGAAGAACCATCCCGGGGCATTGTTCACAAAGGCATCCGTGCCTGCCCGGGTTCCCGTGGCTGCGGAAATGGTGGCTGTGGTGCCGTTCACCGTGATTCCTTCAGCCGGGTTCCACACCGCAAGGGTGTAGCTGCCCGGAGCAAACAGATGGTCGGGGGCATGGGTGGCGGAAGTCTCCGTACCCGTATAGTCGCCCATAGTGACCGTCCACGTGGCAGGTATGTTGATACCCTCACCGCGTGCCGACCAGTCGGCTGTCACCGCAATCTTCCCATAGTCGGGATGCGGCGTGTCATAAAGCGTGTCCTTCACGCAGGAAGAGAGCAGCACGGCGGCTGCCATTCCCATCATATTTATATATTGTTTTGCTTTCATATTCTATTCCTCCGTGTTAGAATAACTTCCATACCAATGTCACACCTGCATTGATGGGACCACACCAATCTTTTGTCTCGTTGCCGCGGCGTACACGCACGCCGTCGATGACTTCATATTTTTCGAAATCGGCATTCAGGTAGCCCAACCCGAGGTTGAAATCAAGAGCCAGTGCCTTGTTCAGCCGCAGATGATAGCCGGCGGTGATGCCGCCACCCATCAGGTCGCCCTGCTTGCCTGTTTCGGAAAGCTTGTAGTTGAACTGTCCGGCCTTGAACATCGCGCCCAGATACCAGGCTTTCTTCTCACCCATATAGTAACGCACTTCCGGAGCCACTTCCCAGAGTGCATAGCGGCGGTCTTTGTCATTCCAACTCCAAGAAGTCCACGAGCCGTTTACGGCAATGCCCCACGATGGGCAGATGTGCCATTCAAGTCCTAAATCTGGTGTCAGGGTAGCCCAGCGCAGCAGGTTGGCACGCAGGGAGAGATGATAATCAGTTGTGATTTTGGTTTCCGACGGCGTGTCGGCAAGTGTATTTTGTTGAGCTGTTTTCTCGGCTTCTGCCTTTTCAGCGGCAAGTCGGGCTTCTTCCGCTTTACGCTGCTCTTCGGCAAGCCGTTCCTGCTCGGCACGCTTTTCGGTTTCTAAGCGTTCGGCTTCCGCCTTGCGTCGTGCTTCTGCTTCCGCATCCATCGCGGCTGTTTCTTTTACTGGTACCGTCAGGCGCACGGTGACAAAATCACCCTCTGTCGCATGATTGTGGGTAATGAAGTTTTCTTCCTTGATTTTCGCGCGTGTAATCAGTTCTGATTTTACTCGATTGGCACGGATCTTCGCTGTTGCAAGGTTCTTGACTTCACAGCTCTGCGAATTGCAGTATCCGTCAACCAATAGCGGCAGTTTGCCGTCAAGAATTGTTGCTTTGTTGTTTTCTATACATTCCAACAGGCGGGCAAGTTCCGTGTCATTGCCATTCCAAGGCACGTAGAACATGTCCTTCTGCGGAACGAACCGGAAGGTGTAGGTCGTGTCTGCTTTCTGCTGCGCAATGACAGGAAAAGTTACCGTCATCAGCCACAGAAATAAAGTAAGGAAAGTGATTTTTCTGCTCATATAAACTTTAATTTATTATCTTTGCCTTCTCCAAAGGTAATAAATGCCATTCAGCGCCCAAAATATTACAAAAACTTTTTTCTGTTGAAATACAGCGTTTTATAAAAATTGTCGTTTGAGCACTTTTCAAATTGTCGTTTGAGCACTTTTTTTGTCGGATTAGCACTTTTTTGTCGCTTGAGCACTTTTTGAAAATGGGCTTCTGAGACCTTTTTCATCGGCTTTTTACCACACAAATTATTCCAGATTTGCTTTTTTCCACTTGCCAGGCGTACATCCTTCCTTCTCGGTAAATGATTTGATAAAGTTACTGCGGGAAAGAAAACCGGAAGACTCAGCCAGCTTCTGTATATTGATTTCCGGATGCTCCTTCAGTATGTTTTTCGCATACTCCAACCGGAGACCGGTTATCCATTCGCGGAATGTCATTTTATACGTAGTCTTGATATAAGCGGAAAGATAGGTACGGTTCGTATGAAGTATTTCGGACAGTTCTTTTATGGTAAGTCCCTGCTGGACATAGCCGTCTGTCTTTATCCAGTTGGCCACTTTCTCTATAATTTCTGTATAGGACACTGGAACTTCTTTCTCAGAAAGTATTTCAGGTTTTGTTTCCGTATCTGTCAGAAGTTCTTCTTCAGACTGTATATCTTGCTCAAAAGCATTTTCCACCTGTTCATAGAACAGCAGGTAGTTCTGATAGCTGTAGAAAAGATAGCTGTAGAACGGTATTGACGACAAAATCCAGATAAAAACATATTTGTCTGGCAGAAATGTCAGCAATCCGCATCCGACACCGAAGATAACAGCCCAATAAGTGAATATGGAAAGCCATTCGATATATGTACCTATATCATCCGCCTGAGTTTCATTGAAAATCCGAATGGCTCTACGATATGCAATTATGACTCTGCGAGCTAAAACGATTCCAAAAACGATTAACCAGACAGCTAAAGCAAATAAAGAGAATTTTTGCATGATTCCGCTTGGCAACAGGAACAACACAACTCCGGAAAGAGTTGAAAATATAATCCATAAAATGATATGTGTCCACACACGCCGTTTGGTAATGTAAAAACGATCAAGCAACATTATCAATGCCGAACTGAACAGAGAATAGCACAGGAAGTATGTGGACATGTTCATCAATATGGAAGAATCCGCATTTTTGAATCGAATACCAAAGAAGAAATGTACCGAATAATTTGCCGAAAGCAGCAGCATTGCTATACCCATAATCTGTCGGGAGCGGAGATAATTCTTGAAAATTTTATTTTCAGGAGTCTTTGCTAACAAAAAATAAAAGCCGAAGAATAACATCAACGGCAGTGCGGCACAAAGTGAAAAACTGTATATAGATGGTTCCATTGTTATGCTTATTTTATTTTGATACAAAAATACGTCTTTTTCTTCACAAATAGACACATAATCTATGATTTAACGTTATAGATTCGGTCATATTAGATTGAATAAATTATTAACGCGAGTTCGGGACCTAAATTTCCACTGACCCTAAAAATCAGGTTTCGCTATTGACCCTGAATCGTGGAATGTGAGGAAATAAAAAAAGGATGAAATCCATTGGATTCCATCCTTCAAAGTAGCGCCTACGGGAATCGAACCCGTGTTTCAGGCGTGAGAGGCCCGCGTCCTAACCGCTAGACGAAAGCGCCGTTAAAAATTTTGTGTCCGGAATGAGACTCGAACTCACACGATCTAATGATCACTACCCCCTCAAAGTAGCGCGTCTACCAATTCCGCCATCCGGACAAGTGAGCGAAAAACGGGACTCGAACCCGCGACCCCGACCTTGGCAAGGTCGTGCTCTACCAACTGAGCTATTTTCGCAGTCGCTGTTGTTTCGCTTTTGCGAGTGCAAAGATAGAACAGATTTTTTATTCCCGCAAATTTTTCGGTAAAAAAATTAGAAAAAAATCACCGGAATCCTTTTGTTGACGGGTGTTTTGAGGGATAAAAAGCGGAGGAACAAACTGTTATAAATTTGCTCCTCCGCTTTGAAATTTTTCTGCGATTAGTAGTTTCTTGCGAAGATTACTCGGCGCTCAGAAGGCTTGCCTGTGAAAATGCAGGTGCCGGGTGTTGTGTCGCCGTCCAAAGGAATGCATCGGATTGTGGCTTTTGTCTCTTCTTTTACGCGCTCTTCTGTCTCGGTGGTACCGTCCCAGTGTGCGAGAACGAAGCCACCCTTTTCGATAAGCTCTTTGAACTCGTCGTAAGAGTTCGCCTCGAAGATGTGGGAGTCGCGGAAGTTGCGAGCCTTGGTGTAGATGTTGTTTTGGATATCTTCAAGAAGGTTTGCAACGTAGTCAACGATTCCGTCGAGCGAAACGGTCTCTTTCCCGAGTGTGTCGCGGCGCATGACTTCTGCCGTGTTTTCCTCCAAGTCCTTCGGTCCGATGACGAGGCGCACAGGCACACCCTTCAGCTCGTAGTCGGCGAATTTGAATCCCGGGCGTTTGTTGTCGGCGTCGTCGTATTTCACGCTGATGCCTTTTGCCTTCAAGCCTTCCACGATGCCTGCCACTTTTTCAGAGACCATGGCGAGTTGTTCCTGCTTTCTATAAATAGGTACAATCACCACTTGTATAGGAGCCAGATGTGGTGGCAATACAAGGCCGTTGTCGTCGGAGTGGGTCATGATCAGAGCGCCCATGAGTCGTGTAGATACGCCCCATGACGTTGCCCAAACGTAGTCGAGTTTGTTTTCCTTGTTGATGAACTTCACATCGAAAGCCTTTGCAAAGTTCTGTCCGAGGAAGTGCGACGTGCCCGATTGCAGTGCTTTTCCGTCCTGCATCATTGCCTCGATGGTAAATGTCTCGAGAGCTCCTGCGAAACGCTCATGTGCTGTCTTCACGCCTTTGATCACAGGCACGGCCATATATTTTTCAGCGAAGTCGGCATATACGCCGAGCATCTTCTTAGCCTCCACGAGGGCCTCTTCCTTAGTGGCGTGTGCGGTGTGTCCTTCCTGCCATAGGAATTCGGCGGTGCGCAGGAACATGCGTGTGCGCATTTCCCAGCGGAACACGTTTGCCCATTGGTTGCAAAGGATAGGGAGGTCGCGATATG
>OFMN01002113.1_pt1 | contig 11145 bp, 10 predicted proteins | sample 1541791 | NCBI WGS metagenome assembly OFMN01 (sample SAMN04209248, study PRJEB22552) | human gut metagenome | biome: gut; material: feces | host: Homo sapiens | place: USA: Oklahoma
GTTCATATTTCCTGCATCGCGAAGCGTGTTGCTGGGAACGGAGTGAACAGTAACTTATTTATGAGGGCTGCTATAGAAAACAGAGTCATATAATTGACAAAAGATAAACATAAAAATACAAGGAGAAATACGAATGGGAATGGCAGTAGTAACTCTGAAAAAGGGAGAGGGAAGACTTCTGAAATCCGGCGGAATGTGGATTTTTGATAATGAGATAGATACAGTCATGGGAAATTTCGAGAACGGTGATATTGTACTTGTCCATGATTTTGACGGATATCCTATGGGAAGAGGGTTCATTAATACTAATTCTAAGATTACGGTACGTCTTATGACCAGAGATGAAAATGTTGATATTAATGAAGAACTTTTGGAGAAGCGTGTACGTGATGCATGGGAATATCGTAAGAAAGTGGTAGATACAGGATGCTGTCGTCTGATTTTTGCAGAGGCAGATTTCCTTCCGGGAATTGTGGTGGATAAATTTTCGGATATACTGGTAGTTCAGTCACTGGCTCTGGGAATCGATCGTTTTAAAGAAACAATCGTAGAACTCCTCAGGAAAGTCCTGGCAGAAGATGGGATCACTATTCGCGGTGTTTACGAAAGAAGCGATGTGAAGGTGCGCAAACAGGAAGGAATGGAAATGGTTAAGGGTTTTATAGGACCAGAGTTTCCAACACTTGTGCAGATTGAAGAAAATGGCGTAAAATATGAAGTTGATGTAAAGGACGGGCAGAAGACAGGATTTTTCCTGGATCAGAAATATAACAGGCTTGCAATTCAGAAACTCTGTAAGAATGCGAAAGTTCTGGATTGCTTTACACATACAGGTTCTTTTGCACTGAATGCGGGAATCGCAGGAGCTGCGAGCGTAACCGGTGTGGACGCCTCTCAGCTGGCAGTAGATCAGGCAACCGCTAATGCGACATTGAATGGTTTATCCGACAATGTGAAATTTATTTGCGAGGATGTTTTTGAACTGCTCCCTGAGCTGGAAGAGAAAGGTGAGAAATTTGATGTTGTAATTCTTGATCCTCCTGCATTTACCAAGTCCAGAAATTCCATTAAAAATGCAGTAAAAGGATACAGAGAGATTAATCTGCGTGCCATGAAACTGGTAAAAGACGGAGGTTTTCTTGCAACCTGTTCCTGTTCTCATTTTATGGATTATGAATTATTTACCAAAACCATCGGACAGGCGGCAAAGAATGTACATAAAAGACTTCGCCAGGTAGAATACAGGACACAGGCACCGGATCATCCGATCCTGTGGGCGGCAGATGAGTCTTACTATCTGAAGTTTTATATATTCCAGGTATGTAATGACAGATGATTATCTGGCATATCAGGTAGGGGCAAAATACCTTTTGCCCCTAGAGCGTGTCTGAAAAATCATTTCCACAATCTGCACGCCCCACTTTGCGGTATATTTTCCCGAATTCGGTTGACGTAGCCCGCTACGACGCCCTCATCCGGGCAAAATCTCCCACAAATTGTGACATATATCTTGCAGAAAGCATTTTTCAGACACGCTCTAACATCATAAGAGTACACAATAAAGAAAGAGAGGAAATAATATTATGAGTTTCAGAGAAGTAAAAGCAGAAGAACTGACAATGAATCCATTTACCAAGATTGGAAAGGAATGGCTGCTGATTACAGCCGGAAATGAAGAAAAATGCAATACCATGACAGCAAGCTGGGGTGCAATGGGTGTTATGTGGGGAAAGAACGCAGTGACAGTGTATATCCGTCCTCAGAGATACACCAAGGAATTTGTGGACAGGGAAGATACATTTACAATTTCTGTTCTGGGAGAAGAGTATCGCAAGGCATTAAATTATTGCGGAAAGGTTTCCGGAAAAAATGCGGATAACAAGATTAAAGAAGCAGGACTGACTCCTTACTTTACAGACGGAACAGCCGGAATTGAAGAAGCTGACATGATCATGGTCTGCAAAAAAATGTATCATGATGAGATTAAACCGGAATGCTTTGATGCCGGGGAAAACGACGGTAAGTGGTATCCGCAGAAAGACTACCATACCATGTATATTGCAGAGATCCTGAAAGTTCTTGTCAGAGAGTAAAAAATGCATTACAAACAGTAAAAAAGAGGTAGTTTAATGAAAGACAAATTAAACAGATTCATGCAGGGGCGTTATGGAGTGGATAATTTTGCAAGATTCACTCTCGGTGTGGCACTTTTCGTCATTGTTGTAGGTTCTTTTATGAGACAAAACGCAGCCGGAGGCGTTCTGGATACAGTTGGATTTATTCTTATCATTTATACATATTTCAGAATCCTTTCCAGAAATATCTCTGCACGATATGCGGAAAACCAGAAATATCTGGGATATACTCAGAAAATCCGCAGCCGGTTTACCAGAGAGAAAAATATGATGGAGCAGAGAAAAACACATCATATCTATACCTGCCCGGGTTGTGGACAGAAAATTCGTATTCCCAGAGGAAAAGGACAGAAGGTAGAGATTGAATGTCCGAAATGTCATGAGAAGTTTATCAAAAGACGTTGATTTGCTGCAAACACGCTCTGGCAGATCATCATAAGTTATGGGCTGGAGGAATTATGTTTGGTTATATAGTAATGAATAAGCCTGAAATCAAGTTTAAAGATTTTGATCTGTACAGATCCTTTTACTGTGGCTTGTGCAGAGAACTCAAAAGTAAATATGGAATATCAGGACAGATTTCTCTGACTTATGATATGACATTTGTGGTGATTCTTCTCAGTGCGCTTTATGAGCCGCCCACACAAAAGGGAAGCACAAGATGTATCATTCACCCGGTATGTAAACAGCCGGTCAGAAGAAATACAGTGACAGAATATGCGGCAGATATGAATGTACTTCTTACTTATTATAAATGCCGGGACGATTGGGAGGATGAAAAAAAAGTAACTGCTCTTGGTTATTCAAAAGTTCTTCAGGGAAAAGTGAAAAAACTGGATCAGAAATATCCGGATAAATCCCGAAGAATACAGAAGCTTCTCAGTGAATTGTCTGAGATGGAGAAATCCGGAGAAAAAGACATTGACAAAATGGCGGGCTGTTTCGGAAAAATTATGGAAGAGATTTTTGCATGGAAACAGGATGTATGGGAAGATACTCTGCGCAGAATGGGATTTTTTCTTGGCAAATTTATTTATCTTCTGGATGCATACGATGATGTAGAAGAGGATATAAAAAATAAAAATTACAATCCTTTTTCAGAACAATATATAATAGAAGGGTTCGATGAGCAGGTACGCCGGATTCTGATCATGATGATGGCACAGACCTGCAGGGAGTTTGAGAAACTTCCTATTATAAAATACACTGATATTTTGAGAAATATTCTTTACTCAGGGGTATGGTGCCGGTTTGAGGTGATCCATAAGAAGAGAAAAGAAGCAGGAGAGAAAGATAATGATTGATCCGTACAGTATACTGGGGATTTCCAGAGATGCATCCGATGAAGAAGTGAAGAAGGCATATCGTAAGCTGAGCAGAAAGTATCATCCGGATGCCAATATTGACAATCCGAATAAAGAACAGGCTGAGGAGAAATTCAAGCAGGTTCAGCAGGCTTATGAGCAGATTATGAAGGAAAGAGAGCAGGGAGCCGGTTACGGGAATTATGGCAGCAATAATTACGGTGGTTTTGGCGGATTTTCCGGACAGGCAGACTCTGGCTATCAGGATGAAGAGTCTATGCGCAGGCAGGCGGCAGCCAATTATATCCAGAGCGGTCATTATCGTGAGGCTATGAATGTTCTGCAGTCACTTTCACAGAGGAACGGACAGTGGTATTATCTGTCTTCCATGGCAAACATGGGACTTGGAAATAACGTAAATGCATTGAATGATATTAAGCAGGCTATCCGTCTGGAACCGGATAATGTACAGTATCAGATGGTTTTGCAGCAGATGGAAGGCGGAGGAAACTGGTATCAGGAGATGCAGAATCCTTTTGGAGGTATGCCGACAGGCGGTGATGATTATTGTATGAAGCTGTGCCTGGCAAATATGGCATGCAGTCTGTGTTGCCCGGGAAGCGGCATATTTTGCTGCTAAAACGTTATTGTTCACTCCGTTCTCAGTAACGTAGTCAAAATTCATTCCAGATTGCCTGCGGCAATGGAATTTTGGTAATAATTGGATTGACAATTAAAAGTGAAAATATTACTATAGTAAAGTGATAATGTGCAACTGTAATGATATGCAACAGTTGCGAACATATAATTAAAGTTACAGGAGGAAATCATAATGAGTATTCGTATTGGTATTTTAGGCTACGGCAATCTTGGCCGCGGTGTAGAGTGCGCAATCAAACATAATCCGGATCTGGAGCTTGTTGCTGTATTTACACGTCGTGCTCCGGAAACTGTTAAAATCCTTACAGAGACAGCAGCGGTATATTCTGTCAATGATGCCGAAAAAATGAAAGATAAGATCGATGTACTTATCATCTGTGGCGGAAGTGCAACAGATCTGCCGAAACAGACACCGGAATATGCGAAGATGTTTAATGTAATTGACAGCTTTGATACACATGCAAGAATTCCTGAGCATTTTGATTCAGTAGATGCAGCTGCAAAAGAAAGCGGTCATATCGGAATTATTTCAGTGGGCTGGGATCCGGGAATGTTCTCACTGAACCGTCTCTATGCAAATGCAATCCTTACAAACGGAAAGGATTATACATTCTGGGGCAAGGGTGTAAGCCAGGGACACTCAGATGCAGTACGCCGTATCAAAGGTGTAAAAGATGCAAAACAGTATACAATTCCTGTTGAAGCAGCACTGGAAGCAGTGAGAAACGGAGAAAATCCGGATCTTACAACAAGACAGAAACATACAAGAGAATGCTTTGTAGTTGCAGAGGAAGGTGCGGATCTGGCACAGATTGAGAATGATATCAAGACTATGCCTAACTATTTCTCTGACTATGACACAACTGTACATTTTATTTCTGAAGAAGAACTGAAGCGAGATCACAGTGGAATCCCACATGGCGGTTTCGTGATCCGATCCGGAAAAACGGGCTGGAATGATGAGAACAATCATGTGATCGAATATAGTCTGAAGCTGGATTCCAATCCGGAGTTTACATCTTCTGTACTTGTTGCATATGCAAGAGCTGCATATCGTATGAATAAAGAAGGACAGAGTGGTGCGAAGACTGTATTTGATGTGGCACCTGCTTATTTATGTGCTGCTGATGGTGCTGAATTAAGAAAGCATCTGTTGTGATCAGGGATATAAGATAATATTCTGTCTGTTGAAAAAATAAAGAGAAAACAGGTATACAGGTTATATTTCACAGTGTTATCTTGTGAAAAGAGACAAAGTATTTGTGGACTTTGTCTCTTTTTTTATGGAACAGACTGTGAAAAATTAGTGAATGTTTAACAGAATTTTACTTGTCTGTTGACGGGTTATTTAAAGTGTAATATAATAGGGTCATAGAAACGTAACAACATTGTAAAAAACTTTGTTAAACCTTAGAGCGTATCTGAGAAGTATGTGAGATATCAGAGCGATACCTACGATTCATACTTTTCAGACACGCTCTGATAACGAAAAAAGAAAAGGAAGGTATGTATGCAAAACGTAAACAGGAAGTTTAAAATCTGGGGGGCACTTCTGTTTCTGCTGTTTTTTGCTGTGGGAGTTTCCATGTATTTTACTGCGGCAAATGTACAGGCTGCAACGAAAACAGGTTTTGTAACTATTAACGGAGATTCATACTACATAAATAAAGATGGCTCTAAACAGAAGGGTTGGCTGGAACTTGAAGGGAAGAAATATTACTTTAACACAAAGACCGGTGTTCAGGTAAAAGGCTGGGTTACTGACAGTAAAGGACGAAAGAGATATTTCAGTAAACAGGCTGGTATCATGATGACAGGCTGGGTCACTGATTCAAAGGATCAGAAAAGATATTTTAATCCATCTACCGGATTCATGCAGACGAAATGGCTGACATTGAAGGGAAAGAGATATTATTTCTACAGTAACAGTGGAGTGGCTGCCTGCAAGACATTCCTTACAGACAGTAAGAAAAATACCAGATATTTTACAAGTGCATGTTATATGCTTACCGGCTGGACAAAGAATTCCAGCAATGAATACAGATATTTTGAAACTGAAGACGGAATTATGGCAAAAGGTTTCCAGACACTTGACGGAAAAAAATATTATTTTAATACAGGCAGCGGCAAGATGGCAGTAGGCTGGACGACAATTGATGGAAATAAGTATTATTTTGATAAGGAAACCGGTGTGATGGCTACCGGAGATGTAACAATTGATGGACAGAAATACCATTTTAATTCCAATGGTATATTGAGCAATACTACAAGTCCGACCGGTTCCAGAACAATCAAGAATTATCTGGCAGGTGCATTACAGCCTGTTGGTCAGGCTCTGTACGTATGGGGTGGCGGATGGAATGATTCCACCAGAAAAGGAACAAGTCAGACAATGACTGATTTCTATAACAGTCAGAGCAGCAGTTATGATTACAATAACTACAGAGATCTCAGCACAGCCAACAGAGCAAAAGGTTTTGACTGTTCCGGTTTCGTAGGATGGTCAGCTTATCAGGTAATGCAGAGTAAGTCCGGTGTAGGAAGCGGATATACGGTAGTTTCCGGTGAGATTGGTTCTTATTATAAGTCCATGGGCTGGGGAAGTATTCTCACTCAGGCGAATCTGGCAAGTGATGACTGGACAGTATATCCCGGAGATGTGGGATATGACAGTGGACATACATGGATCATTCTTGGACAGTGTGCTGATAAGAGTGCAGTGATCGTGCATTCTACCCCGAATGCAGGTGTTCAGATTGCAGGTACACCTACCCCGTCCGGCGGTTATTCCAGTCAGGCGATTGCACTGGCGCAGAAGTATATGTCAAGATATCCGGGATATACCAAGTATGATTATCATACTTCATCCGGTAATTATATCAGAAGGGGTAATTATCTGAGATGGAACAGAAACACGCTTTCTGATCCGGATGGATATATGAATATGACCGCAGACCAGATCCTTGCAGATCTGTTTAGCTGAGAAGTGAATAGTTAGGAAAATGGAAGCAGCTTTCGAATGAGGAGGCTGCTTCTTTTTTTGCGTTCTGCAGTAATTCCATAAATAATGCAAACAATCCAGTTCATTATAGCGTGCAGTCCCGCTACGTTACTGTCCACTCCGTTCACAGTAACGTAGCCAAAATTCATTCCAGATTGCCTGCGGCAATGGAATTTTGGCTTGTATGTCTCGGGATTTTGGCATATTCATGCCAAAACACCTCGCGGAATAGTGGTGTGTGAACAGTAACCCCGCATAAGATATCTTTGTCCTGTGTCAAATTATTACAAACATGAAATGGAATATGTTTGAATTGTAGAAAGAAATGCGAAGAATAACAAAAAGATTAATAAATGTTACAGAAATATAAAATTTATGGTAATTAATCCTTGCGTTTTTGAGTGCGATGTGTTAATATGTATAAGAATTAACTTAGATATTGCAAAAACATTAAGATATAGAAAGAAAATGTTACGAGGGTGAGAATTCATGAAGAAAAGAATTGTATGTCTTACATTAGCACTCCTGATGAGCGCAACACAGGTTGTTAGTGTAAGCGCTTCAAGAGAGGATGAATTGAGAGAAGAGCAGGCGATCACAAGTCAGCAGCTGGATGCTACATATTCCAGAATGGATGAGCTTGCATATGCGAAATCACAGCTTGAGAATGAGATTTCCGAACTGGATTCCAATCTTGTAAGTGTTATGGTTTCTATTGATACTCTTAAAGGAGATATCGATAATAAAGAAGTAGATATTATTAAGACAAAACAGGATCTGGCTAAGGCTCAGAAGGCGAGAGATAAGCAGTATGAGAGCATGAAGCTTCGTATTCAGGCACTGTATGAACAGGGTGGGGATGCAGCGTGGTTTCAGATGATGCTTAATTCAGAAGATTTGAGTGAACTTCTGACACGTGCTGAGAATACACAGCAGATGTATGAGCAGGACAGAAAGAACCTTGATAAATATGTGAATACTATTAATGAGGTAAATAATTTAAAGACTCAGTATGAATCTGACAAAGCAGAACTGGAGGAGATGAAGGCTTCTTATGAACAGCAGTCTTATGATCTTCAGTGCCAGATTGATCAGAAGAAATCTGAATCAGCCGATTATGAGAATGAAATTGCATATGCACAGCAGCAGGCGACAGAATATGCAAATCTGTTAGCGGAACAGACGGCTGAAATTCAGAGACTGGAAGCTGAGAGAATTGCAGCAGAAGAAGAGGCAAGACGACAGGCTGAGGAAGAGGCTGCAAGACAGGCGGCAGAAGAAGAGGCAGCAGCAAAAGCTGCAGAGCAGGAACAGGACTCCGAATCAGAAGACGAAGAAAATATAGAGTATGATGAAGACGGAAATGAGATTGAGAATACTGATGATGCGGATAATGAATCTGATGAATCTGATGAATCTGATGAGTCTGAATCAGATGATGGTGTAGAATATGATGAAAATGGTGATCCTGTTGACAATGCAGGAGCTTCCGATGATGTAGAGTATGATGAGTATGGCAATGTGATTGATTCTGATAATACAGTTTCACCAGATGATTATGAGAGTGAACAGTCGTCTGATTCAGACAGTTCTTCATCTTCATCTTCAGGTTCAGGATCTTCTGTAGTAGACTTTGCAACACAGTTTGTTGGCAATCCGTATGTCTGGGGTGGTACAAGCCTTACAAGTGGAGCTGACTGTTCAGGATTTACACAGAGTGTATATGCAAACTTCGGAATAAGTCTTCCGAGAACTTCTTATGAACAGCAGAATGCCGGTACAGAAGTATCTTATGCTGATGCGCAGCCGGGCGATTTGATCTGCTACGGTGGACACGTTGCAATCTATATGGGGAATGGACGTATCGTTCATGCATCAAACTCTGTAGATGGAATTAAGATCAGTGATAACGCAGCGTACAGAACGATTGTTTCTGTAAGAAGACTGGTATAATTAAATAAGTATAAATAATTAAATTTATAGGGGTTGAAAAGGAGTATCGCTAAGGGGGCTGATGCTCCTTTTCTTTATGTATAAGTAGTTATCGTTATTCCGCGAGGTGTTTTGGCATGAATATGCCAAAATTCCGAGACATACCGCGCGAATTTATGCGATTAGCATAAATTCTGTGCATCGCGAAGCGTGTTGCTGTGAACGGAGTGAACCGTAACCATGTATAATATTTTACCGATTTTCAGGTGGATTTTACCTTGACATAAAATTGGATGGATAGTACAGTTTATGTAACTGAAGAGATACATATAAAATTTTAAATCTGTTTTTGGAGACATCAGTGGGAAAGAATATTCTCATGAATTATCCGGATTATAGTTGAATAGTGAAAGCGAGGAATGATAAATGGCAAATGACCATGTAGAACACATAAGAATTGTACAGGAAACAGTTGCTGGCAAGGAGATTACTTTTGCACATGTAATGGGAGGGCCGGCTCCGGTCATATACCAGAAGCTTGGACTGAATCCGCAGGTGGATTACCGTTCATCTGCAATCGGAATTATGAATATGACACCGCCTGAATCTGCAGTGATCGCATCTGATATTGCGGTAAAAAGCGGAAATGTTTATCTGGGATTTGCAGATCGATTTACAGGCACACTGATCATTACGGGAGAGATTTCCGATGTAATGTCAGCGATGACTGAGGTTGTGGATTATTTCAGAGACACTCTGGGTTATGTAGTCTGCAAGATTACCAAAAGATAGGAAGTGTTGGGATGGCAGGGATGACAACCAGAGAATTACTGGAAAAGCTTTATAACCAGGATTATGAGAAATTAAAGGGAAAAAAGCTGCGTATGACCAGAGTAAGGGTTCCGGGAAAGGAAGTGTGCCTGGCGCATGTGATCAATCCTTCACAGAGCTGTATTTATCAGAATCTTGGTCTGCATATTGGGGTCCATGAGGGAGAAGACCACGCAGGAGAAGCAATCGGAATGATTCGTTTTACCCCATGGGAAGCAGTGGTTGTAGCTGCTGATATTGCAGTGAAAAGTGCAAATGTGGAGATTGGTTTCATGGATCGCTTCAGCGGATCATTGATCCTTACGGGAGGTCTGACGGAAGTTCAGACTGCAGTGGAAGAAGTGGTGAAATTTTTTAGAGAGGTGCTTGGCTTTAAGACTTGTGCAGTTCACAAAAGTTAAAACATACGAAAAGTCAGTTATTCTGTACCGATGGTGCTTATGTAACTGCCGGAATAGCTGAGAGAAGTGAAAGGGACAGACATTAAATATGAAGAAAATATTTCTGATGGGCAGAAGTGAAGCAGGTAAGACTTCATTAACGCAGGCATTAAAAGGCGAAAAACTTCATTATGTAAAAACGCAGTATACGAATACGGATGATGATACCATTGATTCTCCGGGAGAGTATGCAGAGTCCAAGCATTTCAGCGTAGGGCTGGCCTGTTTTTCTTTTGAAGCAGATGTGGTGGCAATGGTACAGTCAGCAGATGAACCTTTCAGTTTGTTTGGCTATGGCAGTAATGCATTTATTCTGAGACCACTGATAGGAATCATTACGAAAATAGATTCTCCTTATGCGAATGTTCCAATGGTGCGTCAGTGGATGCTGAATGCAGGATGTGAAAGAATTTTTCTGGTAAACAATGTGACCGGAGAGGGGATTGATGAGCTGAGAGCGTTTTTGAATGAGGATGTTCCAAAGCTGAGTCTGGAAGAAGCAAAATTCAGACAGAGTCTTGGTCTGAATGAATGGGATCCGCTGCCGGAAGGTGTGGAATATTGAAAAATATATTGATAAATAGTTGACAAGCTTGTTGCAGGGTGTTATTATAATGACAGTATAATTCCATACAGAACATATTAAGTGCTGATACTGTGAGAAAGAGCAGTACAGAAAGAGGGAATCAGGTGAGAAACCTGAGCGATCCGGTCACTGTAACAGAGGAGCAAATCTCAGAATGTCCATTGTGCCATAGCATGAGAAGGAGAGAGGAGCGATGAGCCTGGAGCCAGGAAACCTGCTTGGTATGGCGAGGTTAAACTTCCGTGTAAAGTGTAAC
>OFMN01002126.1_pt1 | contig 11072 bp, 8 predicted proteins | sample 1541791 | NCBI WGS metagenome assembly OFMN01 (sample SAMN04209248, study PRJEB22552) | human gut metagenome | biome: gut; material: feces | host: Homo sapiens | place: USA: Oklahoma
AAAGAGAAGAGGCGGGGCATGCCCCGCCTCTTACACCACATCTCTGCGCGCTACCACGTAGCGGAAACCGCATCCCACAATCAAGCAAAATTTCGTCCCGTAGTTTCCCAAACAGGCTCCAAGTGGAAACCGTATCCCAGAATCCGCCCCCAAACCGGGACGCACTTTCCGGTTGAACAGTCGCAGACCACACAAGCCATTTCAAATCCAAAGTGACCATATCCGCAACGCCCGCGCTCTCAACAACGGCACCCAACCATTCAGATTTACAGCCCCAGCTCGTAGCCAAGCCGCCGTCCACCCCAGATTCCCTGAGCATCACGTAGCGGCAGGGCCCCTACAGGGTAAAGCTCTGAAAACATCCCGCAGGACGGAGGAAGCCCCCGCCGCACGTAGTGCGCAGCGGGGGCTTCCGACATGTCCGAGGACGTTTTCAGAGCTTTACCCTGTAGGGGCCCGAAGGGATACGTCCGCTACTCAGCCATCTGAGCCTGGACGGCGGTGATGGCTACGACACCCACGATGTCGTCGGCAGAGCAGCCGCGCGACAGATCGTTGACCGGCTTGGCGATGCCCTGCAGGATGGGGCCGTAGGCGTCGGCGCCGGCGAAGCGCTGGACCAGCTTGTAGCCGATGTTGCCGGCCTCGAGATCGGGGAACACAAGCACGTTGGCCTTGCCGGCAACGGAGGAGCCGGGGGCCTTGAGCTGGGCGACGGTGGGAACGATGGCGGCGTCGAGCTGCAGGTCGCCATCGATGGCGAGCTCGGGAGCCTTCTCCTTGCAGAACTTAACGGCCTCCTGGACCTTCTTGGCGACCTCGCCGCCGGCGGAGCCCATGGTGGAGTAGGAGAGCATGGCCACGTGCGGCTCAACGTTGCCCATGAAGGTGGACCAGGAGTGAGCGGAGGCGATGGCGATCTCGGAGAGCTCGTCGGAGGACGGGTTGATGTTGAGGCCGCAGTCGGCGAAGATCAGCGTGCCGTCAGTGCCGAACTGCGGGGTGTCGGTGCACATCACGAAGAAGGCCGAGACCAGCTTGGTGCCCGGGGCGGTCTTGAGGATCTGAAGCGCGGGGCGCAGGGTGTCGGCGGTGGAGTGGCAGGCGCCGGAGACCAGGCCGTCGGCATCGCCCATCTTGACCATCATGGTGCCAAAGTAGGTGGCGTCCATCACCTGGGCGCGAGCCTGCTCGATGGTAACGCCCTTCTTGGCGCGGAGCTCGGCAAACTTCTGCGCGTACTCCTCGTGCTTCTCGGCATTGCGCGGGTCGATGACGGTAGCGCCGGGAACGTTGATCTCGTCGGGGTTGCCCAGGATGACGATCTTTGCCAGGCCCTCCTCGATGATTTTGGTGGCCGCGACGATAGTGCGCGGATCCTCGCCCTCGGGCAGGACGATCGTCTTAAGGTCGGCCTTGGCGGCAGACTTCATACGGTTTAGGAAATCGCTCATGTTACTCCTTACAAGCGTTTCGCTAAGCTCCAGGCACCCGGCTGTTCACGAATAAACCCGCTGCTAGCGGGTTTACCTTTCAATTATGTACGCCACGGTGCTTGAGCTTTCCTTGTGTGGCAAGCTCATTATAGGACGCATTAGCGCTATAATCGCTCTGATAAATATGTCTCGACGTATGTTCGAGAAAAAGCCCAGTTAAAAAGCGTGTGGCTTTTGACAAGGAGTATCGATGCAGATTACCTCAGGCCTGCCTGAAGGCTTTAATGCCGGTGCGTACGACATGATCGTTGTCGGTGCCGGGTACGCTGGTGCCGTTTGCGCCCGCCGTCTTGCCGAGACTATCGGCTATCGCGTTGCCGTTCTGGAGCGTCGTAGCCACATTGCAGGCAATGCCTACGACTGCGCTGACGAGGCTGGAATCCTGGTCCACGAATACGGTCCGCACATTTACCACACCTTTAACGAGCGCGTGCACAATTTCCTGTCGCGCTTTACCAAGTGGACGGACTATCAGCACAAGGTGCTTGCCAACATCAACGGCACCCTTATGCCCGTGCCCTTCAACCACGCGAGCCTCAAGCTTGCTTTTGGCGATGAGCGCGGCGAGGAGCTGTATCAGAAGCTCGTGGAGACCTTTGGCAAGGATGTCAAGGTTCCCATTATGGAGCTGCGCAAGAAGAACGACCCGGATCTTGCCGAGGTTGCCGAGTACGTCTACGAGAACGTCTTTTTGCATTACACCATGAAGCAGTGGGGTCAAACGCCCGACCAGATCGATCCCTCGATCACTGGCCGCGTCCCCGTCTTTGTGGGCGATGACGACCGCTACTTCCCGCAGGCCCCCTTCCAGGGTATGCCGCAGGACGGCTACACCGCGCTGTTCGAGCACATGCTTGACCATGATCTGATCGATGTGTTCTGCGACGTGGACGCCCGCGATCTGTTCGAGATTGACGAGACCACCGTTAAAGTTGACGGCAAGGTCTATGGCGGCGAGATCGTCTACACCGGTCCGCTCGATGAGCTGTTCAACCTCGACCTGGGCGCCCTGCCGTACCGCACGCTCGATATGAAGTTCGAGACGCTCGATATGGATCAGTTCCAGCCCGTTGGCACCGTCAACTACACCACCAGCGAGGACTACACGCGCATTACCGAGTTCAAGAACATGACCGGTCAGGTCCTGCCCGGCAAGACCACCATCATGAAGGAATACTCCAAGGCCTATACGCCCGGTTCGGGCGAGACGCCGTACTACGCCATTCTTGAGCCCGAGAACCGTGAGCTCTACGAGCGCTATCTTGAGCGCGTCCAGAACCTGACGAACTTCCATCCGGTGGGTCGTCTCGCTGAGTATCGCTACTACGACATGGACGCCGTGACCAATTCCGCCCTCGATCTTTCGGATGAGATTATCGCCTGCCATGCATAAAGTCATAACATTCGGTATTCCCTCGTATAACGCTGCCAAGGACATGGACCATTGCATCACCTCCATTCTGGAGGGGAGCAATTACGCCACCGATATCGAGATTATCGTGGTGGACGACGGCTCCAAGGACGAGACGGCCGCCAAGGCCGACGAGTGGGAGGCCCGTTATCCCGGTATCATCCGCGCGGTTCACCAGGAGAACGGCGGCCACGGTATCGCCGTTCTTTCGGGTCTGCGCGAGGCGCAGGGTACGTACTACAAGGTCGTCGATTCGGACGACTGGCTCGACGGTGCGGCCCTTTCGACCATGCTGTCGATCCTGCGTGGCTTTGAGGAGCGCGACCAGCGCGTCGACCTGTTTATCTCCAACTACGTGTACGAGAAGGTCTACGAGGGCACGCATACCGCTATCGGCTACAAGTTTGCCCTGCCGCGCAAAAAGATCTTTACCTGGGATCAGATCGGGCACTTCCGTCTGGACCAGAATCTGCTTATGCACAGCCTGTGCTATCGCACGGACGTGTTGCGCGAGTCCAACCTGCCTATGCCGCCGCACACCTTTTACGTGGATAACATCTACGCCTACGTGCCCCTGCCGCGCTGCAAGACCATGTACTATGCCGACATCGACCTCTACCGCTACTTCATTGGCCGCGAGGGCCAGAGCGTCAACGAGGCTACGATGGTCAAGCGTCTGGACCAGCAGTTCCGCGTTACGCGCATCATGATGGAGTCGTTTCACCTGTACCAGGATGTCGAGTCTTCGCGCCTGCGCTCCTACATGATGGGCTATTTCACCATGATGATGGCAATCTGCTCGGTGCTCACCAAGCTTTCCGAGGAAGAATGCGCCGATGAGCGCCTGAAGACGCTGTGGAGTGATCTGAAGGCCTATGACGAGCGCATGTATCGTCGCGCTCGCTACGGCGTGGTGGGCTTCTTTACCAATCTGCGTGGACGGGCCGGAGACAAAACCACGCTTGGCCTATACCGTCTTGCCTCAAAGATCTTCAAATTCAACTAGCTGCCGAGTAATCGCTGCTGATAGGTTGACTGGGCCCCTTGGCCTTTAGTTTGCTACTGCGAACAGTCCTGCTCGCACGGAAAGCACATTAAGTGCTTTCCGACTCGTGCGGAACTTGTATCAAACTAAAGGCCAAGGGGCCTCTGCTACAAGAATCGATTGTCAGGTTATTTGAATTTGAAGATCTTCGACGCGCGGTACACAGGGGCCTGGGCTGAAAAGAATCTGGTTGGTAGGTTGCCCGGTGGGGCTTGGTTATGTTTGTCGCGAGTTCCGCACGAGCCGAAGAGCACTTAATGTGCTCTTCGTGCGAGCCAGGACTGTAGAGCAGCAAACATAACCAAGCCCCACCGGGCAACCGTCAGGTTAGGCTACTTCGCGGCGCCGGGGATGCCGTGGGAGGTTTTGGCGGTTTTGGCTCCGTTTACGATGGCAGTTTCCAGGGCCCTTACGGCGAGCATGCCCAGCAGGTCTAGGGGAACGGCGGCGCTTGCCTGGGCGCCCAGTTTGCCGCTGGCGAGGGTGTAGATGGTGTCGCCGTCGTTGGTGGTGTGCGTGGGACGGATGGCGTGTGCGTAGGCGTCTGCGGCCATCTGGGAGACCTTGGTGGCTTGTGCCTTAGTGAGTTCCACGTTGGTGACGATGCAGCTGATGGTGGTGTTGGTGCGGTCGAGCGGCATCTGCATGGATCCGGCGGCGGCAAAGGCTGCGAGTTCCATGTCGACGATTTGGTCGCTATCGGCTGCGGCGCGCATACCGGCGACCCACTCGCCGGTGAAGGGGTCGACAACGTTGCCGCAGGCGTTGACCGAGACCACGGCGCCCACCTTGATGGGGCCGAGCGCCACGGCGGCAGCGCCAAGGCCGGCCTTCATGCAGGTAGCGGGGCCCATGAGCTTACCCACGGTAGCGCCCGTGCCGGCGCCTACGTTGCCCTGTTCGAGCTTGGTGGGGGTGTTGTCGAGTGCTTCGCGCACGGCGGCGATGCCGGCCTCAATGTCGGGGCGAACGGTGGGGTTACCAAAGGCGAGGTCGAAGATACAGCTCGAGCACACGATAGGCACCTGCGTGGGGCCGACGGGAAGGCCGATGCCGCGGCTCTCAAGCTCGCGAGCGACGCCGCTTGCAGCCTCGAGGCCAAAGGCCGATCCGCCCGAAAGGCAGACGGCGTGGACCTTGTCGACGGTGTTCTCGGGTCGCAGCAGGTCGGTCTCGCGCGAAGCGGGAGCACCGCCGCGAACGTCAACGCCGCCGGTGGCGCCCTCGGGTGCCACGATTACGGTGCAACCGGTGCCGGCCTCCTCGTCCGTATAGTTGCCATAGCAAAAGCCATCGACATCGCAGACGTCAATGGCCTCGAGCAGTGTATCCATGTTTAACTCCTATCGGTTTTCCGCCGCGCCTTGTGCCCGGTCGGGATCCGTACGGTACGCCAAAATTGTAGGCGCTGGGGGATACCCAGCGCCAGATGCAATTACGAGAGTTTTTGAATCGCGCGCGCGACGCGGGCGATGGGTAGGCCCACCACGTTATAGAAGTCGCCCGAAATATCGTGCACGAGCATGCGGCCGCCTGTGCCCTGGATGCCGTAGGCGCCTGCCTTATCCATGGGCTCACCCGAGGCAACGTAGTGCTCGATCTGCTCGTCGGTGAGCTCGTAGAATGTCACGTCGGTCATATCGACAAACGACAGGCTCTCGGCGGCATGCGGGGCGGCCGTATCGCCTGCCTTAACGATGCAGACGCCGGTTGCGACCTGGTGCGTGCGGCCCGAAAGCTCACGGAGCATGGTGCGCGCCTCGCCCTCGGTTGCCGGCTTGCCCAAAATCTTGCCGTCGAAGGTGACGATGGTGTCGGCCGCGACCGTCAGCTCATTGGGCTCGGCATACTCGGCAGCAACGGCAGCCGCCTTGGCGCGTGCCAAGCGCTCGACAAGCGTGAGCGGGGCCTCGCCATCAAAGGGCGTTTCGTCGATATCCGCGGGAATCACGCGAATGTTGTAGCCTGCCTCGCGCATCAGCTCTATGCGGCGCGGTGATTGCGAAGCCAAAATCATAGTTGGATGCCCTCGGCGACCTTCTCGACAGCCTTGTCGCCGGCGATCGTGCGCAGCAGCTCAAGCGCAAAGGGGAGCGACTGGGCCATGCCGCTGGCGGTGATGATGTTGCCGTCTTGCGTAACCTTCTCGCCGGTATAGGCGCCCTCGGGGAAGCTTTTCTCAAAGCCAGGGAAGCACGTGGCGTGGCGCCCCTCGAGCAGGTCGAGCTCGCCCAGGATAAACGGGGCGGCGCAGATGGCGGCGACGTGCTTGGTCGCGGCGAACTCGCAGACCACGTCGCAGACGCGCTGATCGGCGCGCAGGTTGGTGGCACCGGGCAGGCCGCCGGGCAGCACGACGCAGTCGTACTCGTCAAAGTTGATCTCATCAAAGAGCGCATCGCAGGTCACGGGGATCTGCAGCGAGCTTACGACCTCGCGCGTGGGCATAATCGAGACGAGCGTGGCGCGCACGCCGCCGCGACGCATGACATCGACCATGGTCAGGCATTCAATCGTTTCAAAGCCATCGGCGGCAAGAACGGCAACGCTGGGCATAAGGGTTCCTTTCATAGGGCGGCATACAATTAGCCGTCTTATACCCCGAAGACCCCCGCTTGCCACGCTCGATTTCCCAATGTTTAAAAGGGACGGGGATTAAATAATCATTCGGTACAAATTGATCATTTAATCCCCGTCCCAGAAAAATCATCAGCTAGTTGCGCCTAAGGTGGACGACGGTCTCGCAGTGGAAGGTTTGTGGGAACAGATCGACTGGCGTGATCTTTACGGGGGAGAAGGTGCCTTCCTCGACAAAGCGTTTAAGATCGCGCGCCAGGGTGGCCGGGTCGCAGCTCACATAGGCGACATCGCGAGCGCTTGTGCTGGCGATGAGGTCGATGGCCTCAGGCGCTAGGCCTGCACGCGGCGGGTCGACTACTAGGACATCGGCGTCCTGGTCGGGGAACTCGCGCACCGCGTCTCCGCCAATGACGTCGACGTTATCAAGCTTGTTGATTTCCAGGTTACGGCGTAGATCGCGCACGGCGGGGCCGTAGGCCTCGACGGCAGCGACAAAGTCGCAGCGGCGGGCGAGCGGCAGGGTAAAGGTGCCGGCACCGCAGTACAGGTCCACGGCAAGCTCGTCTTCCTGCGGATCGAGCGCCTCCATAACGAGCTCGATCAAAATCTCGGCGCCCTTGGTGTTGACTTGGAAAAACGATGGGGCGGACAGGCGCATCTGGCCGTCAGCGATGTTCTCGGTCCACGAGCCCTCACCGGCGAGCATCTCCACCTTAGAGACACGGCGGGCCTTCTTTTCGCCCTTGCTCATCACGCGCACGATACTCGTGGGATGAGCGGCGTCCGCCAGCACGCGGGAGACCTGCGAGCGCGGAAAAGAGCCTGTCGGCGTCCAGAGTGCGACCTCGAGTGCCTTGGTGCGGCGCGATGCGCGAATGCCCACGCGTTCGAGCCCCAAGTCATGGCTGCCGCTTAGATAGTTAAGTGCGCCGACGACCGATTTGAGTGCCTTCGGGAAGCGCTTATCGAACAGCGGACACATATCGACGGTCACGATTTTGCTGGGGTCGACACCGTGCATGCCAAGGCGCACGCGACCGTTGACGACGGTCGGTTCGAGCTCGATTTTATTGCGGTAGCCCCAGTCGTCCTTGGTGTGGCAGATGGGCTGTACCAACTCATCGACCTGCTCAGGAGCGAACTTGCCGATGCGCTCGAGCGTGGAGCGCAGGTTTTGCTCCTTGGCGGCGAGCTGTGCCGTGCGTGAGAGATTGCCCCACGAGCAGCCGCCGCAGATGCCCACGAAGGGGCAGGGAGGCTGAATGCGATCGGGGCTTGGCTCCAGAATCTCGGTGGTGCGGGCGCGCATGAACGACTTGCCGTCCTGTACGACCTCGGCCTCGACGATGTCGCCTGCCACGGCGCCCTGCACAAAGACGGCCTTGCCGTTGTCGGCGTGCGCCAGCCCGTCGGCGCCGTAGGTCATCGATTCTATAGTGAGCTTCATATTCCTGCCTGTCATTCGCGTTGTTGTTCGCACCATGGTAGCAGGGAAAAGCGCCCCGCATCCGAGGCTTTCCTCAAATGCGGGGCGCTTCTACAAACGCCTATTTGGTCTTGCCGGTAATGAGCGTTTTAAGGCCTAGACCGATTAGGCCCAGACCCATGCGCACACGACCGGGGCGATGACGCTCGATGGCCTTGGTCGTGCCAGCGGGCTTCTTGCGATGGGCACTCGTCTCGGGCGCGGGCTTAGCTGCCTGCGGCTCGGGCTGAGGCGCAGGTGCAGGCTCGGGCTCAATGACGGTCGCCTGGACCTCTTGGACCTTGGGTGCTACCGGCTGCGGCTCGGGCTCGGGGGCAGGTTTCGCCTCAATGACGGGCTCGGGCGCGGCCTCGGCGTTGCGATAGGCACGCTCCAGCAGAGCTTCCTGCGAGTTGAAGGGTTTTTCACCCTCTGCACGCTCCACGGGGACCCAGGTGCCGTCGCTCGTGAGGCTGCGGGCCTTCACGTTGTCCCGCAGCTGCATGCCCATGTACTCGTGCACTAGGGCGCGGCAGGTGGGGTCGAGCACGGGGAAGGCGATCTCCACGCGGTGCTCGGTGTTGCGCGTCATCATATCGGCTGAGCTCAGGTAAATCATGTCCGAGTCCACGCCGAAAGCATAGACGCGCGCGTGCTCCAAAAAGCGTCCGACGATGGAGCGGACATGCACGTTCTCGGTCTTGCCCGGAACGCCCGGCTTGAGGCACGAGATGCCGCGGATGATCATGTCTACGCGCACGCCGGCACACGATGCCTCGGCGATCTTGTCGATAACCTCGCGGTCGGTCAGTGAGTTGAGCTTAAAGAACACGCGGGCGGGCTCGCCGGCAAGGGCGCGCTGGATCTCGCGGTCAAGCCCGCGCATGATGAGCGGTTTCAGTCCGACGGGCGCCACACCCAGGAAGCGGTAGTCGCCGCGCAGATTGCCCAGCGACAGGTTGCGGAAGAACAGGTTGGCGTCTTCACCGATGCCGGGATGGGCTGTCATGAGCATAAAGTCGCTGTAGAGTTTGGCCGTCTTCTCGTTAAAGTTGCCGGTGCCCAAAAGCGTGAGGCGGGTGAGCGCCATGCCCTCGCGATAGGTGAGCTGGCAGATCTTGGAGTGGCACTTAAAGCCTTCGGAGCCGTAGATGACGGTGCAGCCTGCCTCTTCCAGACGCTCGGCCCACTCGATGTTGTTCTGCTCGTCAAAGCGGGCGCGGAGCTCCATGAGCACCGTGACCTCTTTGCCGTTCTCGGCGGCATCGATCAGCGACTCGCATAGGCGGCTCTGCTTGGCCACGCGGTAGAGCGTGATGCGCAACGAGATGCACTCGGGATCGTAGGCTGCCTCGTGTACCAGATCCAGGAACGGATTCATGGCCTCGTAAGGGTAGAAGAGCAGCTTGTCGTGCTGCAGCACCTGTTCGCGGATGGAGCGGGTCATATCGATGGTGGGGTTGGGCTGCGGCTTAAACGGCGTAAAGAGCAGCTCGTTGCGCAGGTGCTCGGGAATCTTGCCCTCAATGCCAAAGACGTAGCCCAGGTTGAGCGGGATATCGCAGGTAAAGACCGAGCGACGCGAGAGCTCGAGCGCCTTGCGGATAGTCTTGAGCGTTGCTTTTTCGAGTGAGCCCGAGACGGCGAGCACTACAGGCTGCAGGCGCAGGCGCTTCTTAAGGATGCGCTTCATGTGCTGGCGGTAGTCCTCTTCCTCTTCGACGCCCTCGCCGTCCGGATCGATGTCGGCGTTGCGGGTGACGCGGATCAGCGCGCGATCCAGCGGCTTATAGGAGCCAAAGCAGCTGTCCAGGCAGGCGAGGATGACGTCCTCGAGCAAGATGTAGGAGTAGGTGCCGGTGGGCGAGGGAATCTCGACCACGCGGTTCATCGAGGCGGGGATCTCGATAAGGCCCAGCAGGCTCTCCTCGTCGGTGGCGCCGTCCAGACCACAGGCCAGATAGAGCGCGCCGTTGCGCAGGTTGGGGAAGGGGTGGCGAGGATCGATGACCAGCGGCGAGATGACCGGCGACACGTAGGCCTGGAAGTAGCGGGTTACAAAGGTGCGCTCCTCGGGCGTAAGCGAATCGATGCGGGCGCGGTGAACGCCCAAGGTGTCGAGCTTGCCCTCGATGCTCTTAAAGATGGACTCCCAACGGGTAAGGAGCCCGGGCATTTCGGCCATGACAGCATCGACCTGTTCGGAGGCGGTCATATTGCTCTTGTTGTCGACGGGCTGTTTTTTGAGCTCTGCCAGATCGGACAGGCCGCCCACGCGCACCATAAGGAACTCGTCGAGGTTGGACTCGAAGATCGAGACGAACTTTAGTCGCTCGAATAACGGAACGGTTTCGTCGAAGGCTTCGTCGAGCACGCGGTTGTCAAAGCGTAGCCAGCTGAGCTCTCGGTTTTGCGTGTATGAGAAGTCGCGCGGCGGTTTGCGCAGCTTTGCGGCGGCTTGCTTCTTTTCGATTTTGCTCGGCATGTGCATCTGTCCGTTCAGTCCCCACAGGGGACGGTAGCCTAACACTATTCACTATTGTCTCAATTTAGTCGACCTGTGGCACGGACGTATCGCGTGAACGGTATCTTTACCTACTTCTTACGCTGCCAAGGCATGCAACTAACTGCCCAACTCGTTTAGAAACAATCTATATCCATACTCAATTGGTGAGGATGTATGAATAAGAATGATTGCGAGCTGAATATAATCGAATCCAAATTGAATCATGAACAAACGACATATATATGCAGAAAACCGTTTTAGCTATGCAATTCCTAAACGTGAAAATATTTGTGCAATCTAGCTTAATTCCTTAGAAAAAAGAACATTTACCTTTGAAAACCTGCTTTAGAGAACCGAAGTGCATCATGGGGGAATCATATGAGATATACCGTTCATCGCACTTTGCTGACCGTTCGGGGGCGAGGTGGAATTGCAGGTGGTTTTTGGATATAACTAGAGCTGTCAGCAAGCAGCGTCCCATACGGAGGGGCGCTAACGAATCGGCCCTGACAAGGGCCCGAAAGAAAGGTAGGAGGCCATGACGAAAGGTCTGCACGTGCCTTCCGAGA
>OFMN01002133.1_pt1 | contig 11037 bp, 8 predicted proteins | sample 1541791 | NCBI WGS metagenome assembly OFMN01 (sample SAMN04209248, study PRJEB22552) | human gut metagenome | biome: gut; material: feces | host: Homo sapiens | place: USA: Oklahoma
ATTTTTGCGGAAACAGCCGCTGCTTACAGATACAGCAAAAAGAAAAAATAAGACAGAGAAAAGAAGAATCAGGTGTTTGTTTATATTCATACGTGTTCTTTCCTTTCACAGTGCTTTCTGTGCAACTGTTTGACAGTTACTTTTCTGTTTATTTTAACAGATTTTGTACTGACTGTCAAAAAAGTGAAAAAGATGAACGAAATTCATAAAAAAAACGTGAAAAAATTGTGAAAAATGTTGCCATTTGATTACAAAGCTTTTATTTTAAGGCAGAATCTGCTATGATAGGAAAGTGAATAATAATGATATAAAAAAGCAGTAATGTATAATAGATGTTAGCCTGAACAAGGTGATAATATCAAGGAGGCAATTTATGAAGAAGCGTATTATTATCGTTTTGGGAATCCTGATCGCAGCAGGTGGTATCGGAACCGGTGTCTGGTATCACTTTTACGGAAACACTCAGGGAAAAACCGGAGATTCAATCGTATATGTATCTAAGGTCAGTGTGATCAGCGGAACGGAAACGGCTGCAGTCAATCGTTTTGCAGGTGTGGTAGAACCGCAGAAAACTGTAAACGTAAAAATAGAAAGTGGACGTAAAGTAAAGGAAGTAGAGGTAAAGACAGGGGAAGAAGTCAAGGCAGGACAACTTCTATTTGAATATGATCTCAGCAGTATTGAAGATGACCTGAAACAGGCACAGCTTGACCTGGACAGACTGAAAAATGAGCAGATCAGCCTGACAGAACAGATTTCCACCCTTGAAGCGGAAAAGAAAAAAGCAAAGGCAGATGATCAGCTTTCTTATACAATTGAAATTGAAACAAATAAGATGAATCTTAAGAAAAATGAATACAGCCAGAAGAGTAAACAGGCTGAGATTGACAAGCTGCAGAGTGCTACACAGAATACAGAAGTGAGAAGTGAAATAGATGGTGTGATCCAGAAAATTGATACATCAAAGATGACAAGTGATGACGGTGATTCTGTGGATGACAGCAGTACAATGGACAGTATGTCATCAAATGATGACGGTTCAGACAGCTCTGCATTTATCACGATTCTCAGTACAGGTGCTTACAGAGTAAAAGGTAAGGTCAATGAACAGAACAGAGATTCTGTTGTGCCGGGAGAGTCTGTGATCATCAGATCCAGAGTGGACAGCAGTAAAACCTGGAAAGGAACCATGGGTTCCATTGATATGAATAACGGAACTTCGGACAGCGACAGCAGTGATATGAATATGGGAATGTCCAGCACCGGTTCAGATGATCAGACTTCTTCTACGTCCTATCCTTTTTATGTGGAACTGGATTCGTCAGAGAATCTTATGCTTGGACAGCATGTATATATAGAGCGAGACATGGGACAGGATGATAAAAAAGATGGTCTGTGGCTCAGCGATTATTATATTCTGGATACAGATACCAATGAACCATATGTCTGGGCAGCGAATGACAAAAATCGACTGGAAAAACGATATGTGACTCTCGGAAAACATGATGACAGTCTTGGAGAATATGAGATTGTTGACGGTCTGACAAAGAAAGATGCGATTGCATTTCCGACAGATTCTCTGGAAGAGGGTGAGAAGACAGAAGTAGGAGATCTCGCGCAGACGATGAGCGGAGGAGCAGACGGTATTACTGATATGGATGCTGATTATGGAAATATGGATGACGCACAGATTGATTCCACAGATATGGAATCCGGCGCAGACAGCTTTACAGAGCCGGATATGGAGGAAGATTCCGCAGACACAGCAGATGACAGTTCAGAAGATATGATCGATCCGAATGAAGAACTTGTGCCAATTGATGAAGCACCTGGTATGAGTGCAGACGGCAATGTGGAGGGAATCGAATGATACTGGAATTGAAAGGCATATATAAAGAATATCAGCAGGGGAAAATGAAGGTTCCAGTGTTAAAAAATGTAGACTTTTCTATGGAAGAGGGAGAATATGTCGCAATCATGGGACCGTCCGGTTCGGGAAAAACTACTTTGATGAACATTATCGGATGTCTGGACAAACAGACAGAGGGAACTTTCTTTCTGGATGGCGTGGATATTAAGGCGTGTTCGGAGAATGAAATGTCGGATATCCGGCTGAATAAGATAGGGTTTGTTTTTCAGAGCTTTCATCTTCTCCCTAAGCAGAGTGCTCTGGCAAATGTTGAGATGCCATTAAATTATGCGAGAGTACCTAAGAAGGAGAGAAGAGAACGCGCTCTGAAGGCACTTGACAGAGTGGGCCTGGCGGACAGAGTGGATTTTAAGCCAAATCAGCTTTCAGGAGGTCAGATGCAGAGGGTTGCCATTGCCAGGGCGATCGTCAATAACCCGAAACTTCTTCTTGCAGATGAACCTACAGGTGCTCTTGACAGTAAATCAGGTGCGCAGGTTATGGAACTTTTCCAGAGGCTGAATGATGAGGGGGTATCTGTATTGATGATTACCCATGATGCGGATATTGCTGCACATGCGAAAAGGGTGGTTACGATCAAAGATGGTATCCTTCAGGAAAAGAGGTGATCTTCATGGGCAAAGTAAAGAAAATCCTCGCAGGAGTGCTTGTGGTGGTAATCGCAGGAAGCGGAATTACAGCGGGATTGATGCAGCTGAAGAAAAACAGCCAGAAAACAGTGGCGGTTACTCCTGTGAGCGGATTACTGCAGGAATTTTATACACCTTCCACCACGCTTGACGGAACCATTACATCCAGTGCAACACAGACAATAAACGGTGATAAAGACCTGATCATTGATCAGATTTATGTGACAAAGGGAGATGCCGTAAAAAAAGGCGATCATCTGGTTTCTTTTGATACTACTCTGGTGGAAATGGAACTGAATATAGCAAAGCTGAAAAAACAGAAACTGGAGCAGGATTTAAATAAAGCAGTGAACAGACTGAACAGCCTTCAGAATGGCGGGCCTGTAGAGGAAACAGATGCGGGTACAGATGCCGATGACCTGAATTCAACAACAGGAAGCACTAATAATGATACTGGTGATGATGATATGACACCGGATGATACTTTGTCATCCGCAACAGATATGTCCGGTAATTATCTGGCAGCAGCCATGCATCCGTTTTTGTTATCTGCTTTTACAGATGGAGATGCAGTGGATAATGCGGGCTCAGACAATTCTTCATCCAAGGCAGATTTACCGGGAGATGATGCTTCAACAGATACCGGAAATACAGGCGGTTCATCAGACGGAACATCTGCGGATAATGATACTCCGGTATATTCGGATCCCTCAGCGAATGGATTCAGTGACGGAGAGAAGGATGATTTTAATTCAGGAAAAAATGATACACCGGAATTATCACCAACGCCAACGCCAACACTGGATGATCGTACCACATATTTTGATCCTTATTACCGAAAAGGTGATCCGAATATCACAGATGGTGACGAGCCGTTTTATCAAAAACTGGATGCAGATTCCGTTCCGTTTACTGGCAGTGGCACAGAGGATGATCCATATGTATATCTGTGCAGCAGTGCAAAAGAGAAAGTTACTGTGATGGGATCATTTTTTAATAAACTTGCAGGATACAGTTCTGATGGAACAAAAATTGTTCATCAGGGAGGTTACTGGTACCGTCTGGAGTTTCATCAGAATGATACCATAGAAGATTATGATAATCTGAAAACATCCTGTACAGGTTATTATCTGGTAAACGGAAGTCTTCTGGAGAAACCGGTGTATGAATTTGCAGAAGTGGAATTCACACTGTCAGATGCAGATAAATATGACAAGAATCCGGATGATGGAGGCGATGATAATCCGGCCGGTGGTGATGATGAACCTACCGGAACTCCTGTTTCCAGAGCAGATGCCATCAAGTATCAGAAGAGTAAGATTGCCAGCCTGAAACTGGACCTTCAGGAAAGCGATATCAAAATATCACAGCTGGAAAAGAAAGCGAATAAAAAGCTTATCAGTGCAAAATTGGATGGTACGGTTACTTATGTGGGAGATTCCGGAGGTGGTGAGACAACGGATGGGAAAGCTCTGATCAAAGTAAAGAGCAGTGATGGTTTTTATGTGATCGGTTCTGTCAGTGAACTGATGCTGGATGATATCAAAGAAGGCACAAAACTTGACTGCACAAGTTATACAAGTGGATCTTTTGAAGCAGAAGTTATGGATGTTTCAGAGTATCCTGTAACCGGAAACAGCTTCTATGGCAGCAGTAATCCAAATGTGTCTTATTATGCATTTACAGCAGTGGTAAGTGACAAGACACTTCAGTTGGAAGATCAGGACTGGGTTACTGTCAATTATGAAGCATCTGCTACAGAGAACAGTATGGTTATCCAGAAGGCTTTTGTCAGAAATGATAATAATAAAAACTATGTGTATAAAGATGATAATGGTATCCTGAAGAAACAGGAGATTTCTGCAGGTGCAACTGTGGATAGCGGTTACAGTGTGATTGTCAAAGGTGGACTCAGTGAAGATGATCTGATTGCATTTCCTTATGGAAAAGATGTGAAAGAGGGCGCAAAGACAAAAGAAGTTACTCTGGATCAGATGTATGGATATTAATTGAGAAAGGAGACATTTTATGCTTGAAAATATACGCCTGGCTTTTCAGGGAATATGGTCACATATGATGAGATCCTTCCTGACTATGCTGGGTATCATTATTGGTATTGCGTCTATCATTGCAATTGTTTCTACCATCAAAGGAACCAGTGAGCAGATTAAGGAAGACCTGATAGGTGCAGGTTCCAATACAGTAAATATTTATCTGTATGATGGAGATAATCAATATGATGCGGAATATGGAAATTCTTCAAAAGCACCGATTCTGACAGATGATGTAAAAGAAGAAGTGAAAGATCTGGACCATGTTGAGAATGCAACTTTTTATTATAACAGTACCAGCGCATCTATTTATAATAACAATAACAGTCTGGAAGGCGGAAGTGTTTACGGGATTGATGTGAACTATCTGGCTACCTGCGGATATGTGATTCAGTCAGGACGGGGATTTGTAAAGGATGACTACAAAAATTACAATAAAGTTGCGCTGATCGATGATAATGCGGCACAGAATCTGTTCCCGTCACAGAACCCGGTAGGGCAGACTGTGGAGATCAATCAGGAACCATATACGATTGTGGGAGTGATCCGGCAGGATGAGAATTATCAGCCGACGATCAACAGTATTGACGAATATTACACTTATTATCAGTCAATCGTTGGAAGTGTGATGATTCCGGACAGCTGCTGGCCGATTTCCTTTAAATTTGATGTTCCTCAGAATGTAATTGTGAAAGCAGACAGCACAGATACTATGAGTACGGTGGGAAATGCAGCAGCAGATGCGCTGAATAATTTAATTGCAGCCCTGAATACAGGTGGAAATACAACCATGAAATACAAAGCTGAAGACATCATGGAGCAGGTTAAGAATATGCAGAAGCTCAGTGAGAGTACAAATAATCAGCTGATCTGGATTGCAAGTATTTCTCTCCTTGTGGGTGGTATTGGTGTCATGAATATCATGTTGGTTTCTGTTACGGAGCGTACCAAAGAGATTGGTCTGAAAAAGGCTATCGGGGCACGTAAGAAGACTATTCTGGGACAGTTTCTGACAGAGGCTTCCGTACTTACCAGTATTGGCGGTATTATCGGAGTAATAACAGGAATCGGGCTGTCGAAAGTGGTGGGAAAGGTTACCGGTTCGCCTACTGCGATCAGTGTGCCATCAATTGTGATCGCAGTATTGTTTTCTACAGTGATAGGCGTGGTATTTGGACTGCTTCCCTCTGTGAAAGCAGCAAATTTAAATCCTATTGATGCGTTGAGAAGTGAATAAACACTGCATAGATAAAACAGACTTGATGTACAATACCTTTGTATATTGAGTCTGTTTTTCTGTAACATTTTTAGTTACTGTTTACTGGTAATATCCTGCAAAGCGTGTTATTGAAAACGAAGTGAACAATAACCATTTTTCTGTGGATTTTAAACAGAAAAACAATCAAATTTGTATAGATGTCAAGGAATGTGCTAAAATTTGTACAAAAAATAAAAAAATATGGAAGTACAAAGACAGGTTGTGCTATAATGGAGTATCTCAAAAAGAATTATTTATACAGGAGGAAGTTCGCGGATGGTATCATTTACCTATATCATCAAAGATAAATTTGGAATACATGCAAGGCCCGGACTGCTTCTTGTGCAGGAAGCTGGAAAGCTTACGAGCAATATCACTATTTTTAAAGGAACAGACAGTGGTGATGCGAAGCGGATGTTCTGTGTTATGAATCTTGCAGTAAAACAGGGAGATCAGATAACAGTACATGTGGAAGGCGAGAATGAAGAGGCAGATGCCGAAGTAATGAGAGAGTTTTTGAAAAATAATCTGTAACTGTGAAGATGTCAGACAGTTATGCCATAATCTTTAATAAGGAGAATTGGAGTAATGAAAGTATTAGAAGGTAAGTCCGTATTTTCAGGAATTGCAATTGGAAAGATTTCTATTTTGCAGAAAGCAGACACAAGTGTAAAGCGTACGAAGGTAGAAAATCCGGAGGCAGAGATCACACGTGTGCAGGAAGCAAAAGAGAAAGCAGTTGAACAGCTTCAGAAACTGTATGATAAGGCACTCCGGGAAGTTGGAGAATCAGGTGCTGCTATTTTTGAAGTGCATCAGATGATGCTGGATGATGAGGACTATCTGGATTCTATTGATAACATTATCCGTACGGAGAATGTAAATGCAGAGTATGCAGTAGCAACAACAGGCGATAATTTTGCAGACATGTTTGCGCAGATGGATGATGACTACATGAAAGCAAGAGCGGCAGATATAAAGGATATTTCAGATCGTCTGGTACGTGTATTATCAGGACACGATGAGGGAGATATGGATGCTGCAGAACCATCTATTATCGTTGCTGAGGATCTGGCTCCAAGTGAAACTGTACAGATGGACAAGAGCAAAGTTCTTGCATTTGTTACAAGGAAAGGTTCTTCCAATTCCCATACAGCAATCCTTGCAAGAACTATGAATATCCCGGCGCTGATCAATATTGAATATGATGACAGCATGGATGGGAAAATGGCAGTTGTAGACGGTAAGACCGGTTCTCTTATTGTGGAACCGGATGCAGATACCCTGAAGAAATATCAGGATCAGAAAGACGAGGAGTTGCGCCAGAGAGCAATGCTCAAAGAATTAAAAGGCAAAACTACAGAGACAAAGAGTGGACATAAGATTCATCTGTACGCAAACATCGGAAGCACAGGCGATGTAGCCAGTGTACTGGCTAATGATGCAGAAGGTATTGGTCTATTCAGAAGTGAATTCATTTATCTGGAAAAAGATAATTATCCGACAGAGGAAGAGCAGTTCCAGATTTATAAAGCAGTAGCACAGAATATGGCAGGAAAGAAAGTAATCATCCGTACACTGGATATCGGCGCAGACAAGCAGATTGATTACTTTGATATGGCACACGAAGAGAATCCGGCAATGGGTTATCGTGCAATCCGTATCTGCCTGGACAGACCGGAAGTATTTAAGACACAGCTTCGTGCACTGTTCAGAGCAAGTATGTTCGGAAATATCTCCATTATGTATCCGATGATCATCTCTGTAACAGAAGTAAAACAGATCAAGGCTATTGTTGCAGAGGTTAAGAAAGAGCTGACAGAGCAGGGCATTCCGTTTAAAGATGACGTAGAGCAGGGTGTAATGATCGAGACACCGGCTGCAGTTATGATCAGTGATCTTCTTGCAAAAGAAGTTGATTTCTTCAGCATCGGAACTAACGATTTAACACAGTATACACTGGCAATCGACCGTCAGAATGCAAAACTGGATAATATTTATGATTCTCATCATGAAGCTGTACTTCGTATGATCCAGATGGTCATTGATAATGCACATAAAGAGGGAATCTGGGCAGGAATCTGCGGAGAGCTCGGAGCAGATACTACATTGACAGAACGCTTTATACAGATGGGGATTGATGAATTATCTGTATCACCTACATTTGTTCTGCCGGTACGTAAGATCGTAAGGGAACTGGGCTGATTCTGGCATAAATATCGCAAAAGAATAGAAACAGGCAGTCAAAATTCCGCATGGGTCAATCTATGCGGAATTTTTTTGCAATAAATTAGCGGTTCCTGATTGTGATACATAAAAAAATATGATAAACTGAACATAGTCTGTAATTTTATGAAAAGATGATTGATACATAAAAAATCTGAAGTGGATCAGAAGCAAAGGAGATATGAATATGGGAAAAATTGCCATTGTCACAGACAGTAACAGCGGCATAACACAGGACCAGGCAAGAGAACTTGGAATCAGCGTAATTCCAATGCCTTTTTATATTAACGAGAAGCTTTATCTTGAAGGAATCACTCTTTCACAGGAAGAGTTTTATGAGAGACTTAAGAATGATGAGGCTATTTCTACTTCACAGCCGGGGCCGGCAGATGTATGCGGACTCTGGAATACATTACTGGAAAAGTATGATGAAGTAGTGCATATTCCAATGTCAAGCGGACTGAGTGCATCCTGCGATACAGCAATGGGACTGGCTCAGGAATATGACGGAAGAGTACATGTAGTAGACAATCAGAGAATTTCTGTTACGCAGAGACAATCTGTACTGGATGCCCTCACATTAAGAGATGCGGGCAGAAATGCGACACAGATCAAACAGGTTCTGGAAGAGCAGAAGCTGGATTCCAGTATCTATATTACTCTGGAAACTCTGAAATACCTTAAGAAAGGCGGAAGGATTACTCCTGCAGCAGCAGCAATCGGAACAGTTCTGAACCTGAAACCTGTGCTTCAGATCCAGGGTGAGAAGCTGGATGCATATTCCAAAACAAGAGGCAAGAAGCAGGCAAAACGTGTCATGCTCAAGGCTATGCAGAATGACTGGGAGAACCGCTTCACAGAATACGTAAAACGTGGCGAAATGTGCCTGCAGTCTGCTTATACAGGAAATCAGGAGGAAGCAGAGGAATTTAAGAAAGAAATTGCCGAAGTATTCCCCGGAATTGAGATTGTGCAGAATCCGTTATCATTAAGTGTTGCATGCCATATCGGACATGGTGCTATTGCAGTTGCATGTTCAAGAAAAGTGGTAGTAGAATAAAACAATCTGAGGAGTTAGGAAAGAATGAAGAAACTTATGGAACAGATGGCGGAAGAACTTTCCGCAGCATTTGAAAAATCCGGATACGACCCATCCTACGGAAAAGTAACCGTATCCAACAGACCGGATCTTTGCGAATTTCAGTGCAACGGTGCTATGGCAGGAGCCAAAGCATACAAGAAGGCACCGTTTATGATCGCTGATGATGTAGTAGCATACTTAAAAGACAGCCAGGTTTTCTCCATGGCAGAAGTCGTAAAACCGGGATTTATCAATTTAAAAGTAAAAGGTGAATTCCTTGCAGATTACTTAAAGGAAATGGCAGCAGACGAGAAACTTTCCGTATCTGTAGCAAAAGAGCCGAAGACGATCATCATCGACTACGGTGGACCAAACGTTGCAAAACCTCTTCATGTAGGACACCTTCGTTCTGCAATCATCGGAGAAAGTATTAAGAGAATCGGTCGCTTTGTAGGACATAAAGTAATCGGTGATGTTCATCTGGGAGACTGGGGTCTTCAGATGGGGCTGATCATTACAGAACTGAAACACAGAAAACCGGAGCTGGTTTATTTTGATGATTCTTACACAGGAGAGTATCCGGAGGAAGCACCATTTACGATCAGCGAGCTGGAAGAAATCTATCCATGTGCAAGCGGCAAGTCCAAAGAGGATGAAGCGTACAGAAACGAAGCTCTGGAAGCAACTCATCTTCTTCAGCAGGGCAAACCGGGATACATGGCTCTCTGGAACCATATTATGAACGTATCCGTTACAGACCTGAAGCGCAACTATGACAAATTAAATGTGTCTTTTGATCTCTGGAAAAAGGAATCCGATGCACAGCCATATATTCCTGGAATGGTTGAGGAGATGAAAGAAAAAGGATTCGCTTATGTAGACCAGGGTGCACTTGTAGTAGATGTAAAAGAAGAGAACGACACAAAAGAGATTCCTCCATGTATGCTTCTGAAATCAGACGGAGCTTCTCTTTATACAACTACAGACCTTGCAACAATCGTAGAGCGAATGAAATTATTTAACCCGGATGAGATCTTGTATGTGGTAGACAAACGTCAGGAACTTCACTTTATCCAGGTATTCCGCTGTGCAAGAAAGACCGGGCTTGTAAAAGATGATACAAAGCTTTCTTTCCTTGGATTCGGAACCATGAACGGAAAAGACGGAAAACCGTTCAAGACAAGAGAGGGCGGCGTTATGCGTCTGGAAACTCTCATTAAAGACATCAACGAAGAGATGTTTACCAAGATTGTTGAGAATCGCAGCGTGAAAGATAAAGATGCGAAAGAAACTGCAGAGATCGTAGGGCTTTCCGCAATCAAATACGGTGACCTTTCCAATCAGGCTACCAAGGATTACATTTTTGATATTGACAGATTTACATCATTTGAAGGTAATACAGGTCCGTATATCCTTTATACGATCGTTCGTATCAAATCTATTCTGAACCGTTTTGCAGAAGAGGGCGGCAACCTTGAAGCAGGTGCAATCCTTGATCCAGTAAACGACAGCCAGAAGAACCTGATGCTTCAACTGACAGGTTTCGGTGCAACTGTAGAGAACGCTTTTGAAGAAAAAGCACCGCATAAGATCTGTGCATATATTTATGAAGTATCCAATGCATTCAACAGCTTCTATCATGAGACAAAGATCCTCAGCGAAGAGAACGAAGCACAGAAAGCTTCCTTCATCCAGTTGTTGAAACTCACTAAGAAAGTTCTGGAGACATGTATCGATCTTCTTGGATTTTCTGCACCGGACAGAATGTAAAAATAAGATTCATCAATAAATCAACTTGTTGGTATACTAGTTACTGTTCACACACCACTATCCCGCGAGGTGTTTTGGCATGAATATGCCAA
>OFMN01002139.1_pt1 | contig 11021 bp, 12 predicted proteins | sample 1541791 | NCBI WGS metagenome assembly OFMN01 (sample SAMN04209248, study PRJEB22552) | human gut metagenome | biome: gut; material: feces | host: Homo sapiens | place: USA: Oklahoma
CTCACCGGCGATCATTCTGGTCACCCGCATCCGAAATGCACTGTCTGAGATTTTTCCATATCCGCTGAGCAGGATCAATACCATTGCCACTACACAGAAATATTTTTTTCGCTTATCCATATTTCCCGCCGGATCAAATATACTTTTCCACAATATATGAAAAAATCCCCGGGAAAAGACTTTTGGCTTTTCTTTCCCGGGGAATATTCTCTGATATATGTCTTATTTTTTCAGGATCTCAAGTGCACTCTCGATCTCCTCCACGCATTTCTCATAACCAAGGGTACCGTTATCCAGGCACAGATTGTATTTCGTCATGTCTGCCCAGTCAACACCCATGAAACGTTTGCAGAAATCTTCTTTGCGTTTGTCATCCTTCTGCATAAATTTCTCAATATCCTTTGTAGTTCCGCTGAGCTTCTTACTTGCCTCACGAATACGGAAATCCCAGTCTCCGTAAACAAACACACGAAGAACATTGGAATAATCCTTCAGGATCATATTTGCACAACGTCCGATGATCACACAGGACTCTGTCTCTGCCAGCTGACGGATGATTTTTGCCTGATAATTGAACAGGTTCTCATCGGATGTGAAATCCTTGCTCTGAGGCGGGATCAGCTCACCCTTGTAGATTCCGGACTTTGCAAAAAATCTCTGCTTGGTGCTGACATTTTCGTCTGCCCGTCCGAAAAGTTCCTGGCGGATACCGCTCTCATCAGATGCCATGCGGATGATATCCTTATCATAGTAAGAAATCCCTAATTTCTTTGCAAGCTCCTCTCCGATGGTACGTCCACCGCTTCCATACTGTCTTGCAATGGTAATTACGAAATTATCCATGTCTTTCCACCTACTCTCCAAGATATGCCTTCTGAACGGCCTCGTCATTCAGAAGATCCTCTGCCTTTCCATCCATAGTAATGCTTCCTGTTTCCAGAACGTACGCTCTGTCCGCAATGGAAAGAGCCTTCTTCGCATTCTGCTCAACCAGAAGCACTGTAGTTCCGCTCTCACTTACCTCGCGGATAATGTCAAAAATCTCATTTACAAAAATCGGCGACAGACCCATAGACGGCTCATCCATCAAAATGATCCTTGGTCTGCTCATCAGTGCACGTCCCATGGCAAGCATCTGCTGCTCACCACCGGAAAGTGTTCCGGCACGCTGTCCTTTACGTTCTTCCAGACGCGGAAATCTCTTGTATACACTTGCAAGACTCTCTGCGATCTCTGCCTTGTCCTTTCTTGTATAGGCTCCAAGGAGCAGATTCTCATAAACGGACATATCCGCAAATACACGTCTTCCCTCCGGAACATGCGCCATACCCATCTCTACGATCTTATGCGCCGGTGTTCTTGTGAGGTCTTTTCCCTCAAACACAATGCTTCCGGACTTCGGAGAAAGAATTCCGGTAAGTGTCTGAAGTGTGGTTGTCTTTCCGGCGCCATTGGCACCGATCAGCGCAATAACCTCTCCCTGATTTACATGAAAAGAAATTCCCTTCAGAGCCTGGATCACACCATAATAGACCTGGAGGTCCTTTACTTCCAACATTGCCATTGTCTCGTTCCTCCTTATTCTCCCAGATATGCAGTGATAACCGTCGGGTCTTTCAGCACTGCAGATGTCTCACCCTGGATCAGTACCTGACCGAAGTTCAGAACTGTAAGTTCCTCACAGATACCGCCCACCAGTTTCATGTCGTGCTCGATCAGAAGAACAGTCATATCAAAATGCTCCCGCACAAAACGGATAGTATCCATCAGCTCCTGTGTCTCATTCGGGTTCATACCAGCCGCCGGCTCATCCAAGAGAAGAAGCTTCGGCTCTGTGGCAAGAGCTCTGGCAATCTCCAGCTTACGCTGTTTACCATAAGGCAGGTTACCTGCCAGAGTGTCTGCTTCCTTATCCAGATCAAACACCCTCAGTATCTCCATGGCACGTTCGTTCATCTCTTTTTCTACCTTGTAATACTTCGGCAGCCTTAAGATTCCGGTCAGTGTGGAGTATGGATGGTGATTGTGAAGTCCTACTTTTACATTGTCAAGAACCGGCATATCCTTGAAAAGACGGATATTCTGGAAGGTTCTGGCGATTCCGGCTTTGTTGATCTCGATGGTGCTTTTTCCGGTGATGTCCTGGCCGTCCAGTCTAATGATTCCTTCTGTTGGTTTGTATACACCTGTGAGAAGGTTGAATACCGTTGTCTTACCGGCACCGTTGGGTCCGATCAGTCCATAGAGCTGTCCTTTTTCAATGGTCATGTTAAAGCCGTCAACAGCACGAAGACCGCCGAACTGGATAGACAGGTTATTTACTTCCAGCATTGCCATGATCAGGCCACCTCCTTTTTCGCTTTTTTGCCTTTGAATTTTTCTACCATGCGTGCTCTCCAGTCTCTTGCTGCAGGTGCCCAGTTAAAGAGCATCATGATGATCAGCACGATTGCGTAGATCAGCATACGGTAGTTTGCGAATCCACGGAGAAGCTCAGGCAGTGCATAGAGGATAATTGTTGCAATGATAGATCCTCTGATATTTCCGATTCCTCCAAGTACTACATACACAAGTACCAGAATGGACATATTGTAATCGAATACAGAAACCTTAAGGAGAGAAAGGTTATGTGCATACAGCACACCTGCAACTCCTGCAAGGGCTGCAGAAATGGTAAATGCCAGCAGCTTATATCTGGTGATATTGATTCCTACAGACTCCGCTGCAATACGGTTGTCCCTGGTTGACATAATAGCACGTCCGCTTCTGGAGTTTACAAGGTTCTGTACAATAAACAATGTGAGAAGAAGCAGGATCACGCCGATCAGGAAAAAGTAATTCTTGATATCTTTATAAAGAGTTGCTGTTCCCGAAATACCAAGGGCACCTTTGAGAATCTGCTTTCCGCCGGCTTCCAGATGAAGACCTGCTGCACTTGTTGCAACGTGAAGTCCCTTGTCATCCACGCCAATGTAAAGTACATTGATCAGGTTCTTGATGATCTCACCAAAAGCCAGTGTAACAATAGCCAGGTAGTCACCGCGGAGACGAAGTACCGGAATACCGATGATCACACCGAACAGTGCTGCAACTGCCGCACCTACAAGGATTGCAAGGATAAAGCGAGGAACCTGCGGAATGGAGTCTGCAACAACCTGTGAAAACAGGGCACTGGAAAAAGCTCCCACGCACATAAAACCTGCATGTCCAAGGCTCAGCTCACCGGAAAAACCGACTACCAGGTTCAGGGAAACTGATGCAATGGTATAAACACAAAGGGGAACAAGAAGTCCCATAAGAAGTCTGGAAAGATTTCCAGTTGAGGAAAGTGCCTGTACGATCACAAAAAGCACAATGACAATTCCATAGTTGATCATGTTATTTTTTGTTGTTTTGTTTTTCATATTCTTCATATCGGCCACCTTACACTTTCTCCTGGATGTTCTTGCCGAACAGTCCGGTAGGTTTTACAAGAAGCACGACGATCAGGACTGCAAATACGATCGCATCTGCAACCTGGGAAGAAATATAAGCTTTTCCGAAGATCTCGATGATTCCCAGAAGGATGCCGCCGACCATAGCTCCCGGAATCGAACCGATTCCACCGAATACAGCAGCTACGAAAGCTTTGATACCAGGCATGGCTCCTGTGTACGGAGTCAGTGTCGGATAAGTCTGACAGAGCAGAAGGCCTGCGATCGCTGCAAGTCCGGAACCGATGGCAAATGTGAGGGAAATTGTCGCATTGACGTTAACTCCCATCAGCTGTGCCGCATCTCTGTCCTCGGAAACCGCCTGCATGGCACGGCCAGGTTTTGTCTTTTTTACAAAGAGGGAAAGTCCCACCATGATGATGATACATGCAAGGATGGTTACGATGGTGATTCCCTTGATGGTAAGCTCACCGTCAAACAGTGTGATGGACGGAACTTTGATAACAGCTACGAAACTCTTGGCATCTGCGCCGAAGATCAGAAGTGCCAGGTTCTGAAGCAGATAACTGACACCGATAGCCGTGATAAGAACGGCCAGGTTTGAGGAAGCTTTTCTAAGTGGACTGTAAGCTACCTTCTCAATGACAACACCAAGCAGTGTACAGATCACAACGGAAAGGATCACAGCAAGGATCGGTGACATGCCGCCTCTTGTGATACAGGTAAGGATGATATAAGCTCCCACCATGATAACATCTCCGTGTGCGAAGTTCAGCATCTTGGCAATACCATAAACCATGGTATATCCAAGTGCGATGATCGCATAGATACTGCCAAGACTGATGCCGTCTTTTAAATAAGATATAAAACTCATAACGCACCTCTTTTAATTGTTTATTGATAAGGGAAAAAGGGGACGGTTCCCACTAAAGGTGACCGTCCCCTGACCCCTAACGTTAACAGAAATTACTTATTTCATCTCTACATAAGCACCGTCTTTGATCTCGAATGCTTTCGGCTCTTTATCACACTCGCCATCCTCGGTCCATTTTGCTTTTCCGGTAAGTCCGTCAAGCTCGATGTTTGCCATGGATGCGCTCATTGCTGCACTGATGTCTGCATTTTCCATATCTGGTGTGATCTTTGCATCGTCAGCTGCAAGCTGCATTGCGTAAAGTACATCATATGTATCTGCCGCAAACTGGTTCGGGATCTCACCGTTGTGAGCATCGCCGTATGCTTTTACGAAGTTCTGGCTCTTCTCATCTGTAGCTGTTGCGGAGAATGGTGTCAGAAGCATAACACCCTCTGCAAGGGATTTATCGAAGTTCTCTACATTGAGGATACCATCCATACCATCTACACCAAAGAATTTAATGTCAAGTCCTGCCTCAGATGCCTGCTGAAGGATCAGCGCATTGTCGGAATAGTAGTTCGGAAGGAAAAGAAGCTCAGCGCCGCTCTTCTTGATCTTTGCAAGCTGTACAGAATAGTCTGTGTTGCTGTCTGTTGTGTAAGCCTCATCTGCAACTACTTCAAGTCCGTCATCAGCAGCTGCTGCAACGAATGCGTCATGTACACCGGAGTTGTAGTCAGCAGCGGAATCATAAAGTACTGCTACTTTCGTTGCAAGTTTGTGCTCGGAAATGTACTGAGCAGATTTGGTTCCCTGTGCCGGGTCTGTGAAGCACATACGGAACTCGTTTGTTCCTGCTGTGATACAGTCAAGTGCTGTTGCGGATGGTGTGAAGAGGAATGTATCCTCAGCTGCCTCAGCTCCTACTGCGATACAGGAACCGGATGTTACAGTTCCACAGAGCATCTGCATTCCTTTATCGATCAGGTCATTGTATGCGTTAACAGCCTTCTCCGGATCTCCCTGGTCATCACCTGCGTCAAGAATCTCTACTTTATATCCGTTGAATCCACCGTTCTCGTTGATCTCATCTGCAGCGATCTTGGCTGCGTTGTATACGTTAGTACCGTACTGTGCGTAATCACCTGTCATCGGTCCGATCACACCGATCTTAAATGTCTCATCCTCTGCCGCAAAAACGGATGCAGGCATCATCATAGCTGCTGTCATCGCTGCTGCTGATGCAACGCCGATTACTTTCTTCCAATTCTTCATAATAATCTCTCCTCCTGCGCTTTGTCGCGTTACTAATGTTTAATGGTAAAATTATAGCATCGCATATTTTTTATTTCAAGGGCAAATTTAGTTATCTGTTGTTTTTCGTCTGATTGCACAACGCGGACACTTGTCCGCTGTACAGCTTGTGTCGTTTTTCGGCAAATTGTCTGAATTTTTTTACAAAAAAATCCAGGGAAAAATTCCCTGGACTCCTTCGTCTCTTAATACTTTACTTATGCGATTGCTTTCTTAGCGATCTCAGCAAGAGCTGTGAAGCCTGCTGCATCGTTAACAGCCATCTCTGCAAGCATCTTTCTGTTGATGTCGATGTTTGCAACCTTAAGGCCGTGCATCATTTTGCTGTAAGAAAGTCCGTTCATTCTTGCTGCTGCGTTGATACGAGCGATCCAGAGCTGTCTGAACTGACGTTTCTTCTGTTTTCTTCCTGCATAGGAGCTTGTAAGAGCTCTCATTACAGACTGTTTTGCTACTCTATACTGTTTAGATCTAGCTCCTCTATATCCTTTAGCCAGTTTTAATACTCTATTGTGTTTTTTCTTTGCGTTCATTCCGCCTTTGATTCTTGCCATTGCTTACATTTCCTCCTTAACGATCCATCTTACAGATATGGTAAAATCTTCTTCATGTTCTTTTCGTTTGTTGCATCTGTCATTGCAGCTTTTCTTAAATTTCTCTTTCTCTTAGGAGATTTCTTTGTTAAGATATGGCTCTTGTATGCCTTATTTCTTTTTAATTTTCCTGTTCCTGTCTTTTTAAATCTTTTTGCAGCTGCTCTACATGTCTTCATTTTTGGCATGGTTATTTCCTCCTTAATCCTGCTTGTATCTACTCATATTTGAATATCTTAAACTCCTAGTTGTTCTTTGGAGCTAAAAACATTGTCATGCTTCTTCCTTCAAATTTAGGTTTCTTATCGATGGTGGCTACATCTTCTAATGCTTTCGCGAAATCATCTAAGATATACTTGCTTGCGTTTACATGGGCAAGTTCTCTTCCTCTGAATCGAAGTGTGACTTTCACTCTTGCACCCTTGGAAAGGAATTTCTTTGCATGATTAATCTTTGTGTTTAAGTCGTTTGTGTCAATGTTTGGTGACATGCGGACTTCTTTCACATCGATGACTTTCTGTTTCTTCTTCGCCAGCTTTTCTTTTCTTGTCTGCTCGTATTTGTACTTACCGTAGTCGATAATCTTACAAACCGGTGGTTTGGCCTTTGGTGAGATCTTGACAAGATCTAATCCTGCTTCATCTGCTAACTTCTGTGCTTCCCTTGCGGACATAATTCCAAGCTGTTCGCCATCATTCGCGATCAGACGTACTTCTTTATCTCTGATCTGTCCGTTAATCATTAATTCGCTGATAATTACACCTCCATGATAATTAAAAAAGTGGATAGTTATAAGACTATCCACATAAAATTCAAGCATGATCACGAAATATCATATTCTTAAATATTAACCCAAGTCACTTCTTCTACTATCTTATGTGCTAAGGTGAGAGTGGATACTCTTCTTTGTTGTTTGGGTTGCTCTTTCGCAACTTTTGATATTATATCATGCTTTATTTTTAATTGTCAAGTAATTTTTGTGTATTTTCTTATTTTTCTACTATAAATGAAACTCTTAAATTTCCTTTAGAATCTTTCAGGCTCTGGATAAATTTCAACTGATATTTGTTGTAGTCTACATAAACATCATAATTCTCAGTTGTTCCAACTAATGCAATGTTAATCTTATTGGCAGCTTTCTTTATGATTCGGATCTGTCCGTTTGATCCTCCAGAGTTTACTTTCAGACTTTTTATCATTGCAAATGAAAGTTTGACATTATCAAATTCGTAGGAATATGTCTTTCCATTCTTTCCTTTGAAAGAAACTTTCAGTCCAGCCCAGTTTGGATTCACTGTAAATAATGTTGTATTTCCTGATGTTTCCACACAGACATCATCGAAGCCCTGATAAACAAATACATCTACATATTTTGTGCATACCTTGCCTGCGCTCTTGCTTGTAGAAACTGTAATCTTTGCATATCCACCACTCTTAGCTGTGATCTTTCCTGTGGAACTTACTGTTGCTACTTTTGTGTTACTGCTTTTGTAATACAGTTTGGCATTTACCATTTGTTTTCCACCCGGATATACTTTTGTCTTAATCTGGGATGTCTTTCCTTTTCCAAAGGTCAGGGATGCTTTTGAGGTCAGTTTGATGGAAGTCACTGGTTTTCTTACATAGACTTTCACTTTCTTTGTGCTCATTCCACTTGCTTTAAGTGTGATCACCGCTGTTCCGTATTTTTTACCTTTTACGATTCCTTTCGAACTGACTGTTGCAACAGATTTCTTTGAACTTTTGTATGTAATTTTTTTCTTTTTATTTACTGTCTTTGCTTTTAAATTCAGAGTCTTTCCACATAATACCGTGACTTTACTGCTGACTCCTGTTTTAATATATGCCTTTTTTGATGCCGCATGAACTGGTTCGGCAGTCATTACAGCAAGCAGGCATACAGACATTAAAAATGCTGTGATCTTTTTCTTCATTGATATGATCTTCCTTTTATACTTTCCTGTATGTTTGGTTTTCTATCTCGTAACCAATCTCTTATAACAAAACAGGAATCCCAGAAAAAAATCTCCTCCAGAATTCCTATGATGATCATTTGAAATGATTATTTTGTTACTGTAACAGTCTGAGTGATTGTTAAATCTTTTCCGATAGATGCTGGTAATTCGATTGTGTATTTACCATTAGATTTTTTAGCTGTGTACACATGATGATTCTCTTTGTTTTTAGCTGTTACGATTGTAGCTGTTTTGTCAGATTTTACTATGTATTTGTCGCTTTCAGCTGTAACTGTTCCGTTAGGTTCAACTGTTACTTTGATGTTGCGTGTTGCACTAGTAGAATTCTTAACTGCTTTTACGCTGTATTTTGTTCCAGCTTTTTCTTCTGTTACAGTTACTGTGTATTCACCATTATACTGATCGTTTACATTTGTAACTTTTACAGTCTTTGTTGCGCTGCCTTTTGTACCTTCTACTGTCACGAATAATTCTGTACGTAATGTTGTTGCTAACCATTCTTTGTAAGCAGATGCTGGATTACCAAGGTATCTTAATGCTTCTTGTACATCAGCTGCTGAAAAGATTGCTTCTTTACCATTGCGTTTTACAACATACTGTGTTGCATTTGCATCGATTCCGCTTAATGTAGCTTTGTTACCAGAAACAACTGGGGTAACTGTTGTAGTTTTAGTAGTTGTTGTAGGTTTTGCTGGTGTTACTGCTTTTTTCTTAACAGTTACTTTAAAAGTAGCTTTCTTCTTACCAGCATCTTTACATGTTGCTGTAATTGTTACTTTACCAGCTTTCTTTGCAGTTACTTTACCTTTAGAAGTTACTGTAGCTACTTTCTTGTTGCTAGATTTGAATGTTACAGCTTTTGTAGAAGCTTTCTTTGGTGAGTAAGTTGGGTGAAGAGTGAATTTCTTTCCAGCTGTTACTGTTTTCTTTTTTCCCTCTTTGAATTTTAAAGTTTTAACAACTTTACCAACTGTAACCTTTGTTGTAGCCTTTGCTTTTTTGTTGTTTTTAGCAATTGCTGTGATTGTTACTGTACCTTTTTTCTTTGTTCTTAAGATACCTGTTTTAGAAACTGTCGCAATCTTTTTGTTGCTTGTTTTGTAAGTCAGATTCTTAGTTTTAGAGCTTTTTGGTGAAAAGTTCAGACGGATTCTTACGTTCATCCAACGTCCTGCACTCTTCATTACATAGCCTTTCTTTTTGAAAGAAAGTTTCTTAACTTTTTTTGTTGCAGCACTTACATTTGTTGTCTTTGGTGCATCTGTAACTGCAACAAGTCCGAAAGCCATAACTGCTGATAATGTACAAGCTGCTGCTTTCTTGATCATTTTGTTACTCATACTTACATTCCTCCTTATTAAGTATTTGGGTGATTTTTTTCCGTATCTGACTCACCGTAATATGAATATGAATATTTATACTCATAATTACCATAAGCACCGATACGCTCATCAACTTTATTTAATACAGCCCCAAGGATACGAACCTCGCCCCTCTTCAACTGCTTGATGACATCTTGAACGATCTTACGTTTGATCACTCCCTGCTCGATCACGATGACTGCTCCATCTGTATATTTACCAATGATCACAGCATCAATGACAATACCTAGCGGTGGTGCATCAATGATCACATAATCAAACATATCCCTAACATTCTCAATGAATTGTTCAAACTGCTCAGAATCCAAAATGCTTGTTGGATCTGGTGTCAGAGGACCAGCTACTGTAATACAAAGTCCCTCCACTTCTGTCTCGTAGATGATATCCTCCACTTCTGCCTGTCCTGTCAGATAATGGCTTAATCCTTTATCGATTCCCTGTATATGATATCTGGCTGCCATTACTGATTTTCTTAAATCAGCATCCACCATCAGTATCTTCTTTCCACTTTCTGCAAGTGTTCTTGAAAGGCTCAGAGAAACAGAACTCTTTCCTTCATTCGGAACACTGCTTGTCATTGTGATCACTTTAATATCTTTTCCGCAGAAGGCTAAGTTCGTCTTTAGCTGGTTTAGTCCTTCTACCATACGATAATCATTGATCTCTGGAAGATCCATTACTAATTTCTTCATCTTATTCCCTCGCCCTCTTTACTTTCTTTGTTCGCTTTGTAGTTCCCTTTACCAAAGGTAATTGCGCTAAAGTATTAATTCCAAGATATTTCTCAATATCTTCTTCTTTCAGGATCGTATCGTTCATCAGATACTGGATCACAATGGCTGCTGCCATCAATATAAATCCAAGAACTGCTCCGATCAATACGTTCTTCTTAAGACTTGGGCTGTCTGGTTTATCTGCCTTATATGCCTTTTCGATGATCGTTGGTGATTTCACATCCATCTTCTCTGCAACTGTCTTCGCTGTTACTTCTGCAAGATCCTGTGTGATGCTCTGTGCAAGTGCTGCATCCTTATCTGTTATCGTGATCTGCATGATACGTGTATCAGATGGATTCTCTACCGTTATCTTCTTCTCTAATTCTTTATAATCCATATCAAGCTTCAGATCTGCGATCACCTGTTCAAGGACTGGTCTTGTCTTAACAATTACCATATAATCCTGTGTTAACTGACTACCCATTGTAAGATCTGTAAGCTGTGAAAGTCCACCTTTGGATACAACATAAAGCTGTGCTGTAGAAGAATAGATCGGTGTCATCGCAAACTTCGTGATCAATCCTGATGCACCTGCAAAGACGATTGCTGTCAACAAAATCCAAACGATCTTCTTCTTCAATGCCAAAAACAATTCCCTTAAATCAATCTCGATCTCATCATCATTCTCTAATTCGTACATAGATGTTTTTATCCCTTCTTTAATTAAATACTTTTCCCCTCAAGCATTCT
>OFMN01002144.1_pt1 | contig 10971 bp, 8 predicted proteins | sample 1541791 | NCBI WGS metagenome assembly OFMN01 (sample SAMN04209248, study PRJEB22552) | human gut metagenome | biome: gut; material: feces | host: Homo sapiens | place: USA: Oklahoma
ACCGGGCAGCTTGATAAGGAGGCAAATCTATGGCATATATCACGAAACGCGGCAGCTCTTACAGCGTCCGCTACACCTATCAGGACGAGCACGGCAAGAGCTGCGACAAATGGGAGAGCTTTCCCACCAAAGAGGAGGCGGTGAAACGCCAGAAGCAGATCGAGCATGAGCTGGCGACCGGCAATTTCCTGATCCCGTCCACCGTGACGGTGGCAGAGTTCCTGATGGACTGGCTGCCCAAGCAGTGCAGCAAGCACAAGTGGGCACCCAAGACCTACCAATCCAATCTGGCCCTCATCCAGAACCTCATCATCCCCTATATCGGGGAGATGCAGATGCAGAAGCTGCGGCCCTACCACATCGAAGCCCTGTACGACACCCTGAGCAAGACCCCTTGCGGACAGTATGTGGGCGGCAAACGGCGAGACCTCTCGCCCAAGCAGCAGAAGCGCACCCTCTCCGGCACTACCCTCCATGAAGTCCACCAGCTTCTGCACAATTCCTTTCTGCTGGCGGTGGAGTGGGGCATCCTCATCAAAAGCCCCGTCCCGGTGGAAGCGCCCAAAAAGACCACCCAAGAGCGCAGCATCTGGGAGGTGGAGGAGATGCGGGCAGCACTGGACAGCATGGAGGACCCCATCCTGCATCTGGCGGTGCACCTGACACTGGTGGGTGCACTCCGAGAGGGTGAGGTTGCCGGTCTGACCCCGGAGGACATCGACTTTGATGCCGCCAACGGCATGGGCACCTTCACCGTCAACCGTTCCATGCAGCGGGTGCAGAAGGACACGCTGGCACAGGTGGACAAGGGCTGCATCCTCCGCATCTTCCCGGACAAGCTGGAGGGCAGCAAGACCTCCCTCATCCTGAAGGACACCAAAACCGCATCCTCCTGCCGCACCATCTTCATGACCGCCGCCCTGCGGGAGGAGCTGAAGCAGTGGCTGGAACGGCTGAAAAGGGAAGAAGCCCTCGACCCGGAGCGGTACCGCAACAGCGGGATGCTGCTGCGGCTCCCCAACGGTCTGGCGGTGGAGCCGGTGCTCATCCGCAAAAAGTTCCTGAAATGGCAGGACGCACACCCGGAGTTCCCGTGCATCGTCTTTCACGGTCTGCGGCATTCCAGTGCCACCTATCAGTTGATGATCTCCGGCGGTGACATTAAGGCGGTGCAGGGGACCACTGGTCACGCCAGTGCGGATATGCTGGTGAACACCTACGCCCATATCCAGCAGTCCTCCCGTGTGGAGCTGGGCAAGAAGTTTGAAAGCGGCTTCTATGCCAAGCCCGACACCTCCAGCCCGCAGGCTGTACCCGCCGCAGGCGAACCTACCATCTCCATGACGGCTCTTTTGGAATTGCTGAAGGATGCCGACCCGGAAATGAAGGCAAAGCTCCGCCTGGCTCTGCTCACCTGATGCAAAAAAGGGCACTGATTGCAATGCAATACAGCGCCCTACATAATCGGACATGGATAACACCGACCGTGCAAAAACCGTGCAGAAACCGTGCACCCATGGCTTACAAAACAAAAAAGCCATGAAATCTTTCGATTTCACGGCATTTTCTGGTGCGATGGAAGGGACTCGAACCCCCGGCCTACTGATTCGTAGTCAGTCACTCTATCCAGCTGAGCTACCAACGCATACGTTCCGTTCGGAACATGATGTATTTTATCACTCAGACTGGGTTTTGTCAACCGTTTTTTGCAAATATTTTTATCTTTTTCAAAAAGCAGCATTTTTTATGATTTTTCTTGTATCGTTTTTGTCGTTCTTGTGCTATAATAGCTTTACTATATGTTTTTAATCTGTGTCCGTGCAGGGGTACAGGAGCTTTGCGGGCAGCACCGCGTGGAGGCTGCGCCGCCGGGTTTTCTCTGCAGCGAGACACCACGGAGGGTAGATCCTATGAAACTGGTAAGCGTGGAAACTCCCGAAAAGAGTGTCTGCAAAATGACTTTCAGCGCCAGCCCCGAAGAGCTGGAAGCTGCATCCAACGCCGTTTACGAACGCACCCGCGTCTCCTATACGATCCGCGGCTTCAAGAAGGGCGAAGCGGACCGCGCACAGATCGAGGCTGACCGCGGCGAGCACACCTTCTGGTACGATGCCATCAACGATCTGATGGACAAGGACGTGCCCGCGCTGTATGATGCCGCCATGGCAGAGCACGGCTTTGTGGCTGTTGACAATCCTGTGTACGATCTTGTGAGCGTGAAAAAGGACGAGGGCTTTGTGGCCACTGCCACTGTTGCCCTGCAGCCTGAGCTGAACCTGACCAAGACCACCGGCTTTACCGCCGAGTGCGTCACCCCGGAAGTGACCGACAAGGAGATCGACAATGTGCTGGAGCGCCGCCGCGCTGCTGCCGCTGAGCTGGTGCCGCACAAGGGTCCTGCCGTAAAGGGCAACATCGTACATATCGATTACGAAGGTCTGCTGGAGGGCAAGCCCTTCCAGGGCGGCACCGCAAAGAACCAGGCCGTCCAGCTGGGCAGCGGCCGCATGATCCCCGGCTTTGAAGAGGGCATTCTGGGCCACAAGGCAGGCGAGGAATTCGAGGTCTTCGTCACCTTCCCGAACCGTTACCACGCAAAGGATCTGGCCGGTAAACCCGTCGTGTTCAAGATCAAGCTGATCGACGTATGTGTGCGCCAGATCCCTGCTCTGAACAGCGACTTTGCCAAGAAGGTTGCCAATGTGGACACCATGGACGAGCTGCGTGCACAGGTCAAGCAGCAGCTGCACGACGGAAAGCATGCCGGTGCGCTGAACCGTGCCAAGGATCAGATCCTGACCCAGCTGGCCGATGCTTCTGAGGGCGAACTGCCCAGTGTGCTGGTGGAGACCACCTACCAGCAGCAGATGGAGCAGATCCAGCAGCAGCTGCAGATGCAGCGCCTGAGCCTGGATCGCTACCTGAGCCAGCTCCACGAGACCCGCGAGAGCTTTACCGCCAAGGTGCGCTCTTCTGCCGAGAAGACCGCCCGTGTGCACATGGCTCTGCTGCAGATCGCGCAGCAGGAAAATCTGGTGCCCACCGAGGAAGATATCGATAAGGCTCTGGCCGCTCGTGCAGAGCGCGCCAAAAAGACGCTGGAAGAGATCAAGGAAAAATCCGATATTCCCGTCATGCGCCGCAACGAAGGCATCCGCAAGGCTGCCGACTGGGTGATCGAGCACTCCACCATTGAAGAAAAGTAAGTTCTGATACAGAGAAAGCCCGTGCAGTTTCCGGCTGCACGGGCTTTCTTTTTTCATTTGAAGGGCAGGGGATATCAGCTCAGAAGGTTGAAGCCCATAATGACCACGCCCAGCACCACCAGCACGACGCCGGTGGCACGGTTCAGGGTCTTGGGGTCTGCCTTATTGGCAAACACGGCGGCAATGCGCGCCCACAGCAGGGTGAACACCACGCACAGCGCCCAGACGAACCAATTGGGCGCACCGCCGATCATGAAGTGGGAGACAGCACCGGTCAGGGCGGTGAAGGTCATAATGAACACGCTGGTGCCCACGGCGGTCTTCAGCTCGTAGCCCAGCACACTGGTGAGGATGAGCAGCATCATCATGCCGCCGCCTGCGCCGATGAAGCCGCAGATGAAGCCGATGATCACACCGCACACGATGGACTGGATGGCACGCTTTTTGGCGCTGACACCCTGCATAGCTTCCTTGGTCGTCATGACCGGGCGCACAATGAACTTGATGCCCAGCAGGAAGGTCATGAACACCGAGAAACCGCCCATGGTGGCCGAGGGCACCTTGCTAGCCACCCAGCTGCCAACTACCGTGAACAACAGCACACTTACCATCATGATAAGGCCGTTGCGGATGTCCAGATTTTTGTTTTTATGATAGGTATAGGCCGAGACGGCGCTGGCCAGCACATCCGAAGAAAGGGCGATGCCCACCGCCATATAGGGGTCCATGTGCAGGAAGGTGATGAGCATGGGGCTGATGACCGCCGCCGCGCTCATACCGGCAAAGCCGGTGCCAAGGCCGGCCCCCATGCCGGCAAAAAAGGTGACAAGAACCGTAAACAACACGTTCATTTTATGCGTTCTCCTTTATAATTTCGTCCAGATTTTTCCCAATCAGCTCCATGGTCCGGAAAAAGACCTCCTGATCGGCTGGCTCCACATGATCCAACAGGCGCTTGAAAAAGGCATTCTGCACCACACGCCCCTTGCGGATGATCGGGTCTGCCTTGCCGGTGCAGAGAAGCTTCGTTTTGCGGCGGTCGCCGACCACAGCGTACCGTTCCAGATACCCTTCCTGCACCAGTTTATCCACATTCATGGAGACGAGGTTTGCCTTGATATGCCGCACCTCCACGATGTCCCGGGCGGTTTTGTAATCCGGGTTGTTGGCGAGGAACAGCAGGATGTCCAGCGCCGTCTGCGACAGGCCAAGCTCCTGACACAGCGGTTTGCAGACGGCATTGTACGCCTGCGCGGTCTTGATGGAAAATTCGATATTCGGGTTCACAGCAGGTCTTCCCTTTCATCTTTGAATGATTCATTTTTGAAGTATTATAGTGCAGATGAGGGGAGATGTCAAGGGGGAACTCCCTCAGTCGCGGCTTACGCCGCGCCAGCTCCCTCAAAGAGGGAGAGAGCAAACCCTCTCAGGCGCTCCCGCGCCAGCTCCCCCGAAGGGGGAGCTTTTTGTCATCTTCCGGTCAGCACAAATAAAGCTCCCCCTTCGGGGGAGCTGGCGAACGCAGTGAGCCTGAGAGGGTTCTTCCCGCCGCGCGGCTGTTTCCGCAGGAAATCAGCGCGGCAGATGCTGTTTTCCTCCACGACCCCACCCGTGAAAACGCAATGCCGGGCGGTCCGCAGACCGCCCGGCATTGCTCTATTATAAATAATTCTTCCACTGAATATGCGCAGAGCAGCGCGGAGCGCATTCCAATCGTTTTTCTCAGAACAGCACCACAGCCGCCAGACGCACCAGTAAAGCACACAGCCATGCCACGGCGCACTGGTTCACCACCATGATGACCGCCCACTTGTTGCCCAGCTCCCGCTTGACCGAGGCCACTGCCGCGATGCAGGGGGTGTACAGCAGGCAGAACACCAGCAGGGGAGCCGCCTGCGCCGGAGTGAGGGCCGCCGACAGCGCAGCTTCGGAGCCAAAGAGGATGAGCAGCGAGGACACCACGCTCTCCTTTGCCATGAAGCCGGTGATGAGGGCGGTGGAGATGCGCCAGTCCGCAAAGCCCAAAGGCCCGAACAGCGGGGCGATGTCGCCCGCGATGCGGGCAAGGATGCTGGCCTGCGGGTCGGCGGTCAACCGCAGCTGCAGGTCAAAGTTCTGCAAAAACCAGATGACGATGGTGGCCGCAAAGATCACCGTGAAGGCCTTCTGCAAAAAGTCCCGGGCCTTTTCCCACAGCAGCTGTGCCACGTTTTTCAGGCCGGGCAGGCGGTAGTTGGGCAGCTCCATGACAAAGGGCACCGCCTCGCCCTTGAACACCGTGCTCTTGAGCAGCAGTGCCGCCAGCACGCCCACCGCGATACCGGTAAAGTACAGCAGCACCATCACAAGGCCCGCATACTGCGGGAAGAACGTCGCCGCAAACAGGCTGTAGATGGGCAGCTTTGCCGAGCAGCTCATGAACGGGGTGAGCAGGATGGTCATTTTGCGGTCGCGCTCCGAGGGCAGGGTGCGGCTTGCCATGACACCGGGCACGGTGCAGCCAAAGCCGATGAGCATGGGCACGATGCTGCGGCCCGAAAGGCCGATGCGGCGCAGCAGCTTATCCATCACAAAGGCCACGCGGGCCATGTAACCGGTATCCTCCAGCATGGAGAGGAAGAAGAACAGCACCACGATGATGGGCAGAAAGCTCAGCACGCTGCCCACGCCGGTAAAGATGCCGTCGATGAGCAAGGAGTGCACCGCCGCATTGACGTTCCAGTTGGTAAGCGCCGTGTCCACGATGCCGGTCAACGCGTCGATGCCCGTTTCCATCAGGTTCTGGAAGAACAGGCCGATGACGTTGAAGGTGAGGAAGAACACCAGACCCATGATGGCGATAAAGGCCGGGATGGCGGTGTACTTGCCGGTGAGGAATTTGTCGATGCGGTTGGAGCGCAGCTGCTCTTTGCTTTCGTGGGGCTTGACCACCGTCTTGGCTACCAGCTCCTGAATAAAGGAGAACCGCATATCCGCAATGGCGGCGGCGCGGTCCAGCCCGCGCTCCCGCTCCATCTGCACGATGATATGTTCGATCATCTCTTTTTCGTTCTGATCCAGCTGCAGGGCTTCCTCGATGCGCCGGTCGCCCTCCACCAGCTTGGTGGCGGCAAACCGCACCGGAATGCCCGCCGCCCTGGCGTGGTCCTCGATCAGATGGATGATGCCGTGGATGCAGCGGTGCACCGCGCCGCCGTGGTCGTCCTCACTGCAGAAATCCATGCGGCCGGGCCGCTCCTGATACTTTGCCACATGAAGTGCGTGGTCTACCAGCTCATCCACGCCCTCATTCTTGGCGGCGGAGATGGGGATGACCGGGATGCCAAGCATGGCCTCCATCTTGTTGATGCGCACCGTGCCGCCGTTGCCGCGCACCTCGTCCATCATGTTCAGCGCCAGCACCATGGGGGTGTCCAGCTCCATGAGCTGCATGGTCAGGTAGAGGTTGCGCTCGATGTTGGTAGCATCCACGATGTTGATGATGCCGGTGGGCTTTTCGCCGATGATGAATTGGCGGGTGACGATCTCCTCGCTGGAATAGGGGGACATGGAGTAGATGCCCGGCAGGTCGGTGACCTCAGTCTCCGGGTGGCCCTTGATGGCACCGCTCTTGCGGTCCACCGTCACGCCCGGGAAATTGCCCACATGCTGGTTGGAACCGGTGAGCTGGTTGAACAGGGTAGTCTTACCGCAGTTCTGGTTGCCAGCCAGCGCAAAGGTGAGGGTCCTGTCCTCGGGCAGGGGATTCTCCCCCTTTTTAATGTGGTATTTTCCGCCCTCGCCAAGGCCGGGGTGATCCACCATTTTATCATCTGCCGGAGCCGCCGACATTGCCGGGGCCTTTTCGGTGGGGGTGATGCCGATCTGCGCGGCATCGTCCAGCCGGAGGGTCAGCTCGTAGCCATGGATGCGCAGCTCCATGGGGTCGCCCATGGGTGCCAGCTTGACCAGCGTGACCTCCACCCCCGGGATCAGGCCCATATCCAGAAAATGCTGGCGCAGTGCGCCGCTGCCGCCGACGGTATCCACAACAGCGCTTTTTCCGATCTGCAATTCTTTTAATGTCATAAGATCGACCTTCTCATTTTATCCACTGTCAACGTGTGTTAGTTTGTGTTAACAATAGTAATATAGGCTAACTTTGCGCGGTTGTCAATAGATAATATGGGGGAGATGCCTGCAAATCGAACCCTCTCAGACTCACTTTGTTCGCCAGCTCCCCCGAAGGGGGAGCTTTATTTGTGCTGACCGGAAGAAGCCAAGAAGCTCCCCCCTCGGGGGAGCTGGCATCGCGCAGCGATGACTGAGAGGGTTCGGCCTTTGGCATAGCGGGAAAGTTTGCAGCTAAAACGCAAAGCTTGCAGGCACGCCAGAGGCTCCCTCCCCGAGAGAGCCGGCAAAGTCGTCAGGTTTTGGCTGAGGGAGCTCACGCAAAAAAGCCGTGCACCCTCTTTTTCAGAGAATGCACGGCTTTGGAGGTTTATGCGTTTACTTCACAGTGTGGTAGCCATCGGGGTTGTTCTTCTGCCAGTTCCAGCTGTCGGCACACATTTCCTCGATGCCGTATTCCGCCACCCAGCCCAGCTCGTTCTTTGCCTTGGTGGGGTCTGCATAGCACTCGGCAATGTCGCCGGGGCGGCGCGGGTCGATCACATAGGGGATCTCCTTACCGCAGGCCTTGGAGAATGCGTGGATCACATCCAGCACGCTGTAGCCCTTGCCAGTGCCCAGATTGCAGATGAACAGGCCACAGTTCGTTTCCAGCTTCTTGATGGCGCACACATGGCCGCGGGCCAGATCCACCACGTGGATGTAGTCGCGCACGCCGGTGCCGTCCGGGGTGGGATAGTCGTTGCCAAAGACATGCACCTTTTCCAGCTTGCCCACGGCCACCTTGGCGATATAGGGCATGAGGTTATTGGGGATGCCGTTGGGGTCCTCGCCGATGAGGCCGGACTTGTGCGCACCAATGGGGTTAAAGTAGCGCAGCAGGGCCACGTTCAGGCTGGGGTCTGCCTTGCACACATCCTGCAGGATGCGCTCGGTGAACACCTTGGTCGTGCCGTAGGGGTTGGTGGTGGCACCGGTGGGGAAGTCCTCGGTGATGGGCACGCTGGCGGGGTCGCCATAGACGGTTGCGGAAGAGCTGAACACGAAGTTGTGGCAGTTGTGATGGCGCATCACGTCCAGAATGACCAGCGTGCAGTTGAGGTTGTTGTAATAGTATTCAATGGGCTTGGAAACACTCTCGCCCACGGCCTTGTAGGCTGCAAACTGGATCACAGCAGTAATGTCCGGGCACTCAGAGAAGATGTGCTCCACATCCTCGTGCTTGGTCATATCTGCCTTGTAAAAGCGGAAGTCCTTGCCGGTGATCTGCTTGATGCGGTCCAGCACCACCGGAGATGCATTATAATAGTTATCTGCCACAACAACGTCGTAGCCAGCGTTCAACAGTTCGATGCAGGTGTGGCTGCCGATATAACCGGCGCCGCCGGAAACCAAAATTGCCATAGCCTAGTACCTCTCTCACTCATTTACATTACAGTTGATGCCGGCATTCCCCGGCCTTGCCTAAAGAATACCGCTTTTATGGCTCAGAATCAAGGGATGCGTCTTCTATTTAGATGAATTTTTGTTGCATCTTTGTTTTTGAGATTTTGATTTAAAAACGTTTTTTGGCATTTTGTCATGGATAAAAGGCACGGTTTGTGCAAAACATAGAAATGGGGACGGGAGAACCCTCTCAGTCACGGCTTACGCCGTGCCAGATTCCCCCTTTTGTCGCTGCGCGACATCTTCCCCCGGCCGGGGGAAGTCTTTCCTCTCAGGGGGAGCTTTATTCGCGCTGACCGGAAGATTCCAAAAAGCTCCCCCTTCGGGGGAGCTGGCTGCGACCATCGGGAGCAGACTGAGAGGGTTGTCGCCGTAGGCGACTGGGGGAGTTCTCCTCCTGCCACGCAAAAAACGTCTGCCAGAGCAGACGTTTTTGTGTGGTGCATCATTTTTTACAATTTTCCGCACTGCTTGCCGGTGAAAAAGCGCAGGGTGGTGGTGGCGCGGAACACCTTGCCTGCCCGCAGCACCGTGGTGGGGAACTCCGGGTGGGAAGGGCTGCAGGGGTAGTGCTGGGTCTCCAGCGCAAAGCCGCCGTACTTCCGCATGGGCACGCCGCCCTTGCCGGGGGTGGGGCAGTCCTGCAAAAAGTTTCCGGTGTACAACTGGATGCCCGGCTGGGTGGTGTACAGCTTCATGCTGATGCCGGTCTTTTCACTGGTGACCCATGCGCAGATGCTCTGGCTGGAGCCACGGGCGCGGTCGATCACAAAGCAGTGGTCGTAGCCACCGCCCACCATGGTGGTCTGGGCAAAGCCGGTATCGATATCCCGGCCAATGAGCTTTCCCTCGGTAAAATCCATGGGGGTGTTTGCCACCGGCAGAATGGCACCGGTGGGGCAGGTCTGATTGTTTCCTTCCAGATAGTTGGAGGCATAGATGCGCAGCTTCTGGCCCAGAATATCGCCCTCACCGTTCAGGTTGAAGTAGCTGTGGTTCGTGAGGTTCACGATGGTATCCGCATCCGAAGAGACGCGGTAATCCATGCGGAAGGTATTGTCCTCGGTGAGGGTATAGCGCACCGCCAACTTCAGGTTTCCCGGGAAACCGTCCTCGCCGTCCGGGCTTTCAGCCTCCATCAGCAGGGTGTCGCCAAAGGCCTTCACCCGGTACAGTTTGCGCGAAAAGCAGCCGTGCAGATGGTTGGGGCCGTTGTTTGCTTCCAGCTGGTAGGTCTTGCCGCCCACGCTGAAGGTGGCATTCTCGATGCGGTTTGCGTAGCGGCCCACGAACGCGCCGCAGCAGGTGCTGCCGGAGGACGTGAAGTCATCCTCATAATCTGCCATGGTGTCGTGGCCCAGCACGACATCCACCGGGCCGTTCTTGGCCGGAACGATGATGTTTTTAATGATGCATCCGTAGTCCAGAACGCTCACCGTCAGGCCGCCGGGGTTGGAAAGGATGTACTCTGTAACATTTGCGCCCTGTTTGGTCACACCGAAGGGCTTGGAGCGGATCTGTGCCATTGGGCATTCGCCTCCTCAGATTTTACTCGGACATACAGTCAGGCAGACTTCCACTGTATTCTATCTTATTTATGATTATATCACAGTTTTCTATCTTTGTGGGGAACGGATTTTAGAATTTGCATCCAATTTTTCCAGCTATTTTTTGTTGAAATTATTCAGTTGGCGGGGTATGCAGCACAAAAAATACAAGTCGCTCCGCTAAAGAATTTTTTGTATTACGCCGATTTACAGTCGCTTGCGCGACGAAACGTAAGGGCAACAGCATATTTTCATGCTGACGCGAATGCTCCCGCAGGGAGCCAGCGTCAGCACATGCCGTTTGCCGTTACGACCTTTCCCGTGAAAACGCAATGCCGGGCGGTCCGCAGACCGCCCGGCATTGCTCTATTATAAATAATTCTTCCGCTGATGATACGCAAAGCAAAGCGGCGCGCATTCTAGATCGTCATGCTGTCGTCAGGCTTCCGGCTGTGCCGTGCCCGCAGACTTCTGCGCCGCAATGAACTCGGCTGCATCGTCCGGAATGTCGTCCAGATCATCGTCGCTGCCAACATCCACGTTGAGCGGCGGCTTCTTGAACAGGATATCGTACAGCACCGGAACGATATACAGGGTCATCAGGGTAGCGTAGCTCAGGCCGCAGATGATGACGATGGCCATGCCGCTCATCAGCTGGCTTG
>OFMN01002148.1_pt1 | contig 10955 bp, 8 predicted proteins | sample 1541791 | NCBI WGS metagenome assembly OFMN01 (sample SAMN04209248, study PRJEB22552) | human gut metagenome | biome: gut; material: feces | host: Homo sapiens | place: USA: Oklahoma
GTCGCCTGCGGCGACAGCCCCCGCTAGTAGGGGGGCCCTTGGCATGGCGTAAAGCCCAACCTCTTTGCCAAGGCCGTCCCTATTAGGGGCGGTGACATCCCGAAGGGATGACGGTGGGGTTTACCGGCAGCAGCTGCTTGGGCTCAACCCCCCAGTCACCTGCGGCGACAGCCCCCCTAATAGTGGGGCCCTTGGCATTTCGTAAAGCCTGACCTCTTTGCTAAGGCCGCCCCTATTAGGGGCGGTGGCATTGCGAAGCAATGACGGTGGGGTTTAGTTCGGCAGCTGCTCCTCTGTACAACCCCCCAGTCGCCTGCGGCGACAGCCCCCGCTAGTAGGGGGGCCCTTGGCATTTCGTGAAGCCTTATGGTTTTGCCAAGGCCGCCCCTATTAGGGGCGGTGGCATCCCGAAGGGATGACGGTGGGGTTATTCCTCTCCCCCGAAAACTTTTTTCAAAAAATCTCGAAAAAAAGTGAAAGGAATCTGCGTTTCATGTATTATAGAGAGTGAAACTGCGAATGTACAACACAAAACTGCGTGATATATCAATGCGGCGGGCGTGCGGATAAGTCGGACTGTTCTACTCCCAGCAATGATATTGCGGCGGTTCATAACGTGCTGTATATCGCAGAATATTTTGTCTGAAAAGGGGAAGGGAAAATAAAATTTCACTATTGAAAATACTGGATATACATGCTATAATTACGATAATGATGTATCTGGTAAAAATAACCTGCCAAGGGAAAGAAAAACGACAAAAGTTGAATATCTTTTCCTCCGGTTTTGCCAAAAATACTATGATGCAGGGAGGGCTCCACTGTGCGGAAAAATCATCACGGAAAAAAAGATAGGCTGGTGAAGCGTGTTTTTGCGCTTTGTCTGGCGCTTGCGGTCATCTGCACCTGCCTTGTGCCGGTGTTTGCAACGGAGGGTCTGATCGATCCTCAGGTTAATCAAGAGGCCTCCCGGCCCGTAGATGACGGCGTGGCATCCTATCCTGACGACGAATTTGCCGGTTTCGGCGGGGACGAAGCTGCCGGTTTCGGTGAGCCGCGCGAAGTGTACGATGACAGCGAAGCTGCCGGTTTCGGCGGGGACGAAGTTGCCACCCGGCCTGTGGAAGGCGGCGAGGAGGAAGCCACCCGGCCTGTAGAGGGCGGCGAGGACAACCTCGACGGCGGCCCCAGCGTTAAGGAAACAGAGTGGGGCACCGTCATTGAGTACGACACCAGCACCAGCACCAGTACCGACCCCAGCTCCAGCACCGAGACCCAGTGGTCCGGCGAGGACGACGTGGTAGAAAAGCCTGATGACAAAGTGGTCGTTTCCGGCGACGAGATCAAAAAGCTGCAGGACATGGTGGTCTACCGCTTCTGGCTGAAGGAGCTGAACACCCTTGACCTGCAGGACATTACCGCTCAGGCACAGATCAACAATATGACGGAGAGCGAGTATCTGGCCCGGAACGGTGAGGTTCTGTGGAATCTGTACTTCATTCAGGCTGTGCCCCGGGCAGAGACCATTGCGGATTACAGCAGCTACATCGAGAACCCCTCCTCCAACCGGGACCCCAAGGGCGAACTGCGGCAGTTTGACTACTGGTACACGCTGGACGAGTTTGGCAACCGGGTGCGCCTGAACCTCACCGACCCCACCAGCAACATTCTGGACGACAAGACCACCACCGTGAACGTCTACGCCGCATGGAAGGACGGTACCGTGGGCTCCGATGAGGAAGAGGACGTGGATCACGAGGATCTGGTGGACAAGAACCCCGTGCCTGTGGATCTGGAAACCAAGGCCTCTGCTTCCTACGAGGACGAGGAAGGTAACCCGAAAACCACAACCCTGCCGGTGGAGGTGAAAAACCTGCCCTCTGCCGCCCATAGCCTCAGCGTCATCCACATGGGTGATGATGATATGGAGCGCTTCTATGAGAGCCACGAGGACAGCTTTGGGGAAATGATGCCCATTCTGGGCCTGAAGATCTCCCCCAAGAACGCCAAGGGCGAAAAGGTGCAGCCTGTCAAGGGCCAGAAGGCTACCGTTACCGTCTCCGGTCTGGAAAAACTGCCGGAAATTGCGGAAATGGAAGAAATGGGAGCGCTCACTGTTGATGCGCTGAAGGTGCTCCACAAGAAAGACGACGGCAGCGTGGAGACACTGGATGTCCTTTCTTATCAGAATGGCACTCTGACCTTTGAGACCTCCAGCTTCAGCCCCTTTGTGATTGCACTGGAATATCCGGATCAGGGAAGTGAAGACTTCGATAGTGACGGCATTGAGATCGTCAGCATTGAGATCGATGGCGTTGAGTACCCGAATGTGAATGATGGGATTTCCACTATCAGTAGTGTTTTAGGCGATGAAAACGTTCCGGTTGGCGCAACGATTAAACTGAGAGCTAAAAATGGAAACGATAAATACTATCACTATTGGGAGGTAATGCCGGAGAGCACAGGTCAAGCAACTCTCATTTATACTGGTACAGGAAAAAATATAGGTAAAAATAATACTATCAACGTGTATGGCCCTGCTGGAAAAGAAATATCTGTAAGATTAGATAAAGCAGGAAAGGTCGTAATCAGACACACCTACGGATATAAATCTGAACCGAAGAATAATAGCAACCATGATAAGAAGCCTATTACAGTTGTGGAGAGCAGTTCTACCGGAACATATAACCTCTATGTCTATACTCAGGTTCCTGGATTTGCAGATGATAACTACAATGACAAAGATTATCATAATAGTGTCTGGAACGGCATGTCCATTGGCAAGATTTCTGGAGTGACGGCTCCATCCGAAGCAAATGCGGGCTTGGTTTACAGCAGTACTCAGATTTCGGATAAGCTCGGGAAAGAGATCGTGGTTGATTCTGGACAGTTCCCTGTTATTCCGATTCTGCAAGATAATAAAAAGACCTACGTAGACTATTATTATGAAACGGATCCTCGCAAACCGGATAACGCACCGTATTATACAATAGACTGGTATCGCGTTGTCGTATCCAGCGGTGCAAATACAGGTAAAAATGGCACAGATGGTGAATGGGAATCTGAGACACTGAAAAATAAGTATATCAAGGGTGATTATGCTTCGCCGATTAGTCCTGTGAATGGAAATCAATATCACTTGGATGGTAAGCTTCATTTCCACGATAATGTGCATATCAATGTGGACTTCAAGGTTCAGGATGCAGGAAAAACTGGATTTGAATTGGAGCCAGATTACACAGCCATCTATAAAACAGATAAGGATAAAAATAATCAAGTTTCGCTTCAAAATGCACGCCGACCGGATACACATAGCTTGAGTGGAAGCACTTGGGTGGCTACACCGAAGTACCCGAAAACAAAAGAAGTAGGTAACATTACTTATCGTCTGTATGGTTGGTATACGGATGAGGCTTGTACAAACGAGTTTAATTTCGCAAATATGACCATTAATACAGATACAACTTTCTACGCAAAGTATGTGCCTGCTTCTGCAAACCTGACTGTTACCAAAACCGTTACCGGCAAACTTGGCGACACCAACAAAGCCTTTACCTTTACAATTACCAAAGCTGATGGGGCATCGGCAAATATTATTGATGCCAATGTTGAGATTAGCGAAGCAGATCGTGCAAAGGTTGAATGGAAAGGTAATGGTCAGTTTACGCTGAAAGACGGAGCTTCGATTACCTTCAAGAATCTGCCAAGTGGTGAGTACAAAGTTATAGAGGAAGATTATTCTGGTGAGAAGTACGATACCAGCTGGCAGATTGGTACAGACGGTGAAGTATACGAAAAGAATAGTACTGCAACTGTAACAATCGGTACAACTGAGCAGACGGTTCACTTCACCAATCACCGGACGCTCGAGCCTGACCTTGGTGTCCTCCTCGACACCCTGCCTTACATCGTCATCCTTGCTGTGGTGGCTGGCGGCGTGGCCCTGCTGATGCTGCGCAAGCGCCGTAAGGAAGATGACTAAAGGGGGCTGACCGCATGGCGAAGAAGAAAGCGCCCCAGCGGCTGGCCGGTGCAGAGGAAAGCTGTATCAGCCCGGAGCAGGAAGCAATCATCCAGTGGTTCCGGACGGTGAAATTCCGCAAGAACCTGCTGGGCGGCGTGGATGAAGCGGCAATGTGGAAGAAGCTGGAAGAGCTTTACGCCCTGTACGAAGCCGCCATCCGCGCCGAGCGCACCCGCTATAACGTGCTCCTGGAGCAACAGACCGGCAGCCTGCCCTTGGATACCACCAAAGTTGACAGTTTTGCCAAGGGCTCCCCTACTAGGGGAGCTGGCGAGCGAAGCGAGACTGAGAGGTTTAACCCGGAATCTGACAGCTCTGACCCCCAAAAGGAGGCGCATTCCGATGCACCCGCTGGACAATGAAGCCCTGAAGCAGGGGGCAAAGGCGGTGCGCCGCCGCAGGCTGGACGCTGAGAACCGGCAGGATTTTATCAGCCTGCTGTGCCGCGTTGTAGTGATCCTGCTGTGCGCGTGGGTGCTGTTCACGCAGGTGTTCCTGCTCACGCAGGCCAAGGGCAGCAGTATGTTCCCTGCGGTAAAGGATGGCGACTTGCTCATCTGCTACCGCCTGCAAAAAACTTACGCAAAAAACGACGTTGTGGTCTACACCCAGGGCGGTAAGCTCCGGGTGGGCCGCATCCTTGGGCGCGAGGGCGACCTTGTGGCTCTGGACGACAGCGGCACCCTTGTGGTGAACGGCGCGGTGCAGAGCGGCGAGATCCTCTACCCCACCTACGCAAAAGACGCGCTGGAGTACCCCTACACGGTGCCGGAAGGCTGCTTTTTTGTGCTGGGCGATTACCGCACACAATCCGAGGACAGCCGGGATTTTGGCCCGGTTCCGCTGGAGGATGTGCAAGCAAAAGTAATTACACTACTGCGGCGACGCAGTTTGTAATACCACGGAGGCCGGAAGAAGCTGCCGGCATCCTGCCTGTGAACCGCGGAGTTTGGGCCGCGGCACAGGAGTACGAACTATTTCTTACTAGGGAGGAATAACAATGAAACTGAAGAAATTCTTCGCGGGCGTTCTGGCTGCCGCCATGATGCTCACCGTCGGCGCAACCGCAGCGTTTGCGACGGAAGGCAATAATCAGCCTGAAGGTGTCACAACGAAGTCGATGATTGTTGCTGAAAATGGTGTTGCCAATTTCACTCTGACCAAGAAACTGGTGGTAGCAGAAGGTACTGCACCTCAGAAGATGACTTTTAATTTTACTGTGAGTGGACATGATGCTGATGTAGCCAAGGGCGCTAAAGCAGGTACACTTGGTAAAGATTTTACCACGCAGCCTAGTGTGACGTTCGAAAAGACTGGTGATGACCAGTTTACCGCAGCTACTACTGCATATTCTCAGGACTTCAGCATTGACCTTGTTAAGCTGCTGGGCAACAACTACAACAAGGTTGGTAAGTACGCTTATACCATTTCTGAGAATGAAACCAATATTCCTGGCATTACCAAAGATCCTCATACTTATGAGATGATCGTTACTGTCGTGAACAAGGAAAAGGATAATCTGACCAGCGATACTGGTTACGGTTATTTTGTTGGTATGTATGACGCTGACGGAAACAAGGTTCCGGCCGAGTTTACGAATACCTATAATTCCTATTCTCTGGAAGTGGAGAAGACTGTTAAGGGCAACTTTGGCGATTTGAATGATATTTTCACCTTCTACATTACTCTTGGCAAAGAGGCTGGTAAGGACGATAACTACGCAACCGCAACCGTGAAGGTTTCTGATACCAGTAATCCTGCCAACAATGCAAGCTGGACTATTGGTGGCGGTCAGCAGACTATTACCCTGAAGCATGGTCAGACTGCTACTATTTCGAATCTGCCTGTTGGTGTGACCTATACCGTTACTGAGAATAAGACCAATGACGATGGTAGTGCATGGGTTTATACTACTACTGGTGAAGCAAAGTCTGAAGACAATAAAACGATTGTGGCTGGGGATAACAAGGTTGAAATCGTCAACAAGCACGAAGGCACCCCCGACATGGGTGTTGTGCTGGACAATGCACCTTACATTGCAATGCTGGCCATCGTTGCCTTTGGTGGTGTGGCCCTGATGCTGAACAAGCGCCGCCGCGACGAGGAGTAATTGCTCGCGGTAGATTAAACCCCACCGTCATCCCTTGCGGGATGCCACCGCCCCTAGTAGGGGCGGCCTTGGCAAAACCGTGAAGCTTTGCGCCATGCCAAGGGCCCCCCTATTAGCGGGGGCTGGCACGCGAAGCGTGACTGGGGGGTTATCCCAGCACAAACCTAACGAATAACCACTTATTTGAATTTGCTTAACCGGAGGTGGGCTGTATCAACTGGCAGAGAAAAGCGTTGAGGGCAGCCGACTTTCTGGTGAGCGCGGTGGTCGTGCTGTTCCTGGTGGTCGCCGGGGCGTATTCAGCCTATGCCCTGTGGGACAACTCTCAGGTGTACGCCGCCGCAGACAATGTTCAGGCAGAGCTTTTGCAGTTCAAGCCCAAGGCGGGCGCGGATAACGGCGCAAGCTTTGAGGAGCTGCTGGGCATCAACCCGGATGTCTGCGCGTGGGTCACACTGGACAACACCGCCATCGACTACCCTGTGGTACAGGGCGAGGACAACTTTACCTATGTGAACACCGATGTCTACGGTGATTTTTCGCTGGCAGGCAGCATCTTTTTGGATGTGAACTGCGACAAGAACTTCACCGACCCTTACTCTCTGCTGTATGGTCACCACATGGAAGAGAGCAAGATGTTCGGTGATCTGGATCTCTACAAGGACGCAGAGTTCTTTGCAGAGAACACCACCGGTGAGCTGATCCTGCCCGACCGCACCTATGATCTTAAAACCTTTGCATGTCTGCTGGTCCCTTCGTCTGAGAGCGCGATCTTCCAGCCCCAGCGCTGGGACAGCGACCTGCAGGGGTTGTACACCTTTGCGCAGGAGAACGCCCTGAACCTGAACACCGAAACGCTGGCCGCCATGAAAGCAGCGGGCGATGACGCTCAGGTGCTGGCGCTGTCCACCTGTTCAACGGAGTTTACCGATGCACGCACCATTCTTCTGGCGTGGATGATCCCGTCCGCGTCGGATTCATAAAGGAGAGGATGAAATGAGGTTCCGTAAAATCGCGGCAGCACTCCTGACGCTTGCGTTGGGGTTCTGCCTGTGTCAGCCGGCGGCATTTGCGGCCACCGCGGCTGACCAGCATACACAGCTGCAGGAGCTTCCGGTTTCCATTCAGTCCACGGGGGAAACACCTCTCCCAAAGGAAACACTGACTGTGGAACTTGAGGCTGTGGACAATGCGCCCCTGCCCGAGGTGACCACTCTGGAGATCACCGACGGCGAGACCGGCAGCTTTGGCCCCATCAGCTACACCAAGCCCGGCTATTACGTTTACACCGTGCGCCAGCACGCCGGTGTCAACACCCGCGGCACCTACGATGAAACCGTGTACTATCTGCGCGTTTCCGTGGTGTGGGACAACGACAAGCTGGTGGCCCGGATGGCCGTGCACACACAGGCCGACCTGATGGACGAAAAGGTGAGCAGCATCACCTTCAACAACAGCTACAAGGCCATCGAGACCCCGTACTACCCGGACCCGTATGACACTGATCCTGTCACCCCGCCCACCCCTTCCACGCCGGAGAACCCGGCCCCGGCAGATGCCCGCCCGACCGTGACTGAAACCACCACCCCTAGTGCACCGGAGCCCACCGCCCCGGCCAGCGTGGTGGCAGATGCCCGCCCGGCCGAAGGCCCCAAACTGATCCAGACCGGTCAGCTGAACTGGCCCATCCCTGTTCTGACGGCAAGCGGTCTGGTGCTGGTGGCCGTGGGAGCCTACCTGATGGAGCGCAGCAAGAAACGTGAAAAGAATGCGTAAAGTATCCCCCGGGCTTGTCTGCATCGTGCTGGGTGTGGTGCTCCTGCTGGCGGCTGGCGGCCTGTACGCCTACAACCGCTACGAGGATGCCCATGCCGGTGCCGAGGCCCAGACCGTGGTGGCCGACCTTCAGCAGAAGGTGGAGACCCCGGAACCGGAGGCAGAGAGCGGCCCCCTGGACCCCGAGCTCCCGGTGGTGGAGATCGACGGCAACGAATATGTGGGTGAGATCTCCATTCCCGCCATCGGCATTGACCTGCCGGTGATGAGCGAGTGGAGCTACCCCCGCCTGAAGATCGCCCCCTGCCGCCAGTTCGGCTCTTCCCGCACCGATGATCTGGTCATTGCGGCGCACAACTACGAGAGCCATTTCGGCAAGCTGGCCTCCCTCACAGCGGGGGACAGCGTCACCTTCACCGATATGGACGGCATCGTGAATGAGTACGTCGTGAATAAGGTCGAAGTGCTTGACCCCCACAGTGTGGAGGAAGTGGAACACAGCGGCTACGCCCTGGTGCTGTACACCTGCACCTACGGCGGCAAGACCCGTGTCACCGTCTTCTGTGATCGTGCATCGTAAAAATCAAGGCTGAAAAAATCTCCCGGTTCCAAACGGAATCGGGAGATTTTTTGTGTGTTAAACCCCTCAGGCGCTCTGCGCCAGCTCCCCTAGTAGGGGAGCCTCTGGCGAAACCGAAGACTTTGCGGTTATACATTGTGGTTTGCTGCTGTTCCCCTCTGCCGTCAAACGTCATCTCCCTGCCAAGGGCCCCACTATTAGGGGGGCTGTCACCGTAGGTGACTGGGGGGTTGAGCCGTAAGCTGCTGCCGTTGCTAAACCTCTCAGCCTTCGCCGTGATTGAGAGGTTGTACAAAGCAGAGCTTAACCGGTATCAAAAAAGCTCCCCCTTTCGGGGGAGCTGGGAAAACTATATGGGAGTTAAGCCTTTTTCCACCGCCGCATCACACCCATGCCCAACGCATAGGGGCCGGTGTGCACGGCAATGGTGCAGCCGATCTGCAGCAAGACCACATTGCACTCGCAGGTGGGGTACTTGGCGCGCAGGGCGGCGCGGGTCTGCATCCAGAGCCGCTTGCCCTCGTCGGCATCGTAGCCGTAGCCCACCGTGATGCAGTAGTCATCGGGCGTGCCGTTGTGTTCGGCCAGATAGGTCATCAGCAGGTCGAGGGCCTTCTCAAAGCTCTTCTGGCGGCCGCGGGCCACACCAGCGGAGAAGATCTCGCCCTCCTTGAACAGGATCATGGGTTTGATGCCCAGAATGTTGGCGGCACGGCCCGTGACTTTGCCGATGCGCCCGCCCTTGATGAGGTAGTCCAGATTACCCACCGTGAAGAAGATCTGGTTGGTGATCTTTTCCGCTTCCAGCCAGGTCACGGCTTCGTCCAGCGTACAGCCTGCATCCCGCATGGCCACCGCGTTTTCCACCACGATGGATTCGGTCACGGTGGCGGCGGTGCTGTCAATGACCTCGATCTTAGCATCGGGGAAATCCTCCAGCACCAGCTCCCGGGCGTTGCGGGCACTGCCCACGCAGCCGCTCATCTTGCTGGTAAAGCAGATGCAGAGCACCGGGCGGCCCGCCTCGGCATGGGCCCGGAAGGCGGTTTCAAAATCCTCCAGAGAAGGCAGGCTGGTCTTGGGGTAGGCCGCGGGGTTATCTACCATGAACTGGTAGAAATCGCGCACGGCGATCTCCTTGCCTTCCTTGCGGTAGTGCTCACCGTCCAGCGAGACATAGAAGGGGATGATCTCAATATTCAGTGTTGCGGCCGTCTCAGGGGTCAGGTCGCAGGCGCTGTCCGTGATGATATCAAACATAGTCACGCTTCCTTTTCAATGCGGCGGGTTCTGTGGCGCGGATCAGACGTTGTGGTGGATGTAGGCCTCACGCTCGGCACCCACGGAGATGTAGGTGATCTTGCAGCCAATAGCCTTTTCCAGATACTCAACGTAATCGCGGGCTTCCTGGGGCAGATCCTCCCACTTGCGGGCGGCAGTGATATCGCAGTGCCAGCCGGGCAGATACTCCACCACGGGCTGTGCGGTGTCCAGAGCCATGCCCATGGGGAAGCGCTTGGTGATGGTGCCGTCGGTCAGCTTGTAGCCGGTGACCATGGGGATCTTCTCCATGTAGTCCAGCACGTCCAGCAGGGTCAGGGCAACCTCATCGCAGCCCTGGCAGAACACGCCGTAGTGGCTTGCCACCAGGTCGATGGGGCCAACGCGGCGGGGACGGCCTGTGGCTGCACCGTACTCGTGGCCAGCCTCACGCAGGGCGTGCTTCTCTTCCTCGGTCATGGCCAGCTCAGTGACAAAGGGGCCGTCGCCCACGCAGGAGGAGTAAGCCTTCATCACGCCGATGCTGTTGGTCAGCTTGTGGCCCGGGATGCCTGCGCCGATGGGGGCGTAAGCGCCGATGACGTTGGAGGAGGTGGTGTAGGGGTAGATGCCGAAGTCGATGTCGCGCAGAGCGCCCAGCTGGGCCTCGAACAGCACCTTCTTGCCGGCGGCATCTGCGTCAGCCAGATACTGGCCCACGTCGCAGATGTAATCCTTGAAGATGGCGGCATACTTCTCCAGCCATGCCCACATCTCGTCCACGCTGATGGGGGCGGAGTGGTAGCTGCCCTCCATCACCAGGTTCTTGGAGTCCACCATGGTCACCAGGCGCTTCTTCACGCTGTCGTCCAGGTGGAGCAGGTCGCCCATGCGCAGGGTCTTCTTCATGTACTTGTCACCGTAAGTGTAGGCGATGCCGCGCTTGGTGGAGCCGAACTGTGCGCCGGTCTTGGCCAGGCGGGCCTCTTCCAGGCCGTCCTGATCAACATGGTAGGGCATGGTGATGGTGGCCCGGTCGGAGATCTTCAGGTTATCGGGGGTGATGGAAATGCCCTGCTCCCGCAGATTGTTGATCTCGCCGTCCAGATGGTGCGGGTCGATGACCATACCGTTGCCCATCACGCAGACAACGTTGGGGCGCAGGATGCCGGAGGGCAGCAGGTTCAGCACGAACTTGCCGCGCTCGT
>OFMN01002150.1_pt1 | contig 10949 bp, 10 predicted proteins | sample 1541791 | NCBI WGS metagenome assembly OFMN01 (sample SAMN04209248, study PRJEB22552) | human gut metagenome | biome: gut; material: feces | host: Homo sapiens | place: USA: Oklahoma
CGGCACCACCGCCAGCCGCGTGGAGCGCGCCATCCGCCACGCCATCGAGGTGGCGTGGGACCGGGGAGACGTGGATACCCTCAACAGCTACTTTGGCTATACCATCCATAACCTGCGCGGTAAGCCCACCAACAGCGAGTTCATCGCGATGATTGCGGATAAGATGCGGCTGGATAAACGGCAGAGGGTGGGGTAATATCTGCAAGTTAAAAAATTGCCGGTTTGAGCACTGATATTAAAAACCGTGATAAAAGAGCACTTAAATAGAAGAGCCGCAGTCGGGAAGAAAATCCCCGATTGCGGCTCTTTTGATATGAATAAACGTATTACGGTTCAATTTTAATTTTGTCTTTGGCGTATTCCAGTGCAAGGCCAATAAGCTCGTTTCGAGAACGGTTCGTTTTCTGTGCTAAATCATCATAGAAGTCAACAATGGATTTGTCGACACGAATCGTGAACATAACAGGTTCTGTGCGCTTTGTTATCTTGAGTTCGTCCATAATTATCACCCTGATTCTATTATGATGCACAGAACGATAGAAAGAAATGTTGCAATTATGTTTACAATTAAACATAAAATGATATAATGGAACAAAGAAGCCAAAACAAGGAGGATTGTACAATGGAAAAAGAGTTTCGAGTGATACTTGACGATTACGGAACACATGGCTTTGCGGCATGTCAATGTCCAGAATGCAAGAAGATTATCATACTTAAGAAAGAGATGCTTAAAGGAGTGCACGACGGTTATTTACCTGAAATTATAAAGTGCGACTGTGGTTATCAGGGAAGTCGCATAAACTCGAGTGCATTAGCGTCAAATCACTTTCTATGGTTGGCGGCAACCTTTTTGATGGTTGTTATCTCTATTGTGATGATGTTCCTTGATACGAAAGGATATTTTGTTGCCGTAACCCTTGCCATCAGTGTGGTTTTGACTATAATCACGTTTGTGACGTGGAAAATAAAACCAGAAATTGTTGAAAAAGCAAAGTCGGCCATTTATCTAAAAGAAGCTGCTTTACGTGATAATGAAACCAATCTTGAAAAGGAATGCTGGAATAGCTATCTGAAGGAAGTTGAACAGTTTAAGTCGGAGAAAGCGGGACGGATAATTCAAAAGAAAGACGGAGAACGTGTTTACATTGGGCGGGATGAACACAACTTGTATCTCATGCCGATTTATAAGGATGAAGGTTATAGAACCTCTGATATTTCGCAGTGGCTTGGTGTGAAAAAAGTAGAAAAGGTACACGATGCACTTTGGAGCCAAAAAGTAAAGACGATTCCCCGAAGAAATATAGATTACTTCATGCTGACTGGTGGTATGCGTTATGAAACTAAAATCAGTGGTGGTAATTCTGGCATACAAGGCGCAGCCGTTGGCTATGCGCTGGGCGGCGCAATCGGTGCGGCTGTGCTGGCAAACCCGACTGAGGTTAAGTCGGAGGAAATCGCTCACGATGAACGCCGGGTTTATATGCAATACACCAATAACGAAAAGACCTATGGAATGAATTTCCAGCCAGAAGAGTATGCAACGCTTCGCGCGTTGATTCCTGAAAAGGAATACGGTGTGCGCCGTTAATAGAGAATCTAAGTACAAGACCGCAGACGGAACAAAAGCCGTTTGCGGTCTTTTCTCTTTGCATTTTCCTTCCCATCTGGTACAATGGTGCAGAAGGGAAGTGACAAAATGCCGGAAGTGGATGCGATCCGTGCACAGCTTTTTGCGCTGCAAGATAAGGAATATCAGATCTTTAACAGCCGCCTGATGCCCACCCTGCCACCGGAAACGGTGATTGGGGTGCGAGTGCCGCTGCTGCGTAAGTTGACAAAGCAGCTGACAGATACCCCGGAAGCGGAGGTGTTTGTGCAAGATCTGCCGCATTTTTATTATGAAGAAAACGCTCTCCACGCCTTTCTGCTGGAGCCTGTCCGGGATTTCGGCACAGCGCTGGCGGCAACTGAGCGCTTTTTGCCCTATGTGGATAACTGGGCGGTCTGCGATAGCTTCAGCCCCAAGGTGTTTGCGCAGCATAAGCCGGAACTGCTGACCGCTATCCGGCGCTGGCTGGGCTCTGACCAAGTGTATACCGTGCGCTACGGGATCGGGATGCTGATGCGGTATTATCTGGATGATGCCTTCAGCCCGGAATATCTGGCTTGGGCGGCGGCGGTGCACAGCGAGGAATACTATGTCAATATGATGCGGGCGTGGTATTTTGCCACTGCACTGGCAAAGCAGCCGGCAGCGGCACTGCCGTGGCTGACCGAAAAGCGGCTGGACGTGTGGACGCACAACAAGACCATCCAGAAAGCGGTGGAAAGCTACCGCATCCCCCCGGAACAAAAGCAGGCTTTGCGGGCGCTGCGCATCCGTTCACAAAAGCTTTGCGAAGAACGGTGCGTTTGACTGTTTACTTTATGGGAGTTTTATTGTAAAATATAATATAGCAAAAATGCCGGGGCTATCCGGCAAAAGATAAAACAGGTGGTGTTTGGATTATGGCATTGAAATATAAGCGTATCCTTTTAAAGATCAGCGGTGAGGCGCTGGGCGGCGAAAAGGGCATGGGCTTTGACGAGCCCACCATGGACGCCATTTGCGGCGGCGTGAAAAAGGCGCACGAGCTGGGCGTGCAGATCGGCATCGTGGTAGGCGGCGGCAACTTCTGGCGCGGCCGCTCCAGCGGTAAGATGGAGCGCACGCTGGCTGATAAGATCGGTATGCTGGCTACGGTGATGAACGCACTGGCTGTCTCTGATAAGCTGGAGCAGCTGGGCGTGCCCACCGAGGTGTTCACCTCGATCACCATGCCGCAGGTGGCCCCTGCCTTTACCCGCAAGGATGCTCTGCGCGCCATGGACGAGGGCAAGATCGCTGTGTTCGGCGGCGGCACCGGCAACCCCTTCTTCTCTACCGATACGGCTACCGCCCTGCGCGCCGTAGAGGTGAGCGCCGATGTAATGTTCAAGGCGACGATGGTGGACGGCGTTTACGATAAGGACCCCCACAAGTACCCGGATGCCAAAAAGTACGATACCCTTACCTTTACCAAGGTGCTGGAGGATCAGCTGGCCGTTATGGACGGCACCGCAGCTACCCTGTGCCGCGACAACAAGCTGCCCATTCTGGTGTTTGATCTGGCCGACCCGGACAACATCGCACGGGCTGTGCAGGGCGAAAACGTGGGCACGCTGGTCTACGAGGGCTGAGCATAGCGCCCCGGTGCAACTGCATACGATTGGATAGAGCAGCAGCGGCGCAGTGCGCTGCCTGCATGGATCAATAGAATAAAGAAACAGGAGAACAACGACAATGAGCAGCAACACCAAGGTTTTCGAAGATAAGATGAAGAGCTCTGTGGAGCACCTGAGCCGCGAGCTGGCTGCGGTGCGCGCAGGCCGTGCAAACCCCGCCGTGCTGGATAAGGTGGTCGTGGATTACTACGGTGCACCCACCCCCATCCAGCAGTTGGCCGCTGTGGCCGTCTCTGAGGCACGCACCCTCACCATCACCCCTTGGGACCGCACCCTGCTGCGTCCCATCAGCAAGGCAATCATGGCCAGCGATGTGGGCATCACCCCCATTGATGACGGTGTTACCATCCGCCTGAACTTCCCCGCACCCAACGAGGAGCGCCGCAAGCAGCTGGCTAAGGAAGTCTCCAAGCTGGGCGAGGACGCTAAGGTTGCCGTGCGCAACGTGCGCCGCGATGCTATGGATAAGGCCAAAGCCATGAAGAAGGCTGGCGAGCTGACCGAGGACACCCAGAAGACCATGGAAGAGGATGTCCAGAAGCTGACCGATAAGTATATCAAGAACATTGATGCTGCCGTGGAAGAAAAGCAGAAGGAGATCATGGCCGTCTGATCCGCAGCACACAATAACGATTGGGAGGTGCCGTGCGCTGGTGGAAGGTGCGCGGCACTTTTTGCAGGCAGCCTTGCTGCCGGGAGGTATAAATGACACACCCCAAAGAATTTGCTGAAGGGCTTTCCATCGGCATCATTATGGACGGCAACGGCCGCTGGGCGAAAAACCGCGGCCTGCCCCGCACCGCAGGACACAAAAAGGGTGCGGAGGTGTTTAAGGATATTGCCAACTACTGCGATGAACTTGGCGTAGCATCGGTGTATTTCTATGCTTTCTCTACCGAGAACTGGAAGCGCCCGCTGGAAGAGGTGGGTGCCATCATGAAGCTGTTCGCCCAGTACCTTATCGAGGGCTTTGACTACAAGAACCGCAATATCCGTATTAAGTTCTTAGGTGACCGCACCGCGCTGGATCCCAAACTGCAAAAGATGATGAACGAGCTGGAAGGGGACTCTGCCTGCAAGACCGGCATGACCCTGAACATCGCCATCAACTACGGCGGCCGCCCGGAGATCGTGCGCGCAGCACAGCAGCTGGCTGCAAAGGCTGCGGCAGGCGAGATCCGCCCCGAGGACATCAACGAGCAGATGATGAGCGATGCCATGTACACCGCCGGACAGAAGGATCCGGACTTTATCCTGCGTCCCAGCGGAGAAAAGCGGCTGTCCAACTTCATGCTCTGGCAGGCCGCCTATTCGGAGCTGGTGGAGATGGATGTGCTCTGGCCGGACTTTACCCGTGCCGATCTGGATACCGCCATTGAAGAGTTCAACCACCGCAGCCGCCGGTTCGGCGGCATCTGAGCGGCGCAGTATCCGTATTGCAAACCCTGCGCCCATGGTGCAGACCCGGCAGACCCGGTACTTCCTCGGGTCGGAGCGCGCTGCCCCGCAAGGGGCTGCTGCCGGAAGAACAAAGGAGATCGAAACCTATGAAAACACGCATTATTACTGCGATCGTGGGCATTCTGGTGCTCATCGGCGTGATGTTTACCTTCAACACCATGGTGTTCAATCTGGTGATCGCAGCCATCACCCTGATCGCCGTCCACGAAATTTATAACGCCCTCGGCTTTGAAAAAAAGGACTGGCTCATGTACGCAGTGCTGGTACCCTACACATTGCTGGTCATGCTTTCCAGTTACAGCGCCATGCGCAAGCTGGTCATGCCCATGTCCTTTGTGCTGGTCACCTTTTTTGCCATCTATCTGGTGGTGCGCAACGGCACAATCAGCTACCAGAAGGCCAGCGGTCTTTTGGTGTTTTCGGGCATCGTGATCTTCTGCTTCTATTCCTTTATCCTGCTCAAGGAGCGTCTGCCGGTGGAAAAATTCGGCTATGACGCGGTTTTCTTTATTCTGCTCATCCTCTGCTTTGCATGGGGCGGCGACACCTGCGCCTACTTTGCAGGCCGCGCCTTTGGCAAGCACAAGCTGTGCCCGGTGGTCAGCCCCAAAAAGACGGTGGAGGGTGCCATCGGCGGCGTGCTGGGCACCATGGTGTTCGGCGTGGTCGCTACCATCATCTACTCCATGGCGGCTAACCGCATGGAAGCCTTTACCCGCTCTAATATCGGGATCTCCATGTATTTCATCATCGCGCTGCTGGGCTGCATCGCTGCAGTGCTGGGCATCTACGGCGACCTGTTTGCCAGTGTGGTCAAGCGTCAGTGCGGCATCAAGGACTACGGCACCATCTTCCCGGGTCACGGCGGTATTCTGGACCGCTTCGATAGTGTGATGTTCATTGCGCCCTTCGTGACCATGGTCATCACCGCCGTGTTCTACGTCTGATACAGAGGAGGAAACTATCATGTCTAAAAAAATAACGCTGTTGGGTTCTACCGGCTCCATCGGTACCCAGAGTCTGGATGTCATCCGCGCCCAAGGGTACGAGGTCTACGGCCTTTCTGCCCACAGCCATGTGGAAAAGATCTTGCAGCAGATCGAGGAGTTCCACCCGAAATATGTCTGCATGACCGACCCGGATGCCGCCGCAAAGCTGGACGCCGCGCTGGCCGGCCGGGCAAATGCACCCAAGCTGCTCACTGGCCCGGAGGGGCTGAAGGAACTGGCTGCGCTGGACGGCCCGGATGTGGTGCTGAACAGCGTGGTGGGCATTGCCGGTCTTGGTGCCAGCCTGTGCGCCATCGAGAGCGGCCATGACTTGGCGCTGGCCAACAAGGAAAGCCTTGTCACCGGCGGTCATCTGGTCACGCAGGCTGTGGAAAAGCACGGGGTGCAGCTGCTGCCTGTGGACAGCGAGCACTCCGCCATCTTCCAGTGCCTGCAGGATAAGGAGAGCGCTCCCAGCCTGACCAAAATTCTGCTCACGGCCTCCGGCGGCCCCTTCTTCGGCATGACCACCGAGCAGCTGCGCGGCAAGACCCGTGCAGACGCCCTTAAGCACCCCAACTGGAACATGGGCGCAAAGATCACCATCGACTCTGCCACCCTGATGAACAAGGGTCTGGAGCTCATCGAGGCCGTATGGCTCTTCGGTCTGCCGCCGGAAAAGATCCAGATCGTGGTGCAGCGCCAGAGCATCGTCCACTCTGCGGTGCAGTTCAGCGATAATTCGATCATTGCCCAGCTGGGTGTGCCGGATATGCGCATCCCCATCCAGTACGCCCTGACCTACCCCAAGCGTGTGCCGGGCGTAGTGCCGGAGCTGGACTTTACCACCCTGAAGCTGCTCACCTTCGATGTGGCTGACGAAGAGACCTTCCGCTGCCTTGCCGCCTGCAAAAAGGCCATCCGCAAGGGCGGTCTTGGCCCCTGCGCCGCCAACGGTGCCAACGAGGAAGCCGTTAAGCTGTTCCTTGAGGATAAGATCGGCTTTTTGGATATCGGCCGTCTGGTGGAAGCTGTCGTGGACAGCGACAGCTTTGGCGGCGACTATACGCTGGCAGATGTGTACGAGTGCGACCGCATGGCGCGCGCATTCGTGCGGGCACATCTGTAACACTTTATCAGAATATACGCTCCGGCGCTGCTTTTACAATAGCGCCGGGGCGCTATAGGAGAACGAATGTCTTTTATTATCACCATCCTTGCCGCGCTGCTCGTGTTCAGTGCGGTGATCGCCATCCACGAGTTCGGGCATTTTACTGTGGCAAAGCTCTGCGGCATTCAGGTCAACGAGTTTTCCATCGGCATGGGGCCGGTGCTCTGGAAAAAGAATCATAAAGGCACCCAGTACAGTCTGCGTGCCCTGCCTGTGGGTGGCTTTGTAGCGCTGGAAGGGGAGGAAAGCCCCGAAAGCCAGCAGGCAGAAGCTGCCCATACTGTGCAGGAACAGCCCGCCCCGGAGACGGAAGCATCTGTGCAGCCCACCGGCGTCCCCCTGAATGAAGCGCCGGTTTGGCAGCGGGCACTGGTCATGGTAGCCGGTGCTGTCATGAATTTCGTGCTGGGCTTTGTGGTGCTGGTGGTTTTGATCGCCGCCCAGAATGAGCCCATCACCAGCAAGACCATCTACGCCATTCAGGACGGTGCCCTCTGCGGGCAGACCGGCCTGCAGGCAGGGGACAAGGTTCTGGCGGTGAACGGCCGCCGCTGCTTTGTGGCCAATGATATCCTGTATGAGCTGGTGCGCACCCAGTCCTACAGTGCGGATTTCACCGTGCTGCGGAACGGCCAAAAGGTGCATCTGCCGAGGGTACAGTTTGACACATGGCAGGACGAAAAGGGCGAGACCCACATGAGCATCGGCTTTTCCGTCTATGGGTTGGAAAAGACCCCCGGCAACGTGCTGCGGGAGGCAGGCAACAGCGTGCTGTACTATGGGCGCATCGTGTTCACCTCCCTTGTGGACTTAGTGCGCGGGCGGGAGAGCATCAACAACCTCTCCGGCCCGGTGGGCATCGTATCGGCCATCGGGCAGGCCGCCAGCTACGGCTGGCAGGATCTGCTGGAGATGCTGGCGCTCATCACCGTCAACCTTGGCATCCTCAACCTGCTGCCATTCCCGGCGCTGGACGGCGGTAAGGTAGTATTTTTGGTCATTGAAGGCGTCACCGGCCATGCAGTGCCGGAAAAGCTGCAAAGCGTGCTCACCCTTGCAACCTTCGGGCTGCTGTTCGGGCTGATGCTCTTTGCAACCTACAACGATATTCTCCGGCTCATCACCGGGACAGTATAAGAAAGGGGAACCCTTATGCGGCAGAAAAAACGTGAAGTGAAGATCGGCAATGTGACCATCGGCGGCAGCAACCCTATTGCGGTGCAGACCATGCTCAATGTGCCGGTGGAGGACATCGAAGGCAATGTGGCACAGGCTAAGCGGTGCGAAGCTGCAGGCTGCCAGATCCTGCGGGTGACCTGCCCCAGCCCGGCGGATGCAAAGTGCATCGAAGCCGTCAAGAACGCGGTGAACATCCCCATCGTGGCGGATATCCACTTTGACTACAAGGCAGCGCTGGCCTGCGCGGACGTGGGTGTGGACAAGATCCGCATCAACCCGGGCAACATCGGTGACGACGACCGGGTAAAGGCAGTGGTGGATGCCTGCCAGCAGAAGAACATCCCTATCCGTATTGGTGTCAACGGCGGCAGTCTGGAAAAGCACATTCTTGCCCGTTACGGTGCACCCACCCCGGAGGCCATGGTGGAAAGCGCTTTGTACCATGTGCGGCTGCTGGAAAAGTTCGATTTTAACAACATCGTCATCTCCATCAAGAACTCTAACGTGCCCCGCATGATGGAAGCCTACCGCCTGCTCAGCGCCGTCACCGACTACCCGCTCCATGTGGGCGTCACCGAAGCCGGCACCTACCAGATGGGTCTGCTGAAAAGCGGCATGGGCATCGGCGGGATGCTGCTGGAGGGCATCGGCGACACCATCCGTGTGTCGCTGGCTGCCGACCCGGAAAAAGAGGTGGAAGCAGGCTTTAACATCCTGCGCGCTGTGGGCTTCCCGGTCACCGGGCCGGAGGTCATCACCTGTCCCACCTGCGGACGCACCCAGTACCCCTGCACTGAGATCGCCAACGAGGTGGAAAAGCGGCTGCAGGGCTACAAAAAGTCCATCAAGGTAGCCGTGATGGGCTGCGTTGTCAACGGCCCCGGCGAAGCGCGCGAAGCCGATATCGGCATTGCTGGCGGCAAGGGCGAGGCCGTGCTGTTCATCCACGGCAAGCCCATCAAAAAGCTGACCGGCGATAACATTCTGGATCAGTTCATGGACGAGATCTATAAATTGTAAGTATTCTTTTCCCTACTGCCACACCTGCAAAAACGGGTGCGGCAGTTTGTGCTGTAAAGAACCCACCAAAAAGGAGTACCATTTGTGAAACCACTTGTTTCCCAGCTGTGGCCGCAGTTTATGGCGGACCCGGATTTTGCGGCCTGCTTCGGGCAGGTGATCGTGGAGCACGCCCGGATGCTGCGGCAGGACCGGCAGGTCGAGTTTACCCTGCGCAGCGCCGCCCCGCTGGATCAGAACCTCTGCGCCCGCCTGCTGGCTTCCCTGCAGCCGGACTATGAGGGCTTTGAGCTGAAGATCAAAAACCTGTTCGGCTATGCCATGCTGGACGAGCACGCCCTGCGCACCCTGCTGGAGGACATGAAGCGGGACGGTGTGCCCATCAACGGCTTTCTGGACAGGAGCAGCATTACCATCACCGGGCAGAACATCACGGTGGGGGTGTGCCACGGTACAAAGTTTTTGCAGGAGATGGGCTTTGAAGAACTGCTCGCCAAGCGCATTGCTGAGCATACCGGCGTTACCCCCAAGGTGACGCTGCAAAGCGCAGTGACTGCGGCTGAGCAGCAGCAGATGGAAGAAAAGCTGGAGCGCAAGATCGCACCGCCGGTGGTCAAGTTTGAGAAAAAGAACACCGCACCGTCTATCAAGGTGGAGGGACTCAACCTTACGGACAAGCCTGTCACCATCTTCCACGGCAAAATGTTCACCCCCAAAAACCTTACTCCTCTCAAGGATCTGGGCGGCGAGGGCGGCAAGTGCATGATCTGGGGCGATGTGTTCTTTACCGAGGTCAAGGGCAACTACCGCAAGATCTATACCGTGTCCATCACCGACTATACTGGTTCTATCAACCTGAAGGTCCGCGCACAGGAAGGGGAGGACTGCTCTAAGTGGGAGGGCATCGGCAAGGGCAGCACGGTCATCGTGCGGGGCGACTGCTCCTACGATAAATACGAGCACGACTACATCGTATACCCCTACGATGTGCTGATCGTGGAGCGCAAAAAGCGGGAGGATACTGCCCCTGAAAAGCGGGTGGAGCTGCATCTGCACACCAAGCTTTCCAGCATGGACGGCTTCTGCGACCCCGGCGGCATCGTCAAGCTGGCGCACCGCATGGGACACCCCGCCATTGCCATCACCGACCACGGCGTGTGTCAGGGCTACCCGGAAGCCATGCTGGCAGCCGATGACATCCACAAAAAAGACCCGGATTTCAAGCTCATCTACGGGTGCGAAGCCTACTTTGTGGACGACATGGTGCCCTGCGTCTACGGCGTAAAGGATCAGCCGCTGGACGGCGAGTTCTGCGTGTTCGACACCGAGACCACCGGTCTTGATCCCGGGGTGGAGTACCTTACCGAGATCGGCGCGGTCATCATCCGCAACGGCGAGGTGGTGGAGGAGTTCGACACCTTCGTCAAGCCCGGCAAGCCCATCACCCCCAAGATTACTGAGTTGACCGGCATCACCAACGAGATGGTGGCGGATGCGCCCGGTGAAAAGGAAGCGCTGGAAGCCTTTCTTGCCTTTGCGGGCGACCGCATTCTGGTGGGGCACAACGTCCACGCCTTTGATATGCGCTTTTTACGGGCAGCTGCCAAGCGCAGCGGCGTCAAGTTGGAACCTACCTATATCGACACTCTGACCATGGCACAGACCATGTACCCGGGTCTGCACAACTATAAACAGGGAACCATCAATAAGCATCTGGAACTGCCTGCCTACGAAGCGCACCGCGCCTGCGAGGACTCCGCTGCGCTGGGACGTATCTTCTGCGTGATGCTGAACGACCTTGCGGAAAAAGAGGTGACGAAGGTCAGCGAGATCAACACCGGCCTGGGCGGCAACCGCGAGGTGCT
>OFMN01002155.1_pt1 | contig 10931 bp, 11 predicted proteins | sample 1541791 | NCBI WGS metagenome assembly OFMN01 (sample SAMN04209248, study PRJEB22552) | human gut metagenome | biome: gut; material: feces | host: Homo sapiens | place: USA: Oklahoma
TAAAAAGGCAGTGTGGACATCTGCCGCCTCCGGTGTTACGCCTGCCACATGGAACATGGGGACGATCCCATGGATATTCAACTGAGTACCCAGGTCCATCAGTTGTTCCGACGTGGTCTGCTTGGACAAACCATTGAACACAGGGCAGTGGTATGCCTGGCCCATCTTTTTAGGCGTAATATAACCCAGCAGCTCATAATCGTATTCACTGTCCACATCGGCCTCTACCTGAATAAGGACATCGCCTGCCCGATTCTGCTCCAGCAGCAGTCCGTATTCGGGTGTGACACCGGTAATGGCCGCACACATAGCGCTCTGAGCAGCCTCACGATTTGTCCGGGCCCCCAGCACCGAGTTGACATATACTGCGCCGCCAGAAGCGGAGAAAGAACAGATTTCTCCAAAGCGGGGGACATTGTTTTCAAAAAACGGGGTGCAGTCAAAGGTGAGGATGGCGCCAAGCTTCCGATAAACATCGATCGTGCTCTTCAGTGTGCGCTCATTTTCCTCATCTAATTTCGAAATCGTCTTAAAATACTCATAGTCATAGGCGGGATTGACCGTGGGAGGCACCATACAATGTGCCTGCTCCTCCAACAGCTTCGAAACAAACCAGAGGTCACCCTCCTGGTTGCTTAGAGAGATATGCCCCCGGCTGATCGGTACCATACGCTCAGCGCCGAAAGCTTTCCCGATCCCTACCAGGACCCGCATTGCCCGGGCAAATCCTGGTCCCATTTCGCCATTCAGCATGGCTTGTTCCTTCTCTGTCAATCTCATTTCGTTCGATACCTCCTAAGTTTGATCTCAGATATCTTCCAGTGCTTTATGCACAATACTGTCATCTGCCAAGTAGGGCAGGGTGATATGGTCCTGACCCTCGTACAGTTTATTGTATTCAGCGATTGTTGACAGCGAATTGGGATTTCCGGCCCAGCCACGACGGGCAACCCCCACCATAACATCCCAAGGCATAGACATCTTTAAAATCTGGTCTACCCGCTCGGAGCCGTCCAGCACCATACCAAAGCCGCCGTTGATGGACTTGCTCACACCAACACCGCCGCCGTTGTGCAGGGCAATCAGACTCATGCCGCGGGCAGCATTTCCAGCGTAGCACTGGGTGGCCATATCGGCCATGATATTGGAGCCATCCTTAATATTGGAAGTCTCACGGAAGGGAGAGTCGGTGCCGGACACATCGTGGTGATCCCGGCCCATCATCACAGGGCCGATCTTGCCTTCCCGCACCATCTCGTTGAAGCGCAGGGCGATCTTCACACGGCCTTCGGCATCCTGGTACAGGATGCGGGCCTGGGTGCCAACCACCAGCTTGTTCTTCTTGGCATCCCGCACCCATACCCAGTTGTCACGGTCCTGATACCGGCGGTCGGGATCGATGCAGTCCATGGCCGCCTGATCGGTGGCGTCCAGATCTTCCGGCTTGCCGCTGAGGCACACCCAACGGAAGGGACCATAGCCAAAGTCAAAGAGCAGGGGGCCCATGATGTCTTCCACATAGGAGGGGAAGATGAAGCCGTCTTTTTCGTCAATGCCGTTTTTGGAGATCTCCTTGACGCCGCTGTCATAGACGGCCTTCATGAAGGAGTTGCCGTAATCGAAGAAATAGGTGCCCTTATTAACCAGAGCCTTGATGGCTTCAAAATGACGGCGCAGAGTGGCGTCGATCATCTTGTGGAAGTTTTCACGGTCGTTGTGGAGCATATGGGTGCGCTCTTCGAAGGTAATACCCACCGGGCAATAGCCACCGTCATAGGCGTTGTGGCAGGAGGTCTGGTCGGAAAGCAGGTCGACATGGATGTTCTTTTCCAGCAGGAATTCCAGCAGGTCAACGATGTTGCCGTGGTAAGCGACAGCGCATGGTTCGCCGGCTTTCTGTGCCTGGAGCGCCCATTCCAAAGCCTGCTCGAGGCTGTCGGTGTATTTGTCTACCCAACCCTGGGTGTAGCGGGTCATGATACGGGAGATGTCCACCTCAGCAATGATGGAGGCAGCGCCTGCGATGTCAGCCGCTTTGCCCTGTGCGCCGGACATTCCGCCCAAGCCGGAGGTAACATACAGTTTGCCTGCCAGGTTGCCTTCCTTCGGGATACCCAGCACCAGACGACCTGCGTTGAGCAGAGTGTTGAAGGTGCCGTGTACGATGCCCTGTGGACCGATGTACATCCAGCCGCCGGCGGTCATCTGACCGTAGTTGGCAACGCCGAGCGCGGCAGCGCGGTTGAAGTTCTCCTGGTCATCGAAGGTACCGACCATCAGGCCGTTGGAGATGATGACGCGCGGAGCCATCTTGTGGGAGTGGAACAGACCCAGAGGATGACCGGACATGACGACGAGGGTCTGCTCATCGGTCAGCTGCTCGAGGTACTTCTTGATCAGACGGTACTGCATCCAGTTCTGGCAGACCTGACCGGTCTCACCGTAGGTGACGAGCTCATAGGGATACAGAGCGATGTCGAAGTCGAGGTTGTTGTCGATCATGACCTGAATGGCCTTGCCCTCGATGCACTTGCCCTTGTACTCGTCGATGGGCTTGCCGTAGAGCTTGCCCTCGGGACGGAAGCGGTAGCCATAGATACGGCCGTGCTCTTCGAGCTCCTGCGCAAACTCCTTGGCCATCTGCTCATGATGGTCGGGGTGGATGTAACGCAGGGCGTTCTTGATGGCGAGCGCCTTATCGGCCTCGCTCAGGTGGGATTCGCGGCGGGGTGCGCGACGGTAGCCCTCTTCGAACTTCGGGTACTCAGGAAGCTCGTAGTCCAGCTTGATCGTCATCGCATCGTCTGCAAGATTGATCATGGTGGGTTCCTCACTTTCATAAAAAAATTTCTGTAAAAACCAATAAAAATGAAAACGGAATTCTCTCTTTTCTTTACAACTTGCATTATAACAAAGATGTGCTATAATGGAAAGTACTTAATTTATCTGCATACCATACCACAAAAGTATGACATGGAGGACGAGCGATGAAGATCAGACAGCTGGAATACTTCTGCGCGGTGGCGGAGGAGAAAAGCATCTCCGCCGCGGCGCGCGAGCTGCACGTGGCGCAGCCGCCGATCTCGCGCCAGATCGCGCAGCTCGAGGAAGAGCTCGGCGTGCAGCTCTTCCTGCGCGGCAGCAAGGGCATGTCCCTCACCGACGCGGGACAAAGCCTGTATCAGCAGACGCAGCAGATCTTTCAGGACATCCGCCGCGTAGAGGACAGCGTGCGCAGCGTGGGGACGGGCATGAGCGGGCGCATCAAGCTCGGCGTCATCTACTCGGCGATGTCGTACGCGTTACATTATATAAATGAATATCACAGCCGCTATCCGCAGGTGGAGCTCTTCATCCGTGTGGGCTCGCCGCAGGAGCTCATTGAATCGCTCAACCGCGGCGAGCTGCATGCGCTGTTCCTGCGCACCGCCGCGCGCGAGCCGAGCGGATTGCAGGAGCGCATTCTGGGCGAGGATAAGCTCGAGCTCATCATGCGCGAGGACCTGGACCCCGCGCCAGAACTGAACGAGGTGCCCATCGAGCGGCTCGAGGGTGTGCCGATGTGCCTTCTGCGCTCGGACGACCTGTGGAGCTACAACGACTTTTTGGTGCAGGAGTGCCAGCGCAGCGGCTTTACGCCGAATGTGACCTGCCACTGCTACGATACGCCCATGGCGATGCAGATGGTGCTCTCGGGCTTTGGCATCAGTTTTCTGCCAAAGTCCATCCTCAGCACGCATCCGGGCGCACCTTTAAAGGCAAAGCCTGTGCGCGGTCTGCCGATCCGCTCGTATGCCGTTTTGGCATGGAACAGCGCGGTGCTCAGCGCCCCGTGTGTGCAGCGCTTCGTCGAGGAGAAGATGACTTAAAAAAATTAAGCCGCCGTTGAAAAAAGAGAAAGAAAACCTGTTTACTCCCCCGTTGGGCCGCGATATAATGGCAACGCTGAACAAAAATGGACGGGCGCAGCGCGCCTGTCTGAGCAAAATGACGATACAAAATAAATTGACGGAGGAAAACAACCATGGCAAAGTTGATCGAATGCATCCCCAATTTCAGCTGCTCCAAGGAAAAGGACGAGGCCACCTATAACGCCCTCGTCGAGACCGCCAAGAGCGTTCCCGGCTGCACCCTGTTTGACGCCCAGACCGACGGCAACCACAACCGCTGCGTCTTCACCCTCATCGGCTCTCCCGAGGCCATCGAGGAGGTCGCCTTCCAGCTGACGAAGGTCGCCACCGAGCGCATCGACATGAACAAGCATCACGGCGAGCACAAGCGCATGGGCGCTACCGACGTTATCCCCTTCGTTCCCCAGATGGACGTGACCGTTGAGGAAGCTGTCGAGATGTCCAAGCGCGTTGCCCAGCGTATCTGGGACGAGCTGAAGGTCCCCTCCTTCCTGTATGAGGACAGCGCCACCCGTCCCGAGCGCCGCAATCTCGCCACCTGCCGCAAGGGCGAGTTCGAGGGCATGCCCGAGAAGCTCCTGCAGCCCGACTGGGCTCCCGACTACGGCGAGCGCAAGATCCACCCCACCGCCGGCATCACCGCCATCGGCGCCCGTATGCCGCTGGTCGCGTTCAACTGCAACCTCGAGACCTCCGATGTTGAGGTCGCCAAGAAGATCGCCAAGGTCATCCGCGGCTCTTCGGGCGGCTTCCGCAGCTGCAAGGCCATGGGCTTCATGCTCGAGGACCGCGGCATCGCGCAGGTCTCCATGAACATGGTCAACTACGAGGATACCCCGCTGTATGTCACCTATGAGATGATCAAGGCCCTCGCCGAGCGCTACGGCACCCGCGTCATCGAGAGCGAGATCGTCGGCCTGACCCCGGCCAAGGCTCTGATCGACTGCGCCGAGTTCTACCTCAAGGCCAAGGACTTCGACTGCAAGAAGCAGGTCATGGAGTATCACCTGATCGACATGGAATAAAAAATTCAAAGAAGCGGCGCTGCCGCTCCTTTGAAAGCCCACTCAAGGCGGCTCGCCGCCTTGAGTGGAATTTTCAGCGCGCGGCATTCACCATGTCGCGCGCTGCGAAGTATCGCTGCGGACGCGCATATCGTCCTCCGCGATGAATTAAATTTATTTGCCGCCGGAAGGCGGCAAAGTCTGCGACGCTGTGCGAATGCGCATGTCGTCAGAAAAAACGATTAAAATCGTTTGCCGCCGGAGGGCGGCAACGGCTGCGACGCTTTTGGCTCGTGCGGGCGTTGGCTGCTCCAAGAGGGGCGGCTGACCGTAAAGGTGCGGCGATGCCCGCGCGGGACGAAAACGGCGCGAAATGATGAAAGGAAATATTCAACATGATGAAGTTAGCTGATATGACCGTTACCGGCTTTGCCGATACCGTTGCCTCCGATGCTCCCGCGCCGGGCGGCGGCTCCTGCGCCGCACTCTATGGCTCCATCGGCGCCGCGCTGACCGCGATGGTCGGCGGCCTCACTCAGGGCCGCAAGAAGTATGCCGAGTATGCCGAGCATGCTGCCGAGGTCGAGAAGAAGGGCAACGAGCTCAAGACCCGCCTGCTCGACGTTATGGACCGCGACACCGAGGCGTTCAACGTCGTCTCCGCTGCGTTCGGTATGCCCAAGGCGACCGACGAGGAGAAGGCTGCCCGCTCCGCCGCCATCCAGGAGGGCCTGAAGGGCTGCACCAAGACCCCGATGGAGATGATGGAGCTCATCGACGAGACCCTGACGCTTGCACAGTCCCTGCTGGGCCGCTTCAACGACACCTCCGCGAGCGACCTGGGCGTTGCGTTCCTGTCCCTCAAGGCCGGTATCCAGGGCGCATGGCTCAACGTGCTCATCAACGTCGGCTCCCTGAAGGATCAGGGGTTCGTTGCTGAGTACCGCGCCAAGGGCGAGGCCCTGCTCGCGCACGCTCTGCCCCTTGCCGACGAGTGCTACGCTGAGATCGTCAAGCTCATCGAGGGCTAAACGAAAAGATTCATCAAAAAATGGCTTCGGTGCGCGCACACCGAAGCCATTTGCAGTTTGCAAAGGAGTTGTATTTCCATGACCATCCAGCATTTAACGCCGAGTGACTACATTACGACCAAGTGGTCCGGCGGCCTGACGACCCAGCTCGGCATCGCGCCCGCGAGCGCGGTGTACGCAGACCGCGACTTTTTGTGGAGACTCAGCTCTGCGACCGTTGAGGACGCAGAGTCCGACTTTACGGCCCTGCCCGACTATGAGCGCCTCATTTCGACGCTTGAGGGCACGATCGAACTCAATCACAATAGCGGCGAAAAGCTGACGCTGAACCCTTACGAGGTCCACCGTTTCGACGGCGGCGACGACACGCACTCCTGGGGCCGCTGCCGCGACTTCAACCTCATGCTCCGCAAGGGCAAGTGCGAGGGCAAGATGCGCGGCGAGCACCTTGCGGCGCTCGAGCACAAGACCGTCCACGGCTGCGAGGGCATGACGCTCATCTACTGCGGCGTGGGCGAGGTTCACGTCATCGTCGGCGACGAGAGCGTCGAGCTCAAGGCTGACGAGGCCGCGCGCCTCGACGGCTACGCGGGCGAGATCAAGCTCTGCTCCAAAACGGGCGCAAAGCTGATGCTCGCCAAGGCGAAGGCGGTCTAAAAAGAAACGAAAAGGAGAGGCAAAAGCCTCTCCTTTTTCAGTCTTCAAAGTCGTTCGGGTCTTCGTCGGTCTGCTTGCGGAAGCGGTCGAGCGCGACGAGGACGGCGGCTGCCGCGGCGATAACGGCCAAAACGCCGACGAGAATGGATACGCATTTTTTCATAGTGATTCCTCCTGTTGTGATAAAGTGTGGAATGGGTTACGGTTCAGCGGAAATGATGTCATAGACCTGCTGCAAAAACGCCTCCTGCTCGCTTGTGGTGCAGCGGATGGCCTTGCCGTCGTAAGCGCGGAAAAGCGACAGCTTGCCAAAAAAGTTCCGGCAGGTGACAAGCACGCCCTCGCCGGTGCTACCGTCGGGAAAATCGGTCGGGCCAAAGTTGAAGCTCAAGTCCCAGATGAAGTCGCCGTCTTTCGGCCGGTGGGTGCTGCCGCCGTCCGGCGACAGCAGATTGATGAGCGAGCGGCGGTACTTCTGCTGTGCAAAAAGGTCGATGAGCTGCGAGCAGCGTTCATCCTCTGCGGAAAGCTCAAACGAGGTGAACTCCGAATCGGGGGCACGGCGGTGATAGCCGGAAACGGATTCGCATTGTGCGATATCCACCTTGCCGATCTCTTGCAGCGTCATCGGGCGCGTGTAGATCAAAGCTGAGAGGACGAGAACGGCCAGAATGCCGAGGGGGAGAAGTCGCTTTTTCTTCATGGGGAAACCTCCTCGAAAGTACTTCTACTCTATTAGACGCAGAAAATGCAAAAAAGTGTCACAATTTTGCAGATTTTTTCAATGGAGTATGGAACAGGCTACTACCATCAACATAACATGAAAGGCTGTGCTTTGCAAGTTTGCAGGCGCAGCCTTTCAGAAAATTTAAGAAGTGGGTCATCCCCGTCCGCGGCCGATCAGGCAGCAGAGGAGGAACGCCGCAAGGTCGCAGACGACGACTGTCGCACCCACGGGGGTGGAGAACAGATACGACCCCGTGAGCCCGAGGCAGAAGCACATGACCGAGAGCCCCGCGGCAAAGCACACGACAGAGCGGAAGCTCTTGAACACCCGCATCGCGGACAGCGCCGGGAAGATGATGAGGCTCGAGAGCAGCATCGCGCCCATCATGCGCATACCGAGCACGACGGTGAGCGCCGTTAGAACGGACAGGATCGTCTTGTACGTGCCGACGCGCACGCCCGTCGCGCGGGCAAAGGACTCGTCGAACGTGACGGAAAAGAGCTTGTGGTAGAAGAGAATGTAGAGCGCGAGCACGCAGAGCGCGAGCGTGACGCTCAGGATGACGTCCGAGCGCGACATCGCGAGGATGCTGCCGAACATATAGCTGTCGACATCCGTGGTCATGCCGGTCGTGAGCGAGGTGACGATGACGCCGATGGCGAGCGCCGAGGCTGAGAACACCGCGATCATCGCGTCTGCGCTGACGCGGCTCTTTTCCGCGACGTGCATCAGGATGAACGCCGCGATGACCACAACGGGGATGGAAAACCACAGCGGCGCGAAGCCGCATGCCACCGCGACCGACAGCGCGCCGAACGACACGTGGCTCAGCCCGTCGCCGATCATGGAGTAGCGCTTCAAAACGAGCGGCACGCCGAGCAGCGACGCGCACAGCGAGACCAAAATGCCGACAACAAACGCACGCACGATGAAAGGATAGGCGAACATCGAAAGAAGCAGCTTCATGCGCGCTCACCTCCAAACCGTTTGCCGGCGGGCGACGATAAAAACTCGCCCACCGTGCCGTAAAAGCAGCCCGCGCGGTCGACGCAGAGAATGTGCTTGGCCTCGCGCAGGGCGTTTTCAATGTCGTGCGTGACCATGATGATGGCCATGCCCTCGCGCTCGTTCAAATAGCGCAGCGTTTTGTAAAGGTCTTGCATGCTCGCGGGGTCAAGGCCCGTGACAGGCTCGTCGAGGATGAGCAGGTCATTTGCCGCGCACAGGGCGCGCGCAAGCAGCACGCGCTGCTGCTGCCCGCCCGAGAGCTCGCGGTAACACTTGTCCTTGAGTTCCAGCACGCCGAGCTTGCCGAGGTTCATCAGCGCCGCCGACTTCTCCTCTGCCGTGTAGAAAAAGCGCGCGCGGCGGTTTGAAAAGCCCGAGAGCACGACCTCCGTGACCGTTGCGGGAAAGTCGCGCTGCGTGGGCGTCTGCTGGGGCAGATATCCGAGTCGGCCCTCGCGCTGGGCGGGGCAGTCGATCTTGCCCGCGAGGGGCGAGAGAAGCCCGAGGAGTGAGCGCAGCAGCGTCGATTTGCCGCTGCCGTTTTCGCCGACGATGCAGAGGTAGTCCCCCGCGCGGACGGTGAGGGTCAGGTGCTCCAGGAGCGGTTTGTGCTCGTAGCCGAGCGTGACGTCCTCGCACGCGAGGACGATGGGCGATTCATTCATTCGTTGAGCCCCTTTCTGAGTGCTTCGTAGTTGCGCTCCATGAGCGTGAGGTAGGTCTCGCCCGCGTCAAAATCCGCGCGCGAGACGGTCTGCATTGAATACAGGGTGTCGACCGCTGCGCCGGTGCACTCACTCACCACAGCGGCGACCTTTTTCGTGCCGAAGTCGATGGTGTAGACCACGGGGATATCCTCGTCCTCCACCTTGTCGATGAGATACTTGATCGTCGCGAGCGACGGCTCAGTGTCGCCCGAGCAGCCGTGGAACGCTGCGCGGTAATCCAGGCCGAATTCGCGGCAGAAGTAGAGCATCGGGAAGCGATCGGCGAAGACGAGGAGCTTGTGCGGCGCGGACGCGCAGAGGTCGGCAAAGCGCGCGTCGAGTGCTTCAATCCGCGCGCAGTAGTCATCACAGTTCGCGCGGTAGAAATCCTCGTTTGCGGGATCGGCCTTGCAGATCGCGTCGCAGACGGCGCGGCAGAGGACGACGGCGTTTTTCGGCGACGTCCAGATGTGCTCATCGTATTCGACCTCGTCGCTGTCGTGCTCATCTTCTTCATGATCGTGGTCATGGTCATCATAGTCATCGTGGCTGCCATGCTCATGGTCGTGGTCATGGCCGTCCGCGCCCTGCATGCCCTCGACATATTCCTCGTCGAGCGCGTCGACGTAGTCCATCATGCGGGCAATGACGGCGATATTTTCGCCTGCGGCGCCCAGCATGCTGTCGACCCAGTATTCCCCCTCGCCGCCATTGTAGAGGAAAACATCGGATTCGGAGATCGTGACGGCGTCGAGCGGCGTGGGCTCGAAGCTGTGCGCCTCGCGCCCCGGTGAGAGCAGAAGCGTGACGTCCGCGCGGTCGCCGACGATGGCGCGGGCGAAGTCATAATAGGGGAAAAGCGTCGCGACGATCTGGATTTTGCCGTCGTCCGCCTTTTCCACAGGCACGGTGCAGGCGGTGAGGGAAAATGCCAGCGCGAGCGCCAAAAAAAAGGAAGCAATGCGTTTCATGCGCCCTCCTGACACTCGCGGCACAGGCCGTAGAACATCGTCTTGCGGGGATTGATGGAAAAGCCGTGCTCATGCTCCAAATGCTCGTAGAGCGGCGCGAGCTGGTGGCAGTCGAGATGCACGATGCGCCCGCAGCGCTCGCACTTAAAGAGGCAGCAGTCCGATGCGCAGCCGTGGGTGCAGAACTGATAGTATGCGCCCTCGTCCGTCGTGACCTTGTGGACGCTGCCCTGCCGCTCGAGCTTTTCAAGCTGCCGGTACACCGTCGCGATGCCGATGCGCTCGCCCTGCTCGCGCAGCGCGTCGACGATCGCCGCCGCGCTGACCGGCGAGTCCGCGCGCTCAGAAAGGCAGTCGAGCACCGCCTTTTGCTGTTTAGTCGTATAGGTCGCCATAGTGGCCTCCTGAATTTGAAAATGAAAATCAATTTCAAATTATAGTCGAAAATTTTCGCCTGTCAAGTATTTTGTGCAGGCAAATCTTGCCATTTTCCGGTAAAAATGGTAAATTTAAGGCGAAAGCATAGGAAGTGAGAGACTGCGTACAAGAAGAACATCCTGTGGAAAAAGAAAGGAGATTTCGCATGAACTGCCCCTACTGTGCAAAAGAAATGGAGACCGGCTACCTGCGCGGCGGCAGCGGCTACGAGCTTCTGTGGACGGAAGAGCCGTTCAAGATGACCTCTCTCCCGACCGGAAACGATTTCTTTGTCTGCAAAGCATCCGACGTCTACCGCCCCATCGCCCACCTCTGCCGCGCCTGCGGCAAGATCGTCCTGGACATCAAAAAATAAGAAAGCGCCGCGGATCTCTCGACCCGCGGCGCTTTCCGCAAAAATCTATCACACAGCATTCGCGGTACCGCGGCGAACAGGCCTGCGCACCCCGCCGCATTTGCCGCCTACGGCGGCAAACA
>OFMN01002162.1_pt1 | contig 10894 bp, 9 predicted proteins | sample 1541791 | NCBI WGS metagenome assembly OFMN01 (sample SAMN04209248, study PRJEB22552) | human gut metagenome | biome: gut; material: feces | host: Homo sapiens | place: USA: Oklahoma
GACGACCGCGTGGCAGTCCTCCCCCGCCGTGAAGCCGGGGCCGACGCCCACGACGATCGGCGCGTCGTCGATCTTCGTGCCGAGATTGCGCTTGGCAAGAATCGCGTCCACGAGCGCGTCCGGTGCGAGCTCCTCGCGGCAGGCGCACTCAGGGTCGGCCAAAACAGGCAGCGAACCCTCGCGCAGCAGCTTCTTCGCCTCCGCGGCATTCTCCGCGCGCACGGCGCGCAGACCCTCGACCGTCGTTTCCCCGTGGACGATGGCATCGGAAAACGCCACCGTGCGGCGGATGGCCGTCGGGCGGGCGAGGTCGGTCATCACCACGTCGATCCCGCAGCGCCACAATCTCATGGCCGCGCCGCTCGCGATGTCTCCTGCGCCGCGAATCAATGCAAGCATACATATACCCCCTGATGCAGACTGCCCGCGATGACCGGGCAGGAAAATTCATTTGCCATGGCCTGCGCCGCTTCATAATCGGCGGCAGACTCCACCTTGTTGATATAAACGCGGTCGCCGTAACCCTCGGCGTTGACGACGCGCGCGGCAAGCTGCGGCGTGACGACCGTCTCCTCATCCACGCCCGCGAGCTGCGCGTAGAGCGCGCTGCGGTGGCAGGTCTCGCGGATGGTTTTGCCGACGCCGTCGATGCCGATGACCATGATGACACGCTGCGCCTCCTCCGGGATCACCGGCTCATGGGAAGCGTGCGCCTTGAGCGGCAGGCGCTTGGCACCGTCCGCCTCGACAAGCACAAAATCCGCAAGCTGCGCCAGCGTGCCCATTGAGAGCCACGGCGCGCAGAGCTTGCCGCTCTCCGCCCGCGAGGCAACACAGACGATGCCCGACCGCTCCAATGCCGCCGAAACGGCGGCCTCGTCCGCATCCAGCAGCGTTTCATACTGCTTCGGACGGCAGATGTGCGTTGTGGTCGTGATAATGACCTTACCCTTTTTCGAAAGCTCCCCGGCGAGCGTTTCCATCAGCGTCGTCTTTCCGCCGCCGCCGATGATGGCCGTCACGCCGCGGCCGACGTGCAAAAGCGGTGCGATCTGCATATACGCACCCTCAGTGCCGCTGTCCGGCGAGGCGCGCACGGTGCTCGATCATCTCCGCCGCGATACTGATGGCGATCTCCTCCGGCGTCTCAGCCAGAATCGGAAGGCCGATGGGCGCGTGGACGCGCGCGATGTCCTCTTCGGTATAGCCGTCACACTTGAGGCGCTCACGCGTTTTGGCGACCTTTGTGCGGCTGCCGATGCAGCCGATATAGGTCGCATCGCTCCCCAGCACCTGGGAGAGGATTTCATAGTCCGCCTGATGGCCCGGCGTCATCACGACGGCATAGTCGTTCGCCGTGAGCGCCACCTTGCCGGAAATATCGGAAAAGCTGCCGAAGATGACCTCACTCGCCATGGGATAGTTTTCTTTCTTCGCAAGCTCCTCGCGGTTGTCGTACATTACCACGCGGAAGCCCACCGTCGCCAGCACCGGCACGAGCGCGCGGCCCACATGGCCGCCGCCGAAGATATACACGCTGCCCGCGTGGCACAGCGGCTCGACATAAATACCGTCTTTCCACACGGCCTTGGCGGAGAAATAGTCCGCCTTGTCCTGCGGGATCTCCTCGCGCGTGACAACGTGGAACTCGTTCACGCCGTCGCCGTCAAGAGACAGCAGCAGCCAGAGGTCGACGTCTTTATCGAGCATTTCGCGCCAGCGCTTGAGCACCGCGATATCCGCCGCCTGCTCGGGCGCGAAAAACTGGAAGTAGACCGTCACCGCTCCGCCGCAGATCATGCCCGTGCTGGCCACTTCACTCGGGTGCAGGTTGTAGGACTTGAGCTCGTTGCTGCCACCGTTTTTGAGCGCGTCCTGCGCGCGCTGGATGCTCAGCCGCTCCACTGCGCCGCCGCCAATCGTGCCGAGCACGCGGTCATCTTCAAAGACAGCCATCTTCGCGCCCGCGCCGCGCGGCACAGAGCCCGAAGACGCCAGAATGCTGCACAATACCACCCGCTCGCCGCGCGAAAGGGCCGCGAGCATTTCATCAAGAATCGCTTTCATAGTTTCATGCTCCTTTGCAGAGAATCACGCTGCTATTATGCACTGCATTATAGCAAAGCGCCGCGGCAAACGCAAGCCGCGGCGCACAAAAGTCGCATTGATCGTTATTTCCCATTAAATCAGGGGCGCGCATATCTGGCACGGCTCACTTGCTGCGCTCGATGCGCTTGAGCTCGCCGAAATACTTGTCGTGCGCCTCCTGATAGGCGCGGTTGAAGACCGGGTCTTTGCCCTGGTGCAGCGCCTGAATATAGTCGTGGTGGTTGTTCATGATGTGCTCATCGAACATCGAGAGCGTGAAAACGCCGACATTCGAGCACTGGTCAGCGATGCGCTCCACATTGACGAGGATATCGAGAAACGTGAGGCCCGCGTACACCGTGCACTGCCCGTCGCGCACGCGGCGGATGTGATTGGCGCGCAGCGTGGCGACAAGGTCGTCCACGACCTCCTCGACCGGCTCGATGTGGCGCGCGGCCTCGTAGTCCGTGGCGGCAAAGGCCTTGTAGGTGTAATCTAAAATCTCGCCGAGCACCTCGCGCAGCACCATGAGCTCCTGATGTGCCGTGGGCGACAGGCTCGCGCTGCGGTCAAGGAACTCCTGCGCATTTTCCGTCAGGTTCACGGCGTGGTCGCCGATACGCTCAAACTCGCCGAAGCACTGGATATAGTAGTTGAGCATGTCGCTTCCGTGTCCGCTCGGCATGTGCGGCGACAGGCGGATGAGGTAGTTGTCCACATGGTCGGCGAGCTTGTCGATGTGCTCCTCGTTCTCGTTGATGACCTCGATCGTGTGGGCGTCGTACTGCTCGAGCACGCCCATCGCGTTCATCACACCCGAGCGGGCGAGACGCGCCATGGTGGTGATGGCCTCGCCCGCGCCCGAGAGCGCGATGGCGGGAGAGGTGAAGAACTTTTCATCGAGCAGCGAAAGCTCGTGGTCGACATTTTCACCAAGGCGCACATCGTCCTTGACGAGCTTGCGCGAAAGCTTTTCAAACTGGCCGCACACCGGCAGCAGCACGATGGCCGAAACAAGACGGAACACCGTGTGCACATTCGCGATGCCGCCGGAGGAAAGCGCCTCGTCCCACAGGGCATCGAGCACACCGAACGAGTGCAGCAGCATCAGCCCCACGATCACGAGGATCGAACCGGCGATGTTGAAGAGGATATGGATCACGCCCGTGCGCTTGGCATCGGCCTTCGAGCCGATGGAGCAGACGATGGCCGTCGTCACACAGTCGCCGATGTTGACGCCGATGATGATGGCGTAAACGGACGAGAACGTCAGCGCGCCGGTCGTGGCAATGGCCTGCAAAATACCGATGGTCGCCGACGAACTCTGCAGCAGGAACGCAACGCCCGCGCCGAGCAGGAATCCAAGCACCGGCTTTCCCGAGAGCTGGTAGAACATGTTGGCAAACGTCTCAGATTCCGACAGCGGGCTCACCGCCGCGGTCATGCTGAGAAGGCCGGTGAAGAGGATGCCGAAGCCCATCGCGATCGAGCCGATGGTATCGGACTGGCGGGTCTTGACCGCCATTAGAAAGAGGATGCCGATAATCGCCGCAAGGGGCGCGAGCGTCGAGGGCTTGAAGAAATTGAGCAGCGATGTCTCCGATGCGTTCACGTCGAGAAGGCGAATGATCTGGCCCGTGATCGTCGTACCGACATTCGCGCCCAGAATGACGCCGATCGACTGGTGCAGCGACATCACACCCGCGCCGACAAGGCCCGACGTCAGCACGATCGTCGCCGTAGAGCTCTGGATGACCGCCGTGACCACAAGGCCCAGCAGAAAGCCGACGAGCGGATTGTTCGTCACCTTTTCCATCGCGCGCTTGAAGGCATCGGACGAACCTTTTTTCAGTCCGTCGCCCATCAGGCGCATGCCGTACAGGAACAGCGCCAGACCGCCAAAGAGGGTGATCAAGTTGAAAATCGTCATAAGCGTTTCAAACCTCTTCTTCTGTATTATGCCGCCGCGCGGCGCAGGTTTCGGGCTGTAAAATACCCAACTCTCACCAGATACTATTTTATCAGGTGAGGGCAAAATTGCAATCCTTTTCCCAAGATTTGTTACAAACAGCAAAAATGATTTATCCCTTGCATTTTTGTGTGCGCGTGGTACAATATTTATAGACAAAAAAAGGAGGCTTTCAACCATGTTGAACGCAGGCAACCCCATCGGCGTGATGGACAGCGGCATCGGCGGTCTCACCGTCGTGCGCGAATTACAGCGCATTCTCCCCGGCGAAGATATCATCTATTTTGGCGACAGTGCCAACTGCCCCTACGGCAACAAGACCTCTGACCAGATCTTCGAGTTGAGCAGCCACATGCTCCAGTTCCTCGGCGACAACGGTGTCAAGTGCACTGCCATCGCCTGCAACACCATCTCCACCATGGCCGACCGCCTGCGCCCCTGCTTCGACTACAAGATCGTCAGCATCGTGGAAGAAGCTGCCAAATACGTCCTGCGCGAGCATCTCAAGAGCGTCGGCCTCATCGCGACGGAGTTCACTGTTGCCTCCGGCAAGTACGCCGAGCTCATCCATGAGGGTGATCCCGAGTGCAAGGTCGTCGGCAAGGGCTCTCCCCTGCTCGCGGCACTCGTTGACCGCGGCGACTTCAACCAGCACGACATTAACACCGAGATCCGTACGCAGGTCGACAACATTCTCGCGCGCGAAAAGGTCGAAAACCTGATCCTCGGCTGCACGCACTATCCCATCGTGGAAGAGAACTTCCACGAGTGCTATCCCGAAATGCACCTCATCAACCCCGCGCTCGAGCAGGCAAACGCCGTCAAGGCATACCTCACCGAGCAGAACGCGCTCAACCCGCAGAAAAAGGGCAAATTCGTCATCTGCACGAGCGGCGACCCGCAGGTATATGTCAACGTCGGCAAGCGCCTCGGTCTCTTCGAGGCGAGTGAGCTGAAGGTCGTCCACATCTAAGTTAGTCCAAATTGAAATGAAAAGCGGAAAGTCACAGGACTTTCCGCTTTTTTGTGCTGTCTGATGGACTTTTTGCATACCTTGTGGCGAGGTGGTCTGTTTTGAATACATTTGAGGCCGCGATCTTGCGCGATTTCGGCGAGCGGGAGGACTTTGAGCGCGTGCTCACACATGCGCTGCGCCGCGGCTGCGGCGGTCGCGTCCTGCTCTCGCTGATGGCGGACGGCTCACTCCGGCTCACCGGCACGAAGGACCCCGACATCTCGTTCGGCGCGGTGCTGCTCGACCTGACCGCGCCGGTGGTGCCGTGCAGCGAGGAGTCCCTCGCCCTGCGTGTGCAGGTGATCGACTGGCGGCGCTGCGCGAGATGCTATGACAAAACGCTTGCGCAGCGATCTCGCCATCCCCTGCCGTAGCTGCCGCCATCGCGCAAAAACTGCCCGCTGCAAAATTGCGGCGGGCAGTTTTGTCCTTTATTTCAGGCAATCCAAAATTGCCTGCACGGTATCCTCCACTGTGCCGTTGTTGTCGACAATGTGGTCGGCAAATCTTTCATAGCAGGCCTTGCGCCTGTCGTACATCGCCGCAAGGTCGCCCGCCGAAAGAGGCCTCCCCTCGCGCGGCAGCTGGTCGATATCACGCTTCAACCAGAAAATGATGCCGTTCTGGTGCAGAAGATCGTAGTTTTCCTCTCTCGTCACGCAGCCGCCGCCCGTAGCGATGACCGCTCCCGAGCGCTTGCCGAGCGCGGCAATGGCCTCGCTCTCGAGCTCTCGGAATTCCGCCTCGCCGTGCTTTTCGATGAGCTGGGCACAGCTCATACCGTTTTTCTCTTCGATCTCGGCGTCGCTGTCAAGCGCGATGCGGTCAAGCTTCTCAGCAAGGCGCGCGGCAACGGTGCTCTTGCCGCTGCCGGGCATGCCGACGAGCACGATGTTCTGCATCTCAAGGCTCAGCTTTTTCCAGATGCGCTCGGTCTCGCTGTCGGGGATGTCGCGGTTTTCAAAGACCTCCGCCGTGCGCTTAGCCTGCGCGACGAGCATGTAGAGCCCACTCATATAAGGAATGCCGAGCTTTTCCGCCTGCAAGACAAACGCTGTACGCGCGGGGTTATAGACGATATCGAGCACACCCTCGAGCTTCGGGAAGAGCGACAGGTCGACGGGCGACACGCCGCAGTTCGGGTACATGCCGACGGGCGTGGTGTTCACGATGACCTCCGCATCCGCGTGACGATCCAGATTGTTGTAGTTGTCCTCCCCCTTGCGGGAGATGATGGTCACGCTGCGCGCGCCCATCTCCTCGAGCACGGCACAGACCGTCGAGGAGGCACCGCCGGAGCCGAGTACGAGCGTCTTTTTGCCATCGATCTGAATGCCGCTCGCCCTGACCATACCGGCAAAGCCGTAGGCATCGGCGTTGTCGCCGTACAGCGTGCCGTCCTCGCGCCTGACCAGCACGTTCACACTCTGGAGTTTTTGCGCAATGGGTGAAAGCTCTGTGCAGTACGGGATGACGGCCTTTTTATAGGGAATGGTGACGTTCATGCCGTCAAAGCCGCCGCCCGTCAGAAATTCGCCGAGCTTTTCGGGCGCGACCTCATAGAGCCGGTATTCATAGTCCGCCAGCTCCGCGTGGATAGCGGGCGAATAGCTGTGGCCGAGCTTTTCACCGAGTAATCCGCAGCGCTTCATTCAAACCACCTCACTGTAAGAGCCAAGATACGTGAACTCCTCGCACAGCTCGGGCAGCTCGCCCATGAGCTGGGTGAACTGCGGGGCATAGACCGAGGTTTCAAGGTCGAAGTAAAACATGAACTCGAAGTTGCGGTCCGGCATCGGGCGGCTCTCGAGCTTGTTCATGTTGACGCCGAGCGCGTTGAAACGCGAGAGCACCTTGTAGAGCGAACCGGGGTGGTGCGGCAGCACCATCATCAGGCTCGTGCGGTCTGCACCGGGGTAAATTTCGAGGTTTTTCGCAATGCAGATGAAGCGCGTGAAGTTATTGCCCTGATCCTGCACAGAGGCGGCGAGGCAGTCAAGGCCGTAGAGCTCTCTGCATGCGCGGGACGACAGCGCCGCCACATCGTCGCGGCCGGACTCGGCCACCATGCGCGCCGCCACCGCGGTATTTTCGCAGCGGATGACCTTCACATTGGGAAGCCCCTGTAAAAAGTGTGCGCATTGGCTGATGGCCTGTTCATGTGAGTAGATCTCACGGATGTTTTCAAGCTTCGCACCGGGATTGGCGAGAAGATTATGGTCAACCTTGATGCGCACCGAGCGCACGATGCGGAAGTTGTGCTGCGTCATCAAGTCGTAGACCGCGTTCACGCTGCCCGCCGTGCTGTTTTCCAGCGGCAGCACGCCGTAGCGGCAGAGGCCCTTTTCAATGGCGGAGAACACCGCCTCGAAGGAACTGAAAAAGAACGTGCTCGGGCGCTTGAACAGCCGCTCGCACGCCTGCTCAGAATACGCGCCCTCCACGCCCTGACAGGCGACGGCGGCGTCCTCGGGAAAGAGCTGCGGCGTCTTTTCGATGGCCTCGGCAATTTTCGCGGGCAGATCGCCCTTCGTGCCGAGAAGACAGCTCTGGCGGCTGCGGCTCAGCTCGAAAATGAGGGAGTAGAGCGAGGAGACGTATTCGCGCAGGTCGTCCGGCGTTTTGTCCAGAATCTCGCGCATTTTCTCCTTCTCGCGGCGCGCATCGAGCACGCGCAGGCCGTTGGCCTTTTTATATTCCGCGATCTTTTCAGCGGTCTCCATGCGCTGGGCAAAGAGCGCGATGAGCTGATCGTCGATGCTGTCGATCTCTTTTCGATAGTCGTTTAAGTCCATGTTCCCTTACCTCATTTCCCTTTTGCGCGATAGATACGCATCATAGACCGCGATGGCGGCCGCCGCCTCCACACAGGGCACGGCGCGCGGCACGATGCACGGGTCGTGGCGGCCCGTGACGGCCATCTTCTCCGGCACCATCGTCTGCAAATTGACACTCTGCTGCTCGCGCGCGATGGATGGCGTCGGCTTGAACGCCGCGCGGAACACGATGGGCATGCCGTTCGTGATACCGCCAAGAATGCCGCCGCAATGGTTCGTCTCAGTGATGATCTTGCCGTTTTCGACCGTAAAGGCGTCGTTATCCTCGCTGCCGCGAAGGCTCGCCACGCCAAAGCCCGCGCCGAACTCGATGCCCTTGACCGCCGGAATGCCGAAAACAGCCGCGGCGATGCGATTTTCCATGCCACCGAACATCGGATCGCCAAGGCCCGCGGGCGCACCGAAAACCGCGCATTCGATGACGCCGCCGACGCTGTCACCAGCCTCGCGCGCCGCCGCGATGGCTTCGCGCATCTCCTCGCCGCGCGCATCGCTGACGACGGGGAACTCCTTGTCTGCAAGCGAGCCTGTCAGCTCTCCTTCGTCAGAAATACCCGCAATGGAGGCGATGCGGCTCACAAGCGTGATGCCTTCGCGCGCGAGAATTTGCAGGCAGATGCCGCCCGCGATGCACAACGGTGCGGTCAAGCGGCCGGAAAAGTGCCCACCGCCCGCGCGGTCCTGATAGCCGCCGTATTTGACCTCGGCGGTGTAGTCCGCGTGACCGGGGCGCGGCGTGACAGCAAGATTCGCGTAATCCTGCGAGCGGGTGTTCGTATTGCGGATGATGGCCGTGAGCGGCGCGCCGCAGGTATAGCCGTTCACAAGGCCGGAGAGGATCTCCGGCGCGTCGGCCTCCTTGCGCGGCGTCGACCAGACGTTTTTGCCCGGCGCACGGCGATTCAGAAAGCGCTGGAGCTCGTCCAGATCAACTTTCTCGCCCGCGGGGATGCCCTCGACCGTCACGCCGATGGCAGGGGAATGCGACTGGCCGAAGATGGTCAAATGCAGATTTTCGCCGTAGGTGCTGCTCATAAACCTTCTCCTTTCAAGCTGCTAAAATCCTCCCAAAAGCGGGGATAGGACTTTGCCACGCAGCCGTCGTTGTCGACTGTGATCTCGCCCGTCGCGGCGCAGGCCGCCGTGGCGGCAGACATCGCGAGGCGATGGTCGTTCTGCGTTTCGACCGCGCCGCCGTGCAGCGCGGGAACGCCCGTGATGACAAGGCCGTCTTCTCTCTCTTCGACTTGTCCGCCGAGCGCGCGCAGGAGATTCGCCGTGCTCTTGAGGCGGTCGGACTCCTTGAGCCGCAGCCGGTAGGCGTTTTCGACCCGCGTCTCCCCCTCTGCGACCGACGCAACGACACTCAGCACGGGGATGAGGTCGGGGATGGGCGCGGCGTCGATCGTCACGCCATGCAGCGTGCCGCGCCTGACCGTCACGGCGTCGCCGTGCTCCGTGACTTCCGCGCCGAACCGGCGCAAAACGTCCAGCACGCCGCGGTCGCCCTGCGAGGACTGCAAATTCAGCCCCTCGACGGTCACGCCCTCTTTCGACAGCGCACCCATGCAGAGGAAGAACGCCGTGTTCGACCAGTCGCCCTCGACGACCGTGCGCTTCGGCAGATGACATCTCTGCTGACCGGGAATCGCCCACATCGCCTCCATTTTGGGGATGGTCAGCTTGGAAAGCTGAAGTGCATCCTCCGTCATGGCGACGTAAGCCGCGGATTCCAGCGGGCCGGACACCATAAGAAGGCTGTCTCTGATCAGCAGCGGCAGCGCCATGAGAAGGCCCGAAATATATTGAGAGGACACATTGCCTGCGATCGTATAGTTTCCCCCGATCAGCTGTCCACTGCAATACAGCAGGTCGCCGTCCTCGCGGAGCGTCATGCCATGCTCTTTTAAAACGCTATCCAGCGGGGCGAGCGGGCGCTGGGGCAGCCGCCCCTCGCGGTGGAATACCGCCTGCGCGCCGAGCGCGCCGACGATGGGCAGCAGGAAGCGCAGCGTCGACCCGCTCTCGCCGCAGTAGAGGTCGCAGCGCCCCTCGGGCACTTTTTTGATCGGAGAGACGAGAAAGCCCGTCTCCATTTCTTCAATTTTCGCGCCGAGCGCGCTCAGGCACTTCGCCGTGGCCGCGATATCGGCGGAAATGCCGTCGCAGACGACCTCGGTCTTCTCCTCGCCGAGCGCCGCGCAGATCAGCAGCCGGTGCGCCTGCGATTTGGATGCCGGGATGCGCACACATCCCGTGCGCGCGCCGGGCGTGATAGTTCTCTTCATCGGATGCCACCGTCCTGCATCCAGTCGCGCAGGGCTTCGACGGGGATCGTCTCCATGCGCACCTGACCGATCTTTTCCGGCACGATGAGGTGCATCTTGCCGCCGGAAATCTTCTTGTCGACGAGCTCGGCCTCATAGAGCTTGTCGAGTTCGTAGCCCGTCTCGGTCGGCAGACCATAGCGGTGCAGAATGTCGAGCAGGCGCGCCAGCGTCTCTTCGCCGCAAATGCCGCGCTTGACTGCCGCGCGCGTGACCGTCGCCATGCCGATGGCGACCGCCTCGCCGTGCAGAAGAGAAAAATCGCTGCACTGCTCCACCGCGTGACCAAACGTGTGGCCCAAGTTCAGCGTGCGGCGGCGGCCGAGGTCGTACTCGTCCGCGCCGACGATGTCGCGCTTCATCTGCACGCAGACCTCGATGACGTGCTCGTACTGCTCACGCACGGGCGTTTTGTAGAGTTCTTCAAAGAACGCTGCATTGCCGAGCATCGAATACTTGATGATCTCGGCGCAGCCGCAGCGGTACTGCTCCTCGGGCAGCGTTTCGAGCGTGTTGGGATCGCAGATCACGATGCAGGGCTGATAGAAGCTGCCCGCCTGATTCTTGCCCGTGGGCAGGTCGACGGCGGTCTTGCCGCCGACGGACGAATCGACCGCGGCCAGCAGCGTCGTCGGGATCTGGGCAAAGCCCATGCCGC
>OFMN01002178.1_pt1 | contig 10840 bp, 9 predicted proteins | sample 1541791 | NCBI WGS metagenome assembly OFMN01 (sample SAMN04209248, study PRJEB22552) | human gut metagenome | biome: gut; material: feces | host: Homo sapiens | place: USA: Oklahoma
CCAGGTGGCAGGTGATCAGCTTCAGGCGCTCAATGGGCTCCTCCAGGTACTCGGCTGCCTTGTGGGCAACGTACTTGTGGCTGGTGCCGTGGAAGCCGTAGCGGCGCACGCCGTATTTCTCATAGTACTCATAGGGGATGGCGTACATGTAAGCCTTCGGGGGCATGGTGCTGTGGAAAGCGGTGTCGAACACGGCCACCATGGGGATGTTGCCGAACACCTTGCGGGCGGCCTCGATGCCCAGGATGCCTGCGGGGTTGTGCAGGGGAGCCAGCGGGCTCAGCTCACGCAGAGTCTCGATGACCTCATCGGTGATCAGGCAGCTGCTCTTGAACTTCTCGCCGCCATGCACCACGCGGTGGCCGATGGCGTCGATCTCGCTCACGTCATTGATGCACTTGCCCTCGCCGGTGGTCATCTTCTTCACGACCTCAGCAAATGCCTCGGTGTGGGTGGGGAAGATGGCCGGGGTGGTGGCCTTGTGGCCGTTGGCCTCATGAGTGATCATGCTGCTTTCCATGCCAATGCGCTCGCACAGGCCCTTGCACAGCACCTTCTCGCCGTCCATATCGATCAGCTGATACTTCAGGGAAGAAGAACCGCAGTTAATAACCAGAACTTTCATCTGTGTTGCCTCCTGTATGTTTTTGCTCTGCCCGCCGTTTTTTGGAAATCTGCGGACAGAATTTTACAGATTCCTGTGTTTATTATATAATAGGAACAACGCCTTTTCAAGGCACAATCCGGGCAAAGCGGTAAAACTTGTGTACAAGGCTTTTGTACACCCTGCCTACAAATGCAGAAAAACCCGTAGGTTTTCTGTATATACGATATAAATTTAACAATCTTCCGGGGCGGAGAGAGGCCCTTTTTGCCCGGAAAGGAGCATTGTCATGAGATTTGCAGGCATCATTGCCGAGTACGACCCCTTCCACAACGGCCACGCCTGGCAGCTGGCGCAGGCGCGGGCGCTGGGGGCGCAGCGGGTGGCGGTGGCCATGAGCTGCGGGCTGACCCAGCGGGGAGCGCTGCCGCTGCTGCCGGAAAGCGTGCGGGTGCGCGCCGCGCTGGAGTGCGGGGCCGACCTCGTGTTTGCCTTGCCGGCCCCCTGGGCCTGTGCGGGGGCGGAGGCCTTTGCACGGGCCGGGGTGCATCTGCTGGCGGCCACCGGGTGCGACGCCCTGGTGTTCGGGGCCGAGACCCCGGACGCTGCCCTGCTGCTGGAAACCGCCCGGGTGCTGAACAGTGCGGCCTACCGCGCGGCACTGAAGCAGCAGCTGGCCGCCGGGGCGCGCAGCTTTGCGGCAGCCCGGCAGGCGGCAGTGCAGGCCGTGGGGGCCGACCCTGCCATGGCGGCGCTGCTGAGTCAGCCGAACAACAACCTGGCCGTGGAGTACTGCCGCGCCATCTTGGAGCAGCGGGCAGGCATGACACCGGTGCCGCTGCCCCGCAGGGGGGCCAACCACGGGCAGACGCTGGAAGAGAGCGGCCACGCGCAATTTGCCAGTGCCAGCGCTCTGCGGGCTCTCTGGGCCGAGGGCGGAGCCGAGGCTGTGGCCCCGTTTGTGCCGGAAAAGGCGTTTGAACTGTATAAAACGGCGGAAAATAACGGCGCGTATACGGATTTTGACGCGGCAGGCCGGTGTGAGCTGACACTGCTGCGGGCAGCCTGCGCAAAGCCGGAGCCTTTTGCAGCGGTGCGCGGAGTGTCCGAAGGGCTGGAACACCGGTTGGAACACGCGGTGCGACAGAGCACCAGTCTGCCGCAGCTGCTGGATGCCCTGACCACGGTGCGCTACCCCCGGGCCCGGATGCGCCGCCTTGCCATGGATGCTGCATTGGGCTATACGGCCGACACGGTGCCGGCCCTGCCGCCGGCGCTGCACCTGCTGGGAGCACGGAAGGACGCCCTGCCGCTGCTGGGACAGGTGTCCCTTCCGGTGTCTCACTCGTTGGCAAAGCTGGCCCAGACCGGCCCCGACGGTGCCCGGATGGCGGCGGCACAGGCAGCGGCCAGCGACTTTGGGGCCCTGTGCCGGGCAAACCCGGCCCCGATGGGCGGAATATATCGTCAAAAAAATATCTTTTTGACGAATTGACAAAAAATTCTGGAAAAAATCAGCAATTCCGCTCTTGTAACCGTGCCGTATTGGGTGTATCATTAAAGCAAATGCAATGTTGGATACAACATGTAAGAAGAAGGAAGATCGGCCCAGCCGATCCAAGGAGGAACGCATGGCACTTCATGTTCTGGACGAAGCCAACCGCTGCCTCGGCTGCAAAAAGCCGCTGTGTCAGCAGGGCTGCCCCATCCACACCAACATCCCCGAGGTGATCCGTCTGCTCAAGGCAAACCAGATGGACGCCGCAGGCCAGATGCTGTTTGAAAACAACCCGCTCACCACCGTGTGCAGTCTGGTGTGCAACCACGAGAACCAGTGCGAGGGCCACTGCGTGCGCAACCGGATGCCCAGCCACGACCCGGTGCACTTTTCCATCATCGAGGACTACATCTCCACCACCTACGCCAACAAGATGACCGCCGGCCCGGCCCCCAAGAACGGCATGAAGGCGGCTGTGGTGGGTTCCGGCCCGGCGGGCCTGACCATTGCGGTGCTGCTGGCACGCTGGGGCTACGATGTGACCATCTTTGACACCCGCGACAAAATCGGCGGCGTGATGCGCTACGGCATCCCCAACTACCGCCTGCCGGACAGTGTGCTGGATGATTTCCAGTACCGCCATCTGGAGCTCAAGGGCATCAAGGTACGGCCCAACACCACCATCGGCAAGACCATCACCATCGACGACCTGTTCCGCGACGGCTACAAGAGCGTGTTCATCGGTGCCGGTCTGTGGAAGGCCAACGCCATGCACATCAAGGGCGAGAGCCTGGGCAACGTGGCCTTTGGCATCGACTATCTGGCCAACTCCAAGGCCTTCCGTCTGGGCGATGACATTGCGGTCATCGGCGTGGGCAACTCGGCCATGGACTGCGCCCGCACCGCCATCCGCAACGGCGCCCGTCATGTGACCTGCTACGCCCGCCGCGACGAGAGCTGCATCAGCGCCTCCGAATATGAGGTGAGCTATGCCAAGCTGGAGGGCGTGGGCTTCCGCTTCTGCAAGGCTCCTGTGGAGATCCGGGAAAACGGCCTCATCTGCCGCGACACCGTCAAGGGCGAGGACGGCAAGTTTACCCAGGTGGAGGGCAGCGAGATCTTCTACCCCCACACCGGCGTTATCGTGTCGGTGAGCCAGGGCTCCGAGAGCAACCTTGTCAAGACCACCACCGGCATCGAGACCAACCAGAAGGGCCTGCTCACCGTCAGTGAGGACGGCAGCACCACCCGCGAGGGTGTGTTTGCCGGCGGCGACGCCGTGATGGGTGCCCGCACTGTGGTCGAGGCTGTGGCCGTGGCCAAGAAGGTGGCCGAGTCCATGGACGCCTACATGAAGAGCCTGCCGGTCGATGATGCTGCCGACCCCTATGCAGACATCCCGGTGTTCCAGACCCCCACCTCCGACGTACTGGCCAAGCAGGAATTGTAAATTATCTGTATCTTTGCCGCCCCGTCGGTTGACGGGGCGGCAGTTGCTTTGTATACTTTTTATATACGTTGCACAAAAATGTACAGAACGGAAAGGTGGCGGACGCGATTTTAAAAGCATCTCTCCCCAAACTGCGGGAAAAACTGCTGGAAGCCCTGCAGGCCGTGCTGCCCATTGTGGCCATTGTGCTGGTGCTGTGCTTTACCATTGCGCCGGTGTCGCCCAGCATCCTGCTGTGCTTTCTGCTGGGTGCGGTGCTCATCGTGGTGGGCATCATGTTCTTTACACTGGGCGCAGAAATGAGCATGACCCCCATGGGCGAGCGTGTGGGTGCTGTGCTCACCCGGAGCCGCAAACTGCCGATGATCCTGGGCGTCGGCTTTCTGCTGGGGTTCCTCATCACCATTTCGGAGCCGGACCTGCAGGTGCTGGCCAATCAGGTGCCCTCCATCCCCAACCAGACCCTGATCTTCTCGGTGGCGGCGGGCGTGGGCCTGTTCCTCACCGTCGCGTTCCTGCGCATGCTGCTGGGCGTGGCGCTGCCGCCGCTGCTGGTGGCATTTTACGGCCTTGTGTTCGTGCTGGCTGCCTTTGTGCCCCGGGAGTTTCTGGCCGTGGCCTTTGACTCCGGCGGTGTGACCACCGGCCCCATGACGGTACCTTTTATCATGGCGCTGGGCGTGGGCGTGTCGGCGATCCGCGGCGACCGCCATGCGGCGGACGACAGCTTTGGTCTGGTGGCACTGTGCTCAGTGGGCCCCATTCTGGCGGTGCTGATCCTCGGCATCGCATTTCGCGCGTCCGACAGCACCTACATCCCGCCGGTGCTGCCGGAGGTGAGCGATTCGGTGGAGCTGTGGCAGCTGTTCCATGAGGGGCTGCCGGAGTACATCAAGGAAATTGCTTCCTCGCTGCTGCCCATCGTGGTCATGTTCGGGGTGTTCCAGGCCGTGGCCCTGCGGCTGGACAAACGCACGCTGGGCCGCATTGCGGTGGGCCTTGCCTATACCTATGTGGGGCTGGTGCTGTTCCTCACCGGTGCGAACGTCGGCTTTATGCCGGCGGGCAACTATCTGGGGCAGGTGCTGACCGGGCAGAGCTACCGCTGGGTGATCATCCCCATCGGCATGCTCATCGGCTACTTTATCGTCAAGGCAGAACCGGCGGTGTATGTGCTGAACAAACAGGTGGAAGAGGTGACCGATGGTGCCATCTCGGCCCAGGCCATGGGCATGGCGCTCTCGGCGGGTGTGTCCATTTCAGTGGGGCTGGCCATGGTGCGGGTGCTCACCGGCATTTCCATCCTGTGGTTCCTCATCCCGGGCTATGCGGTGGCCATCGGCATCTCCTTTGTGGTGCCCAAGCTGTTCACCGCCATTGCTTTTGACGCTGGCGGCGTGGCCTCTGGTCCCATGACGGCCACCTTCCTGCTGCCGCTGGCACAGGGAGCCTGCGTGGCCGTGGGCGGCAACATCGTTACGGACGCCTTTGGCGTGGTGGCCATGGTGGCCATGACGCCGCTCATCACGGTGCAGCTGATGGGCCTTGCCGCTCAGCTCAAAACCGGACGGCGCAGGGCTGCCCGTGCCGCCGAACCCGCGCTGGCCGGGGTGGCAGCCTATGCCGACTGGCCGGATGACGACATCATTGAACTGTAAGGAGGGCAAGCGCTGTGAGTTCGCTGTTTCTGATGAGCACCATCACCGACCGCCGTACTGCCGACGCTTTTCTGCAGTTGTATGAGGCCCACGGTGTGAACGTGACCCTGCGCACGGTGGGCACCGGCACGGCGGTGCAGGAGACCCTTTCCACCCTGGGGCTGGAAAAGACCGAAAAAGCTGTGCTGCTGGCGGTGGTCACAGCCCAGACCTGGCAGGAGGTGCAGCGGGACCTGCGCCGCAAAATGCGCATCGACGTGCCGGGCACCGGCATTGCATTCACCGTGCCGCTGAGCAGCATCGGCGGAAAACGGGCCCTTGGGTTCCTCACGGAGCACCAGACCCTGACCTGGAAGGAGGAGAGTACCTTGAAGGATACCCGCTATGAACTGCTGCTGGTGATCGCAAACCAGGGCTACACCGGCTCCATCATGGACGCGGCCCGCGCAGCCGGTGCCGGCGGCGGCACCGTGATCCACGCAAAGGGCACCGGCATGGAAGGGGCAGCTCCCTTTCTGGGCATGGAACTGGTGAACGAGAAGGAGCTGGTGCTCATCGTGAGCCGCACCGCGCAGAAGAACCGGATCATGAAAGCCATCATGGACGGGGCCGACCGCAGGGCGGGGGCCATCGTATTCTCGCTGCCGGTCACCGACACCGCCGGTCTGCGCCTGCTGGAAGAGGAAGAACTGGCTACAAAATAATCAAAAAAGGATGAATATTCTCCACGTTTGTCGGCAAAAGCTTGATAAACGTGGAGTTTTTCGTTATGATAGAAGAAAGTGATTCAAGAACAGAGGTGTAAAGATGATTCAACTTTCATATAAGCAGCAGATCGCCTTCAGCTCGCTGTCCATCATTGCGGGCAACGCACTGTACGCGCTGACGGTCGTGCTGTTTCTGGTGCCGTCCGGGCTGATCACCGGCGGCGCCACCGGCATCGCACTGGGGGTCAACCGTGTGCTGGGCCTGCCGGTGTCCGGGGTGCTGTTTGCCATCAACATCAGCATGCTGGTGCTGGGCTGGATGGTACTGGGCAGCCGCTTTGCCCTTACCACCATTGCCAGCACCATCCTCAGCCCGCTGTTTCTGGCCCTGTGGGAGCGGGTGTTTGCAGATTTTGTGCTCACCGATGATCTGGTGCTCAACACCATCTTTGCCGGTCTGGGCGTGGGCATCTCGCTGGGCATCACCATCCGTGCCGGTGCTTCCACCGGCGGCATGGACATCCCTCCGCTGGTGCTCAACAAGTGGTTCCACCTGCCGGTGTCGGCGACCATGATGGTGTTCGACCTGATCATTCTGGCGGTGCAGGCGGCGTTCAGCCCGCTGCAGCAGTGCCTGTACGGCATCGTGATGGTCATCGTGTACACCGTTGTGCTGGACAAAGTGCTCATTTTCGGTTCCACCCGTACCGAGGTCAAGATCATCAGTCAGCATGCGGACGAGATCCGGGAAGCCATTTTCTCCCAGCTGGACCGCGGCGTGACCATCCTGCACGGTGAGGGCGGCTATAGCCGGAACAGCGAACAGGTGCTGCTGAGTGTTATCAGCAACCGGCAGCTGCCCAAGCTGGAAAAGATCGCCCACCTGATCGACCCCACCTGCTTCATGATCGTGAGCCATGTGACCGAAGTAAGCGGCCGCGGCTTCTCGCTGGAAAAGGATTACAAGGAAGAGGACTGATTTTGCCCGCAGATACTTGCAAAATACAGGCCAGTTGGGGTATAGTATAGAAGAACGGTAGGTTTTGCCGTACATTACCCGATCAAGAAAGGAAATCCATCATGTTTGATATTTTCAATATGCTCAAAAAAGAAGAGAACACTGCCCCCAAGCAGGTCACCCGTGACACCATCATCGGCGACATTCTGGACATGGACCAGAGCACCGCTCCCTACTTCATGGAGATCGGCATGCACTGCCTGGGCTGCCCTGCATCCCGCGGCGAGAGCATCGAAGAGGCCTGCGCGGTGCACGGCGTGGACTGCGACGAGCTGCTGGAGAAGCTGAACACCCACCTGGCAGCCAAGAAGGCCTGAGTGCTGCCCACACTGGATGCGCGTCTGGCGGCGGCGGCAGAACTGGTGCGCCCCGGGCAGCCGGTGGCGGACATCGGCTGCGACCATGGCAAGCTGACGGCGGTGCTGGCTGCTTCGGGCCGGTACTCCAAGGTCATCGGGGCCGACCTGCGCCCTGGCCCGCTGTCCAAAGCCCGGCAGACGCTGGAACATGCCAATTGTCAAGACCGCGCTGAGCTGAGGCTCGGCGACGGTCTTTCTGTGTTGTCGGCCGGTGAGGTGGGCAGCATCGTGCTGGCGGGCGTCTCAGCCCAGACCACCTGGGAGATCCTGGAAAAGGCCCCGTGGGTGTTCACGGTGGGTGGGCCGCGGATCATCATGATCCCGGCTACCCGTCACAGCGAGCTGCGCCGCTGGCTGTGGACCCATGGCTTTGCTTTTGTGGCCGACCGCCCCGTGCAGGCGGCAGGCCGCTGGTATGCCGTGATGGCAGCCGAGTACACCGGGGAGCGGCACGAGCCGACCTTTTCCGAGTGTCTGCTGGGCGGCACCGGCAGCTGGCCGGAGGGCGCGGGCTATGCGGCCTGGCAGAAGGCCAAGCTCCCCCGCATGCGCCTCGGCGTGCCGGACGGCACCCCGCTGGCAGACGAGATCGACCGACTTTTGAAAGAGGAGACCGGACTATGACGACCGTACAGCAGCTTTATGAAGCCATGCAGGCCCTGGCACCACTGGAACTGGCAGAAAGCTGGGACAACCCCGGCCTGCTGGTGGACTGCGGCGGGGAAGTGACCCGGGTGCTGGTCACGCTGGACATCACCCCGGAGGTGGTGGCAGAGGCCGCCGCGAAGCACTGCGAAGCCATCGTGGCGCACCACCCGGTCATCTTTGACCCGCTCAAAAAGCTGGGGCCGCAGGATGTGCCGTTCCAGCTGGTGCGGGCGGGCATCTCGGCCATCTGCATGCATACCAATCTGGATGCGGCTGCCGGCGGCGTCAACGAGGTGCTGGCCGGTATCTTTGGCATGCAGGACCCGGAGCCCTTTGCCGGGGGCTGCGGCCGGGTGGGCAGCATTGAACCCATCACGGTGCCGCAGCTGGCCTGCAAGGCACAGCAGGAGCTGGCCGCCCGCTGCAATGCACCGGACGTCGGCCCGGCGGTGCAGGTCAAGTTTGCCGACACCGGCAAACCGGTGCGGCGGCTGGCCGTCATCAGCGGTGCAGGCGGCAGCCTGTTTGAAGAGGCCCTTGCCATGGGTGCGGACTGCCTGCTGACCGGCGAGGCAAATCACCACCACGCCTGTGATGCAAAGCGGCTGGGCCTGTCGCTGATCGCGGCGGGGCACTACGCCACGGAGTTCCCGGTGACCGCTGCCGTGGCAGAAAAGCTGCGTGCTGCTCTGCCCGGCGTGGAAGTGCTGGTGAGCACAGCCAACAAGGACCCGTATACTTATTTATAATAAGGGAGGGCTGTAGCTTTCCGCAACGGCCCCTTTCGTGAAAAAGCAATCGGAGCAGCCCGCAGGCTGCTCCGATTGTAATTAAAAAAGAACATTCCGCTGAATATGGCCAAAGCGAATGCGGAGGCCATTTTAATGATAAGAACGAGGTAACACACATGGCATTGGATGCCGCGACACTGGAACTGACGGCCCGGGAACTGAAAACCATTCTGGCCGACGCCAAGATCGCAAAACTGTTTGAACCGACCCGCGATGAGCTGGTCATTACCCTGCGCACCCGCACGGACACCTACGCGCTGCTGCTGTCGGCCCGCAGCGGTTCTGCCCGGGTCTGCCTGACTGAGGAAACCTTTGAAAACCCGGAGACGCCGCCCTCCTTCTGCATGCTGATGCGCAAGCACCTCACCGGCGGCAAGCTGCTGGATGTGCACATGGAGCCGGGGGACCGCATCGTCTACTTCGACTTCCAGTGCACCAACGAGATGGGCGACCTGGTGCGCAACACCCTCTGCGCCGAGCTCATGGGCCGCTACTCCAATCTGGTGCTGGTGCAGAACGGCAAGATCATCGACGCCCTCAAGCGGGTGGATTTTGAGGACAGCGACATCCGGCAGCTGCTGCCGGGCCTGACCTATACCACGCCGCCCAAACCGGCCCGTCCGGATTTTCTGCAGGTAAGCTCTGCGTCCATCGTGGCAGCGGCCTGCCAGCGGGACCTGCCGGTGGCGGATGCCCTGAACAAGACCGTGGCCGGGGTCGGCCCGGTGGTCTGCCGCGAAGCCGCCTGGCGCGCCTTTGACGGGGAACACCTGCTGGCCAATGAGCTGACCGAGGCGCAAAAGCGCAGCCTGATGGCGGCCATCGACGAGCTGAAGGAGCTGCACGACAAGGGCGGCTGCCCCTGCAGCGTGACCGACCCGGACGGCAAGCCGGTGGAGTTCACCTTCTTCCGTCCGCAGCAGTACGGCGAAAACTACGCGGTGAAGGAATGGCCGTCCTTCAACGCGATGCTGGAGGGCTACTACGCCGAGAAGGACCGCGCCGAGCGCCTGCGTACCAAGAGCAAGGAACTGCACAAGGCCGTGCACAACATGTACGAGCGTGCCGTCCGCAAGCAGGCAGCCCGGCAGGAAGAGCTGGCCGCCAGCGGCAAGAGCGAAAAGCTGCGCCTGTACGGTGAGCTCCTTTCGGCCAACCTGTATCTGGCCCAGAAGGGCATGAAGAGCATCACGGTGCCCAACTGGTACGATGAGGGCAAAGAGGTGACCATCCCGCTGGACCTGCGGTTCACTCCCAGCCAGAACGCCCAGAACTTCTTCAAGAACTACAAGAAGAAGCAGACCGCCGCCCGGATGCTGGTGGATCTGCTGGCCGAGGGCGAAAAAGAGATCGCCTATCTGGAAACGGTGCTTTACGAGGTGGAAACGGCTTCCGGCGAAGCTGCTCTCAACGAGATCCGGGCAGAGCTCAAGAGCCAGGGCTATCTGAAGTACTACAAGCAGCGCGACAAGCGCCAGAAGCCTGCGGATTTCCTGCGGTTCACCTCTAGCGACGGGTTCGAGATCCTGGTGGGCCGCAACAACGCCCAGAACGACAAGCTCACCCTGCACACGGCCCGCGGCAAGGACTTGTGGTTCCATGTGCAGAAAGCTCCCGGCAGCCATGTGGTGGTTATGAGCCACGGTGAGGACATCCCGGACACCACCAAGCAGGAGGCGGCGGAGCTGGCAGTCATCCACTCCAGCGCCTACAAGGCGGGCACCGGTGCCAAGGTGGCGGTGGACACCACCGAGGTGAAGAACATCTGGAAGGCCAACGGTGCCAAGCCCGGCATGGTGCTGTATGAGGTGTACACCACCGTGTACATCACCCCGCGGGACGGTCTGGCCGAACAGTTGAAGAAAAAGTAAGGAAACCCTCCTTTTGGCATCGTGGGACGATGGCGGAAGGAGGGTTCTCTTTATATATAGGTATAAAGCCCAGCCGCAAAGGCCATACTACCTCTGCTGCCGGGGCACGGCGGAGTTTTCCACCGGCAAAAAGCCATGAGATTGTGCATCTTGCACAGAAAAAACGCAATTCCACAAAACAGAGAAAATAAAAAAGAAAATTCGTTCTTTTTTCTAAAAAACACTTGCCAAATGCA
>OFMN01002190.1_pt1 | contig 10783 bp, 8 predicted proteins | sample 1541791 | NCBI WGS metagenome assembly OFMN01 (sample SAMN04209248, study PRJEB22552) | human gut metagenome | biome: gut; material: feces | host: Homo sapiens | place: USA: Oklahoma
GAAGGATATAGCCGAAGGCAAGGGTGTCCATCGTGAGGTGGAATCTGAAGGAAGCCGGATGTGGGAATAAACTAACCACGGGCAAATCTCTGGTCTGACGAACAGAAATCACATATAAGGTTTTGCATGAGGGTAAGGCTGCACAACAAGTCAAAGCCCAATAACTACACGGAATCATGCGGAATAGATGTGGCAGATAGATGGAGAGAAAGAAGCGTGTGATACCCGGGGAGGTCTGCGCGACATGCCTCGAAAGAGGTAACCACTGCCAAAAGCAGTGCTGAACGCACAGAAGTCAGCAGAGGTCATAGTAGCCGAGAGGTGAAGGACTGAATCAATAGGAGTCTCAAGTATGACCCGGAAAGGAGAAATGAGCAGATGGATGCAGAAAACAAGGAAAGCTGCTTGCAGAGAGATAGCGCGGAACGTAAAGGGTATGTAAGAGCGCACCGCTCATTCAACCGGATATGGAAAGAAAGGGACAGTGCAGAGCCGGATATCTTAGGTAAGATACTGAATAAGGACAACCTAAACAGAGCTTACAAAAGAGTGAAGGCAAACAAGGGAGCGCCGGGAGTAGATGGGATGACCATTGAAGAGGCGTTCCAGTGGATAAAGGAACATAACCACGAACTGACAGAACAGATTCGAAAGGGGCATTATACCCCATCGCCTGTGAGACGAGTGGAAATTCCCAAATCAGACGGAGGAGTACGAAAACTTGGTATTCCGACTGTCATAGACCGTATCATCCAACAGGCAATGTCACAACAGCTGATACCGATTTATGAGCCAAAGTTTTCGGATGGAAGTTTCGGATATCGTCCGGGACGGAGTGCGAAAGACGCAGTTCAGAGGATAGAGGAGTATGCAGAACAGGGATATACAAAAGCAGTAGTCCTAGACCTGTCAAAGTATTTCGATACACTGAACCATGAGTTACTTGTAAATATCCTGCGCAGAGATGTAAAGGATGAACGTGTAATACAGATGATAAAGAGGTATCTTAGAAGTGGAGTGATGGAAAACGGTGTAGTCGTTAAGACGGAAGAAGGATCACCACAGGGAGGAAATCTCTCCCCACTGTTAGCCAATGTATATCTTAACGAGTTTGACCAGGAGTTCAACAAAAGAGGAGTACCGTGCATTCGCTATGCAGATGATATCGTATTGCTAGCGAAGAGCGAACGTGCATCCGAACGGTTGTTGGAAAGCAGTACGAAATATCTGGAAGGGATACTGAAACTAAAGGTGAACCGAGAGAAAAGTCGTACGGTCAGTGTGTTTGCAATAAGAAATTTTAAGTACCTTGGCTTCTGTTTCGGGAAGAGCGGAAAAGGAATCTATGTCCGTGTCCATGGAAAGTCATGGAAGAAAGCCAAGGAGAAGCTGAGAAAGCTCACTTCCCGGAGCAGGTGCGGAAGTATAGTAAAGACCATGGAACGTATAAAAGAATATATGCGAGGATGGCTGAACTATTACAGTATGGCAGACATGAAAAACAACGTCGAAAGGCTGAACAGGTGGCTGTATCGAAGGATACGAATGTGTATCTGGAAACAGTGGAAACTGCCAAAGACACGAAAACGGAAGCTGATGGGGTTGGGAATGCCAGAATGGGCAGCCTGTGAAGGAGCCTACAGCCGAAAAGCTTATTGGAGAATGGCAAATGCAGGAGTGGTCAAACGAGCACTAACAAAAGAAAGACTGATAAACTGGGGCTTTTATGATTTAGCCACAGCCTATCAGTCCATGCACGTCAACTATTGAAACCGCCGTGTACCGAGCGGTATGCACGGTGGTGTGAGAGGACGGCGGTTAGTCACCGCCTCCTACTCGATCCGATCCGGTAAGTCTGTTATTTTGCTTTTCCGGTTTTTACCGCACTTGCAGGTCCGGTCTTTACCTTCCTGTTTACTGTGCGGTATGGAACCAGTCTGTAGCTATATGTAACATTTTTTGCTGTCTTAAATGTATAGCTGGTATTTTTGGAAGAAATAGTTTTTACTTTTTTGAAGGAACCATTTCCTTTTTTCTGATAGATGACATAGCCGGTTGCTCCGGAAATCTTTTTCCAGGAAAGTGTCTGTTTTCCTTTGAGGGTTTTAAGCTTTGTGGACGGACGGAGCAGATTCGGTTTCACAGTCACTGCTTTGGAAGCTGGACTGTAAATATAACCGGAGGATGTTTTTTTGCTTGCACGGATCACGTAAGAATATTTATTTCCGATAGTGATCTTTGTGTCTTTGTATGAAGTAGTATTTGCGTTTAAAGTTTTGATCTTTGCGTATTTTCCGGAATTTGTTTTTCTGTAGAGAATATAGTTCCGGGCATTGTTTATACGGTTCCAGCGGAGCGTACAGCTGTTCCAGGAGGCAGACGCCTTAATTGACGGTGCAGTTAATTTCGTGATCACAGGAGCCGGAGTAGTGGATGGCTTCGGAGCCGGAGTGCCAGATGGCATTGGAGCCGGGGTAGTGGATGGCTTCGGAACTGGAGTAGCAGTAGGCTTCGGCTTTGGAGTAGCAGTAGGCTTCGGTTTTGGAGTGGCAGTAGGCTTCGGAGTCGGGGTAGCAGTAGGCTTCGGAGTCGGGGTGGCAGTAGGCTTCGGAGTTGGAGTGCTCGTTGGTGCCGGAGAGGATATTTTAAAGGTCAGGGACTGACTTGAAAAATAATTGTTGATTCCTGTAACCGTTACGGAGCCAGTGCCGGTTTTGGCGTTATCTTTCCAGGTAAGGATATAATCCGTGCCTTCCTGAAGCGTGTCCGAGCCGTATTTTACGGTAGGCTTCGGAGTTACTGCATTGCCGTTGAAGATCTGTTCCGGAATATCCGAAAGATCGCAAAGCTTTACAGATGTCATATGCCTTGAACCGGAATAATTCTGCTTATAGGAAAGTGAAAAATCCAGGATCTCATTGCTGGAGGAATAGTATACAGAAGTAATGCGAAAATCATCAGAGGTCAGTTGTGTGCCATTATAGGTGATGACCAGGTTATTTCGCAGATAAGAGGTTACACTTTCACTTTTGCAGTTTGGATCTGCCAGTTGGATGGTCTCACCGGAGAGCTTCAGTGGATTGATGGTGAAGTATTTGGAAAAACCGCTTCTGTAAATGCCGATACCGGTTATATGGACACGAGGTCTGTTGGTTCTGGAACTTGCCATGGTGTTATCATAATAAGAAAGGGTATAATCAACATCTTTCTTTAAAGTAATACCATTTAATGTGACCGTTGGCTCCGGCTTGAATTCTTTGCCAGGAGCATATTCATAATCCGGGATATCACCAATCTCAGCTTCCGTGATCGGGGTAAGGTCGATGTAGAAATATTTATTATTTTCACCGGTGAAATTTCCCTTACCGGAAACAGTAACATAAGCGTTTCCCTGCTGGGCATTGTTATGCCAGGAGAGTGTATAATCTACATTTTCTGTCAGGGTTATACCATTCCAGGTGACAGTGGGCTTCGGAGTTAGTGGAGTTCCGGTATACAGATAGGAGAACTGGGAAAAATCAATCTCTGCCTGAGAGAGATTGATCTGCCAGATACCGAAATTATTCGTCAGAGTTCCGGAATAAAGGCCAAGACCTGTGATCGTGAAAGTTCCCACACCGCTGTTCTGATTGTTGGAGAAAGAAATCGTATAATCTTTTCCCTCAGTCAGCGTACGACCATGGAATTTTAGTTCAGGAGAAAAAGTAATGGGACTTCCGGTATAGTTCCAGGAACTTGTATAGCGCAGAGAAGTCTCTCTGGAATTTTCCAGATCATAGTATGCATTGAGATCTGCAGACAGTGTTTTGTCCGGGCAGGATTTCAGTGTGGCAGAAACCGTAGTGGTTCCTCTGCTTTTCAGTCGGATAACACCGCTCTGATCCACAGTGGCAATGGAAGGATCTCCGGTTGACCATGTGAAAGAAGCTGGGTCAAGGCTGGAACTCATATAGCTGAATCCATTACAGGTTATATAGATAGCCAGTGTTTTCTGTTCTTCTGTGAATGTGATCGGAGAAGCTTCGTTGAAATGGATATTTATCAGCTTTGGAAGCACGGAAATAACAGGTGACACAGTCTGATTGGCAGGCTGTGTGCAGGCTTCTGTTGCGTGAGAAGAAAAGCACTGGATCCAGTAGAGATGACCGTTCTGTGAGTAGCAGCCGATTCCGGCAGAAACATTTTTGGAATTCATGATGTTCGTGTAATGTCCGGAAGATTCGATCCATGATTCCATAACTTCTTCAGGAGTTCCCTGGTTGATCGCAAGATTTTCACTTGGATTCTCAAAATAAGGAAAGGCTGAAAAACAGATGGAACCATTGGGACGGGTATGACTGGCGCAAACGGTCAGTTCTTCTGCTCTGGTCATGGCGCATTCCAGAAGGTTCTTATCCATAGTGACAGGATTCCGGTTCTTTTTGGCACGTTCCTGATTTACCAGATCAAGGACCTGGTAAGCATAATCATAGCGGCGGATACCCTGACTGAGTTTCAGCTGGACAGCAGTCTGGTCAGAGGCGGCCTGCACACGGACAATGTTGCCCGGCGCCAGCAGAAGAAGCAGAAGCAGTAGCGCAGGCCATAATAAGTATCTTGTTTTTTTCTCTTTTGTCTGATTCATGATGTTTTCCTTACCAATATAATATAAAGATATTTTCTTTTGTTATTCGTTATAGTATCCATAGATCGCACGGCTGTCCTGTGCGATGGTGTTCTGTGCAGCAGAGGTATCGTTAAGATCCTGTGACATAAAGCAGACTACCAGGTCGATCCCCTTTGCAGTGTCATAGATGATGCCGACATCGTTTTCTACGTGATCCAGTTCACCGGTTTTGTTGGCAACCTTTACCTCGGAAGGCATCTGAGCCGGGATCTTGTTTTTCCTGGTCTGCATTTTCAGAAGACGATACATATATTCGGCTCCTGCCAGAGTATCGTTGTTATCGGTAGCAGTACCCTTGTCGATCTGATAGATGGTCTTCAGAAATTTTCCACAATCCTTTGCGGAAGTGTAGTTATCCCCATTGGAATTATCTGCAAGAAGAAGACGTCCCATGGAAGTGCTGGTGTATCCGTGATCCTGACAGAATTTATTCACACGGGCCATTCCGGCTGCGTCATCCCCGCCGCCAAGATAATTGACAAGTGTATTGGCAGCATCATTGTCGCTGACTGTGATCATGGAGTTCAGTGCATTGTCCAGCTGATCCTTGCTGTATTTGGAGGAAAGACTGTCATAATCCTCATATACAGCACCCATGATATAGAGCTTGATCAGGCTGGCAGCCTGCATCTGCTGATCATTGATGGTACCTTCGGTATTTTTTGCAAGATTGCATACATATACGGACCAGGTTCCGTTATCGGTGGGAAGAAGAGACTGTACCTGATTCAGAAGGTTGTCCATGCTGGAATCCGAATTGTCTGTGAAAGTGCTTCCGCTGGATGGGGAAAGAGTTCCTTCTTCCTGAGTGGAAGAAGAACTGTCCTTGCTGCCAGAAGCTTCGGAAGAATCGGAGGCTGCAGATGTATCTGTGGATTCTTCCTGTGCGGAAGGACCCTGGACCTCAGCTGAAGATGCTGCGGCAGCAGCGCTGGAAACGGTAGGATCATCAGGATAAAGAGCATCCAGCTGATCGGCTTTGCTGCTGAGCTCAGCGGCAGAATCAGAAACCTCCTGCACACTTTTCTGCAGCTTGTTAACTTTTGTCTGGAGAGATGCAAGCTTGTCCAGGGAGCGGACATTCAGTGCCCCAAGTCCTGCCAGTGCGATGACAAGCACTGCGATCACAATATATAGAAATGTATTTTTTTTCATATATAAACAAACTCCTTTTTATTATTGGAAATAAGCATCGATTCCATTGGCGATCCCTTCTGCCATAGTCTGCTGGAAGGAGGAATCCGCCATTTTCAGATCATCGCTCTGGTTGGTCATAAATCCCATTTCCACAATCGTCACCGGGATCGTGCTCCAGTTAATACCTGTCATGGAATCTGTGTAGATGATCCCGCGGTTCTGGAAGCCGGTAGCTGCGCAGTAGGAATCCACAATGCATTTGGATAGTTTGTTGGAACTGTCATAGAGACTGGAAACATAAGGATTCTGCTGGGACGGACACATGGTCAGAGCACCGGAGACATCTGCAGAATCATCCCCGTTTGCATGGATACGGACACAGATCTCTGCACCCTGGAAAGCGACCAGCTCTGCACGCTCCTTGTTGCTGATAGCGGTATCATTGTCTGTCCTTGTCATTATTACCTGGTATCCACGCTGTTCCAGGATATCCTTAAGCAGAAGAGAAACGTCCAGATTCAGCTGATACTCCGGGAGACCGCTGAAGGAACCTCTGGTTCCGGTGGAAGCCTTGGCCTTCATGGTGGAGGAACCGGGGCCGTTCGGCTCTGTGGCACTCATATCAACATTTTCACTCTGATGTCCGGGATCGATCCCGATGATATGGCCGTTGGAAGCAGAAGAGGTATCATTACCGCCATCGGTGAATCCCTCACCACCGGCTTCACTGAAAACAGAGGGCTTGGTCGTTTTCTGACTGTTTTCGGCTTCCGGTGCCCGTTCATGTTCACCGGTGTTGTTTTTGACAGCTTTTTCTGTCTGTGCCCGCTGCTGCAGGTATTTGTTGGCTGCCTGTTTTTTTTCGATCTTAGCTGTATAAAGTTCGATATCCTCTTTCATGGATTTCTGCTTTTTCTGGACCGGTTTGATCACGGAGGCCATTTTCTGGTCAACGGCATCGATCTTCCGGTAGGTTTTATAGCTGAGTCCAAAAAGCAGTCCAATACAGATAAGACCCGTCAGAAACAGGACGATCGCCATCAGATGAGGCTTTTTTTCCATAAAAATACGTCCTTTCTTGGTGGGTGTTTGCATTTGTAAATATTATAAATAAGGAGATAGGAAAAAGCAATTGTGAAATTGGGCTTGACAACAGGGGAAAATATGATACTATATATGTAAAATAATTATATATAAAAATTTTATATATAAAATAATTACATAAAGAGGTGAGCGTATGTATTACTATCCGGTATCAGCTGTGCTGACAGAATGTCTGATCCTTTCTGTTGTGGAACAGCAGGATTCCTACGGATATGAGATCAGCCAGACAGTGAAGATGGTAGCTTCTATCAAGGAATCCACATTGTATCCGATCCTTCGCAGACTGGAGACGGATGGTTATCTGACAACTTATTCAGAGGAATTTCAGGGACGGAAACGTAAATATTATTCCATCACAGAAGACGGACGGAAGCAGCTGGAATATTTGAGGAAAGAGTGGAGAGAATACCGCGATACTATAGACGATATTGTGGAAGGGAGACTTCGAAAATGACAAGAAAAGAGTATATGGAGCAGCTGAAGAAATATCTGAAGCGGCTTCCAAAAGAAGATTATGACAATGCCATTGAGTATTTTTCGGAATACTTCGATGAGGCTGGACCTGAGAATGAACAGCAGGTTATGGAAGAACTGGGACAGCCTAAAGAGGCGGCAAGGGAACTGCTTCTGAACCTTTTACAGGAGAGTGTTGGTGACAGTAAAGACATCACCGAGGAAAAAACAGCAGCTTTGCCGGCAGCAGGTTCATATTACGGAGATAGCTCCCATGCACATAGCCGGACAGATTCAGGAAACCTGAGTACAACAGGGTACAGTACATCCGCAGGAAAGAAGCGTTCCCCCGGAAAGATCATTCTTCTCGCATTTCTGGTGATCTGTGCATCGCCGGTGAGCATTGCACTGCTGTTTGCAGGCCTTGCAGTACTGGCAGCAGTGGTGCTTGTCATCGCAGCAGTGATCTTTTCCATGGCAGTTACAGGTGTATCAGCAATTGCCGGAGGTATCGTGCTCACAGGTTTCGGCATGACATTGATCGCAAGATCTCTGGCAGCAGCCTGCATGATGGTCGGCAGTGGATTTCTGATGGCAGGTGCGGGAATCCTCGTTGGAGTACTTACCATATATATATGTAAATGGTGTGCAATGGGAATCGGCCGTCTGGTTAACAGACTTGCAAGAAAGAAGGTGCATAAAAATGAATAAGATTGCAAAAACAGTGCTGATGACAGGTACAGCACTCTGTGTAGCGGGAGTTGTTCTTTCCACAGCAGGATATTTTGCAGGGGGAAAAGATTTCACATATACTTCAGATCATATGTATGTATCCGGAGGAAATTCTTCCAGTCGTAAAAATCTTACAGTAATGAAAAAAGAACAGATTGATGATTTTACGAAGCTGAATGTGGATTTTGAGGATTTTGATCTGGATATCCGTACCTCAGATGATGACCATTATTATATGGAATATAAGCTTGAGAAAAACGGGAGGAAAAATCCTCTGACCTGGAAGGATAAGGATGGAGAACTCACGCTTGAGGAGCCTGCAGGCGGCAGTGGAAGTTATTATATAACCTATGATCTGGGGATATTCTCTACACATGCGGATCTGATAGAAAAGAAAGATGCATTGAATACGGTGGTTCTTTATATTCCGGAGAAGGCACAGCTTTCCGAAGCGGAGCTTCAGCTTTCCGACGGGGATCTTGCTGCCGATCAGCTTTTGTGTAAAGAAATGACCTTGGAACTTCTCAGTGGAGATCTGATGCTGGATAAGGGCGAGTTCGAAAAGTTTGATGCAAAGCTTTCCGACGGGGATCTGAATGTAAAAGAACTTCAATGTACAGATAACATGCAGCTGAAATCCGGAAACGGAGATGTGACCATAAAAAAGGCAGAGCTTGCAGATGGGCAGATAGCTCTCAGCGACGGAGATATTCAGATAGACAACAGCAGCTTTAATGGAGATATGAAGATCAATAGCTCCTGCGGTGATGTTTCTGTAGAAATGAAGAACGGCAGTGCAGAGAAAACCAATATTTATCTGAAAGCTGCAGACGGAGATGTGGACACGGAGGGGCTTTCCAGGGGAAAAACCGACAATGAGGAAGACACCTCTGTTTATGAGAACAAGGCCGGTGCTTCAGCACCGACTTTAAATGTGGAATGCAGCGATGGGGATATTACATTAACAGAATCTGAAAAATAAAGAATATGAATATCCGTCTGACTATGCATCTGCTTGTAAAAATCCTAAAAAAGAATAAATGAAATTATATGAAGCGCAGGGGTTTTTCCGGAGAAAAATTCCTGCGTTTTTTGGCTGAAATGTATTGACAAATCCCTGTACTATGATATAATTCAATCAAATCACAGAAAACATATATAGTTACTAGGAAATAAGGAAATGGACATAAAGGAAATAAGGAGGATATCATCATGGGTAAAATTTACGGAAGCGCACTGGAACTGATCGGAAACACACCGCTTGTAGAGGTTAAGAACGTAGAGAAGTCTGAGGGACTTGAGGCTACAGTACTTGCCAAGCTTGAGTATTTTAACCCGGCAGGAAGCGTTAAGGACAGAATCGGTAAGGCAATGATCGAGGATGCAGAGCAGAAAGGTGTTCTGAAACCAGGCGCAACCATTATCGAGCCAACATCCGGTAACACAGGAATCGGACTTGCAGCCATCGCAGCTGCCAAGGGCTATAAGACGATCCTCACCATGCCGGAGACCATGAGTGTTGAGAGAAGAAACATCCTGAAAGCATATGGTGCAGAGGTGGTTCTCACAGACGGAGCCAAGGGAATGAAGGGGGCCATTGCCAAGGCAGAAGAGCTCGCCAAGGAGATTCCGGGAAGCTTCATCCCCGGACAGTTTGAGAACTCGGCTAACCCGAAGGCACATGCAGCAACAACAGGTCCTGAGATTTGGAAGGACACAGACGGAAAGGTAGATATCTTCGTAGCAGGTGTCGGCACAGGCGGAACGATCACCGGTACAGGTGAGTACCTGAAGAGCCAGAACCCGAATGTGAAGGTAGTTGCTGTTGAGCCTGCAACTTCTCCTGTACTTTCTGAGGGAAAAGCAGGCCCGCATAAGATCCAGGGTATCGGCGCAGGTTTTGTTCCGGACACACTTGACACCAAGGTTTATGACGAGATCATTCCGGTAGAGAACGAGGATGCATTTGAAACATCCAAACTCCTTACCAAGAAAGAGGGAATCCTTACAGGAATTTCCTCCGGTGCAGCTCTCTATGCTGCGATCCAGCTTGCAAAACGCCCGGAGAACAAGGGGAAAGTGATCGTAGCACTTCTTCCGGACAGTGGAGACCGTTACTACTCCACACCACTGTTTACAAAATAATCGATCCGAAGACCGCTTCTTTTGCCCCGAAGCGTGATTCTGCGGGATTATTTACGGCGCTCCTGAATGCCTGTCCAAGCAGGCTGCCGGAGCGCCGGTTTTATTCTTGATTTCATTGAATTAAGTAAGCACTCTGTGGGGCTGTGGTTACTGTTCACTGGTAAGGTCCCGCGAAAAGCAATAAGCAGTGTGTGTGGACTTGCTTGTATCTTGTAGCTTTTTCAGGTATAATAGAGAAAACAAACAAAACCTATTAACAATATAAAGAATAAAGTCTGCAAAGCAGATTCTGCTTCCTATGAAAGAAGATACAGGAAGCTGCCTGTGCATCACAGAGAAGGGTGCCGGTCATGGAATACAGAGGAATATTTCCGGCCGAACAGCTGCACAATAACAGAAAGAGCAAAAGGCTATAAATCAGAAGAATACTGAAATATTGGAGGTAAATATTACATGAGGATTTCTACAAGAGGAAGATATGCGCTGAGACTGATGTTGGATCTTGCTACAAATTATACAGGAAAACCGATCCGCCTGAAGGATGTG
>OFMN01002192.1_pt1 | contig 10778 bp, 8 predicted proteins | sample 1541791 | NCBI WGS metagenome assembly OFMN01 (sample SAMN04209248, study PRJEB22552) | human gut metagenome | biome: gut; material: feces | host: Homo sapiens | place: USA: Oklahoma
GGCTTGTTAGGGACTTGCACCCATTAGAATAAGCTCATGCCGAGCATACACGCAACACGCCCCAAGGCCCTGGCCTTGGGGCGTGCGTATGAAGAAGTCGTACCGACGATGTGATGAAAAGTCCGAGTATAAACGATATGAGTGCTCCTTGTCGTTTGTAATCCACCGGCCTTGCGGCTTAGTCGCGGAGATGCGATTTATGTGGCCCGCCATTGACTTGAAGGAAGCGGTCTCGGGTTTTCTGTTTTATTTGATGACTATCCCGATCGAATCGATACGACCCTTTTTTCTTCTTTCTTGCGTGCAAAGTTAGCATATTATCTCGTTATCACCAAACAATACGCCCACTTTTTCTCCATTTCCCACGATTTTCTTACATCGCTGCGTCGAGCAGGATTTCGGAAAGGGTGGGGTGGATGTGGATCGTGTCGTGGAGATCCTCGACCGTCGCCTCGCGGCAGATGAGGGCGGAGACCTCCTGGACGATGTCGGCAGCATGGGCGCCATAGACGTGGCATCCCAGCAACTTGCCATCCTCGGCGACAAAGAGCTTGAGCAGTCCCTCCGTCTCCTCCATCGCCACGGCCTTGCCATTGCTGCGATAGAACGACTTGCGCACGGTGTAGGGCGTGCCGCTCTGCTTCAACTGGTCCTCGGTGGGACCCACGCAGGCTGCCTCAGGATAGGTGAAGATGGCGCTGGGGACGACGTCGAGGCGGATGCCGTCGGTCTTGCCCAGGATATGGTTGACGGCACGCAGGCCCTGCGCTTCGGCGGCATGGGCGAGCTGGATGCGACCGTTGACGTCGCCGATGGCATAGACGCCCGGGACGTTGGTCTGCATGTTGTCATCGACGGTGATGCCCTTGCGGTCGTAGGCGACGCCAGCAGCCTCCAGGTAGAGGTGGTCCATGTAGGCGCCGCGGCCCGTGGCGACGAGGACGACGTCGGCTTCCAAATCGACGCGCTGACCCTTGCGCTCGAAGGTCACGACGGCCGTGTCGCGGCCCTCAGCGCCAGGGATGGTGCGGATGTCCTGGACGCCACTCTGCATGTAGAACTTGATGCCGCGCTTCTCCAGCGCCTTGCGCATGCGCTTGGCGATGTCGGCGTCGATGGGCGGGAGACACTCCTTGAGAAACTCCACCACCGTCACCTCGCTGCCAAACGTCTGGAAGGCGGAGGCAAACTCCATGCCGATCACGCCGGCACCGATGATGCAGAGGCGGCGCGGCACGAAGTCGATGTCGAGGAGCTCCGTGGAGGTCATGACGTTGCTGCCGATGTGGGGGTTGTCGTGCATGAAGGGCAGGATCTTCGACTGCGAACCCGTGGCGATGAGGATGTTCTTGGCCGTGTATTGCTCGCCCTCGACCTCGACGGTGTGGGCATCGACGAAGTGGGCCTCACCCTTGAGGAGCGTGATGCCGGGCTGGGAGAGCAGCGTGGCGATACCCGAGACGAGCTGGGCCACGACCTGGTTCTTGCGCTCCAGGATGGGCTTGAAGTCGATGCCGTTCTCAGACTTCGGCACCAGCGGGTTGCGATAGAGGTCGGCGTCGTGGGCAAAGCTCTTCGTGGGGATGCAGCCCACGTTGAGGCACGTGCCACCCAGTTCGCCCTTCTCGATGATCACGACCTGGAGGCCGTGCTTGGCAGCATAGCCGGCGGTATGATAACCGCCAGGCCCTGCTCCGATGATGATCAGATCAGTCGTTGTCATGCTGCAGCTGCTTGAAAGTGGTGATCGGATGCTTGGCGGCCAGCACGTCATCGACGCGGCCGATCGGCGTGTTGTGGGGAGCCGACTTCACCTCCTCAGGCGTCTCGCGGGCCTCCTGGGCGATCTTGTGCATCACCGCGATGAAGCCGTCCATCGTCTCCTTGCTCTCGTTCTCCGTCGGCTCGATCATCAAGGCCTCGTGGAAGAGCAGCGGGAAGTAGATCGTCGGCGCGTGGTAGCCGTAGTCGAGCAGGCGCTTGGCCACGTCCATCGTCGTGACGCCCGTCGATTTGTCGCGCAGTCCGTTGAAGACAAACTCGTGCATGCAGGTCGTCGGGATCGGGAGTTCGAAGTCGTCCTTGAGCGACTCCTTGATATAGTTGGCGTTGAGCGTGGCGAGCGGGCCGACCTTCTTCACCTGGTCGCGACCGAGCGTGAGCAGGTAGGTGTAGGCGCGCACGTTGACCAGGAAGTTGCCGAGGTAGGCACCGACGTGGTTGGCCTCCGTGGAATACTCGCCGTCGCAGGCGGGATTCTCTACGACAAAGCGGTCGCCATCCTTGACGACGTGGGGCTTCGGCAGGAACTGCTCCAGGCCCTTGCGCACACCGACGGGACCATCGCCAGGACCACCACCGCCATGAGGCGTGGAGAAGGTCTTGTGGAGGTTGATGTGCATCACGTCGAAGCCCATGTCGCCCGGACGGGCCACACCGAGGATCGGGTTGAAGTTGGCACCATCATAATAGAGGAGCGCGCCGCAGGCGTGGACGAGTTTGGCGATCTCGGGGATCTCCTTCTCGAAGAGGCCCAGCGTGTTGGGGTTGGTCATCATGATGGCGGCGATGTCATCGCCCAGGAGCGGCTTGAGGTCCTCGACATCGACGAGGCCCTCGGCGGTGCTCTTCACCTCGACGATATCCAGTCCGCAGACGGCAGCCGAGGCGGGGTTGGTGCCATGGGCCGAATCGGGGACGATCACCTTCGTGCGCTTCACGTCGCCACGGCTCTGATGGTAGCTGCGGATGATCATCAGACCCGTCAGCTCGCCATGGGCACCGGCGCAGGGATTGAGCGTGAAGTCGTGGAGGCCGGCGAGCGTGGCGAGGCTGTGCTGGAGGTTATAGACCACCTCCAGGGCGCCCTGAGCCGTCTCGACGGGCTGCAGCGGGTGGAGGTTGTTGAAGCCCGGCAGGGCGGCCATCTCCTCGTTGATGATGGGGTTGTACTTCATCGTGCAGGAGCCCAGGGGATAGAAGCCGTTGAGCACACCGAAGTTGTTCTCGCTATGGTTGGTATAGTGGCGCACGACGGTCATCTCGTCGCACTCGGGCAGCTCGGCGTCCTGCTCGCGGCGCAGCTCGGCGGGCAGCTCGTGATGGGCGAAGCGGTTCTTCGGCAGCGAATAGGCACGACGGCCGGGGCGGGAAAGCTCAAAAATCAGATTTCCGTATAATTTGTTGTTCATCTTTCGTCCTCCTTATTTATTGTTCAAGATAGCGGTGAGTTGATCGATCTCCTCCAGCGTGCGCTTCTCGGTGACGGCGATGAGGAGCTTGTCGTCATCGACCTTGACGCCGGGCAGTATGCCCTGGGCGAGGCAGCGGTCGTAGAAGGCGTCGCGGTCCTCCACGCGGACGAGGAACTCATTGAAGAACGGCTGCTTATAGACGAGCGCAGCCTTGCCCGTGGCGACGAGCTTCTCGCAGAGCGTGTGGGCGCCGTCGAGGCCGATCTGGGCGGCCTCCTTGATGCCCTCCTTGCCCAAGATGGAGCAATAGATGGTGGCGAAGAGCGCCATCAGGCTCTCGTTGGAGCAGATGTTGGACGTGGCCTTCTGGCGGCGGATATGCTGCTCGCGGGCCTGGAGCGTGAGGACGAAGGCGCGCTGACCGCGGTTGTCCTTGGTCTTGCCAACGATGCGTCCGGGAATCTTGCGGATCAGCTTCTCCGTGCAGCACATGTAGCCGGCGTAGGGACCACCATAGGCCATCGGCAGACCGAGGCTCTGGACATCGCCCACGGCGACGTCGGCTCCCCACTCGCCCGGCGTCTTCATCAGGGCGAGGTCGGCGATGACGCTGTTGATGACGAAGAGGGCCTTCTTGTCGTGGCAGGCGTCGGCCACACCCGTGAAGTCCTCGACCACGCCGTAGTAGTTGGGCTGCTGGGCGATGAAGCCGGCGATGTGGCCCTCGGCGAGCTGGTTCTTGAGGTCCTCCTTGTCCGTCACGCCGTCCTTCTGGGCGATCTCCTGGAGCTTGATGCCGTGGAAGTGGGCGTAGGTCTTGAGGACGGCGACCGTCTTCGGGTCGAGCGTGGCGCTATAGGCCACGGTGTCGGCCTTGCGCGAGTTGGCGTAGGCCATCATCATGGCCTCGGCTGTGGCCGTCGTGCCGTCGTACATGGAGGCGTTGCTGATCGCCATGCCCGTCATCTCGGCCATCATCGACTGGAACTCGAAGATGTAGTGGAGCGTGCCCTGGGAGATCTCGGCCTGATACGGCGTGTAGGAGGTCAGAAACTCGCTGCGCTCCACGATGTTGGGCACGACGGAGGGCGTGTAGTGATCATAGACGCTGGCGCCGGCGAAGCAGGTGAACTGGGTGTTCTTCTGGGCGAGCTTGCCGAGCACGTCGCGCACTTCCTGCTCGCTCATGGCCTCCGGCATGTCGTATTCGCCCTTGAACTTCACCTCTTCGGGCAGACCTGCGTAGAGGTCTTCGAGGCTTCCGATGCCTATCTTGGCCAGCATCTGGCGGATGTCATCGTCGGTATGTGGAAAAAACTTATAGGTCATAGTTTAAATAGTAATATGTATAAGAGTAAATGTGAAAACGCTTGCCTGATGAGAAGAAAGGCTTCCACCAGACAAGCGTTAGGTGGGATCAGGGGACGGGGATTAGTGCTCCTTGGCGCAGAACTCCTCGTAGGCCTTGGCGTCCATGAGGGAGTCGAGCTCGCTCTTGTCGCTCAGCTTCACCTTCATGATCCAGTTGCCGAAGGCGTCCTGATTGATCAGCTCGGGCTGGTCCTCAAGGGCCTCGTTGACCTCAACGACCGTACCGGAGACGGGGCTCACCAGGTCGCTGGCGGCCTTGACGCTCTCCACGGCGCCGAAATCGTCCTCGGCGGCGAACTCGTCATCGACCTCGGGCATATCGACATAGACGATATTGCCCAGGCTCTCCTGTGCGTAGTCGGTGATACCTACATAGGCCTCGTCGCCCTCAACCTTCACATACTCGTGGCTCTCGCTGTAGTAGAGCCCTTCAATTACTTTTGCCATAGTTTTTGTTATTGACACCCCCGCGGCCCGCGCCCCGGGAGGGGGTGGGGGAGTGGGGATGTGGTCATGAATTTATAAATTGTTATCTGGGAAAAATTGTTCTTGATAGATTACTTCTTGTAGTGCTTGTCGTAGAACTTCTTCTTGACGACGGTGCCGGGGAAGGTCTTCTTGCGGATCTGCACCTCCACGCGGTCGTCCATCTTGACGGAAGCATCGACAAGGGCCACGCAGCAGCTGCCCTCGGCGGAGATGAGACGGTAGCCCGTCGTGACCTCGCCGACCTCCTGGCCGTCCTTGAGCACCTTGTAGCCATGGCGGGGCACGGCGTTGCCGTCGAGCTTGATGCCGCGCAGACGCTGGGCAGGACCCTCGGTCTTCTGCTTCAGCAGGGCCTCCTTGCCGATGAAGTCGTCCTTGTCAAACTTCACGAACATGCTCAGGCCGGCCATCACCGGGGTGATCTTGTCGCTCAGCTCGTCGCCATAGAGGGGCAGACCCACCTCGAAGCGCAGGGTGTCGCGGCAACCGAGACCGCAGGGCTTCACGCCGGCCTCGATCAGCTTGTCCCAGCAGCGGCGGATGTACTCGTGGGAACCGTAGAGCTCGAAACCGTCCTCGCCCGTATAGCCCGTGCGGGAGATGATGATGGTCTCGCCGTCCTTCTCCAGCGTCTTCACCTCGTAGAACTTCAGGTCGCTGCAGGCAATCTCCAGCACCTTCTCGATCGTGGCCTCGGCCTCGGGACCCTGGATGGCGAGCTGGCCGTAGTAGTCGCTCTCGTGGCTCAGCACGACGTCGAAGCCTTCGGTCTGCTTCTTAAACCACTCCACGTCCTTGTCGATGTTGGCGGCGTTGATCGTGAAGATGTAGTGGTTCTCCTCCAACTTGCAGATGCAGGTATCATCGACCACGCCACCGTCCTCGTAGCAGAACATGCCGTAGATCACCTTGCCCGGAGCCATCGGACGGACGTCGTTGGTGAAAATGTAGTTGACGTACTTCTCGGCCTCGGGACCGGTGATGCGCACCTCGCCCATGTGGCTCACGTCGAACATACCGACGTGCTGGCGAACGGCATTGTGCTCGTCAATAATGCCACAATACTGGATCGGCATGTCAAAACCGCCGAACGGGGACATCAGGGCTCCCAAAGCCACATGCTTATCATGAAGACAAGTCTCTTTCATCACTATATCCTTTCTTTAATTATTTAGTTATTTTGCGTTATTGATTTCAGCGCAAAATTACAAAAACATTTTTGAGGGTACAAACTATTTGGTTTGTTTTTTCGTTAAAAACATTAAATCCGTCACTTTGAACCTAAGTGGCTATAATTCAGTTCAAAGCGAAATGTTTTTGGCCGTGCAGGTCGTTTCGAGTAAGGTAAATCGGCGAAACGCCAACACTTTGACAAGTGGACGGGGAAATGTCTTGCTCGCCCATTAAAAAAAACATAATTTCTGAGGGCAAAATGATAGGCCGGGGCCGTGATGGTGAGGGCAAAATGAGAAAAAGAAACCCAGCAAACGGGAGATTTCTCAGAAAAACGCACCACCAACTATTGCACGTCACGAACCATTGTCGTAACTTTGCACCCCCAGCCGACGCAGCAGCTCGGCGAAGGACGAAGAACAAGCAACGCAATAGTCATATATTTATATATAGAGCGACATTTGCAATAGTCACTTTTAGAATCATTGATAAAATATGGAATCAAAGCAAGACATCAACGACTTCGAACAGGCGCTACGCACCGACCTCCACCAGTATCTCCTCTCCCTCGACAAGGTGGATGAGCGTCTGCCCGAGGCGCCGGACATCGAGGGGCTGTGGTCGAAGATCGGCGAGAGCTATCTGCCCGACGGGATGCGGGAGTTTGCCGACTATCCGACGGTCTCGCTCGGCTGGATGATGTTCCTGGGCATGGCGATAGCAAAATACTGGGACACGGACTGGGAACTCTATAGCAAGGTGGCGGATTTGTACCATTATCTAAGGGACCAGCGCGACTACGACCACCTCGACGACCATATCTGCGAGAAGGTGCTGCTGCTGACGGAGGAGGAGCGACAGGCGATGGTCAACGTCGTGGCCGAATGCGCCGCACGCACCTATCACCAGCTCTGCCACGGCAGTCTCCAGCCTGGCACGCCCGAAGCCTTCCGGGGCTATGTGGCGGCGCTCCACCAGCTCTACCTCATGGGCATGGCGATGGAACTGAAACGGCTGGGCTATCACATGACGAAGTGGGGCTAAGGACTGTGCCAAGGGGGATAAGGTATTGCACAGAGGGGCTAAGGACTGTGCCAAAAGGGATATTTGTTTGTGGCCGCAAACCACATTCCTCGTTAAAATACTTTAATGAGTGATGGCCGTTTGGTGTTTTCTTCATAACTTTACCCCCTGATTTTATGAAATAATTCGGTAAAATGAGTAAATATAGATACCTGACGGTCCTCTTGGCCTTGTCCTTGGCGCTCTGCCTGAGCTCCTGCTTCAAGGATGAGCCGCTCAACGCGGAATGCGACATCGAGCAGGCCTACCTGTGCGCGGGCGAGCACCTGGGCAGTTGGTTTCTCTTCGATTCCGACACGCTGCGCAACGTGCAGTCTGATCAGACGACGATAGAATTTACCATGAGCGGGCAAGCGGACCTCACGCGCCTGGCTCCCTACTTCCGCATCAGTCCGGGCGCCACGATCTCGCCGGCCAGCGGCAGCGTACACGACTTCTCCCAGGGCGCCGTGGAATACACGGTCACATCGGAGGACGGCCAGTGGACGCGCACCTATCTCGTCAGTATCAAGAAGATGATCGAATTTGGCAGCGCCCATGACTTCGACTTTGAGCATTGCCACCTGGACAAGGGTTTTTATGTGTGGACCGAACCGTGGCAGGATCAGGGCGGACAGGTCACGCAGGAACCGCTTTGGGCCACGGGCAACCCGGGCTACAAAATCAGCAACAGTTCGACGGCGCCGGAAAATTACCCCACGGCGCCCACCGAGGCGGGACATGAGGGCAAGGGCGTGCGCCTCATGACCTGCCGCACGAGCGGGCTCGCCGACATGGTGCAGAAGCCCATCGCGGCTGGCAATCTCTTCATCGGACAGTTTGATCCCTCTGATGCGCTGCGCGACGCGATGTCGGCCACGAAGTTTGGTCGCCCGTTCAGTTTCGACACGCCGCCCAAGGTCTTCACGGGCTGGTATAAGTACAAGGCTGGCGCGCAGTTTACCGACCGCTTCATGAACGTGCTGGAGCAGCGCGACTACGGCACAATCTACGCCGTGCTCTACGACAATCACAACGCCAAGGGCGAGGCCATCTGCCTCTATGGCGACAACGTGCAGACCAGCGACCGGGTCGTGGCGCTCGCCCGCCTCGACAATATCGACGACACGCCGGAGTGGACTCCCTTCACGCTCAATTTCATCTATCGCAAGGCCGTGGACGCTCAGAAACTCAGGACGGGAGGCTATAGCCTGGCCATCGTCTGCTCGTCGAGCACGAGCGGCGCCGAGTTTATGGGGGCCGTCGGCAGCACGCTGTGGGTGGACCAGTTTAGGGTGGTCTGCGAATAGCGACTATTTTAGAATCGACTATTTGGGGAATCCACCATTTGGGAAACCAACCATTTGGGAAACCAACCATTTGGGGAACCCACTATAAATAGGAAATGTAAGAACAGAGACTACGATGAGAAAGACCATACTTGGGGCCCTGCTGGCGACGATCAGTCTCGGCGCGTGGGCAGGCGAGAAAGACCAGGCGGGTGGGAGCGCATGGAACCGCTTCCTCCACGGCTACCGCTACTACGCCCACGTCGGCTACCACATCGGTGGCACGGCGCCAATAGGAATGCCGGCCTCGATACGCACGCTCCACAGCTATCGGCTGCGCCCCAACTTCGTCCTGGGCGTCGATGCCTACCACGCCATCTCGGGGAGGTGGGGATTCGTTGGCGGACTCCATTTCGAGGAGAAGGCAATGCGGACGGACGCGGGGGTGAAGGGCTACCACATGAGGATCGTGCGCGGGGGAGAGGAGCTGGAGGGCGTCTTCACGGGCAGCGTGGTGACGAAGGTGGACATGAGCCTGATCACCGTGCCGCTGCAGATCGCCTACGACCTCAGTCCGCACGTGCGACTGAAGGCGGGTCCCTACGTGAGCTACGTCACCTCGCGGAAGTTTGAGGGATGGGCCTACGACGGCTACCTGCGCCGACGCGAGGAGGGCCACGACAAGCACGACCCTACGGGACAGAAGGTGATGCTGGGCCACAACGACGGCGAGCGGGGCAACTATGATTTCTCCGACGACATGCGATCCTGGCAGATGGGCATAGACGTAGGCGCCGACTGGTATATCACGAAGCGCTGGGGAGCGAAGGCAGGACTGTCATGGGGACTGACGGGCATCTTCCACAGCGGTTTCGACACCATCGAGCAGACGATGTATCCCATCTATGGCACGATCGGCGTGGTCTATCAGCTGAAATAGGGATTTTCTCCCCTCCCTGCAGCCGTTGCGCTGCCAGGCCAAGGACTCAGAGGAATCAATATCATCCGGTCCGCCCGTGGTGATGTCCTCGGACCCGAAGGGAGAATCAAGAGTGTGTATAATAAAAGAAGCTATTCTTATAACAATAATTATTAATCAAAAAAGTTTAGATGAAAATGAAAAAGTTTTTTTATTTGATGGCCATGGTTTGCTCCATCGGCCTCCTGGCATCTTGTGGTGGTGATGATGATGAAGAGGGTGGTGGCAGCGGACCCAGCGGAAAGCGTTTGCCGGCCATCGAGGGCACATGGAACGTATGGAGCCAGGGTGATGACATCAATGGCTACCAGGGTTCTGCACAGATCACCTGGGAGGTGGTGGATGACGCCAAGATCAACATCGACCTGGGTACGGGTACGGCAATGCCTATCCCCATCAAGACGACGCTTGTGCCCCTCGCCAACAGTATGGCCAACAAGTTCCTGCCCAGCCTGCTGAAGAGCGTCACCTTCACGGCCGACGGTCAGATCAACGCCATGGTGGCTGGCGATATCGACGATGGCCACACGCTGTGGAGATCGATCAACGGCTATTCTTCCTACACCGTGATCAACGACCAGCTCATCATGCTCCACGTCAATGCTGACAAGGCTACGGAGCGTATGGACGATCCCGAGCTCAAGGCGCAGGTCCGTGCAATCCTCATCAAGTATAGCGCCATCCCCATCAACATCCGTTGGAATGGTCCCGACAATCCTTACTTCTATGTAGATAAGGCCTTCATGGAGCCGCTGATCGCCACGATGGTGGGCGTCGTCAACAAGATCCCGACCACGGGCTGGGACTATGATGACATCAAGACCTTCAAGATCATCAAGGGCGTACTCAACCAGCTCCCCGTCATCATGGATCAGACCACGAAGTTTGAGGCGGGTATCGAACTGACGCGCTAATCCTCCGCTCCCTTTCGGAGCAACCCTCCGCATTCTTACGGAGTAATATCGGAACAACATCCGCAAGGGGTGTGACAACGGCTTTCGCCATTGCCACACCCCTTTTCCGTATAGTTGCAAAGACTATATAGTTGCTAAGACTATAAAGTTGAAAGGCCGTATTCTTGTTTTCCCTACTCAGCCAGGCCGTATAATGGTTATTCCTGATGAGCAGGCCGTGTGGAAACAACCCAGTTACGCCATTCTCTGGGTAAATCGAGTAGGAGGAAAACGAAGTAGTTTTTCTCCTACTTTCGTTTTCCGACCT
>OFMN01002203.1_pt1 | contig 10718 bp, 10 predicted proteins | sample 1541791 | NCBI WGS metagenome assembly OFMN01 (sample SAMN04209248, study PRJEB22552) | human gut metagenome | biome: gut; material: feces | host: Homo sapiens | place: USA: Oklahoma
TTCCAATCTCTTGCAAATTTCTTCAGAATAGTGTATACTTGTTTTCATAGGACAATACTCCTTTGAGTTATTGTAGGTCACAAGTACATTATAACTCTTTTTGGGACTGTTGTCCTATCTTTTTTTGCATTTTTTAGGGATGCTCATTTATAGTTGGAAAAATATATGTACAATTAAATTAGTACATTAGAGGTCTTTATTATGGCGTTTGTAAACAAAAAGTTATCAATTTCTGAGAAGAAAAAGATATCAGATATGAAGATAAAAAATCCCTACGGAAGCTATAGGGATATAATGGAAGGAATCACACCTTCATATATCACAATAGACAATAGCAGTAATATGTGGTTAGCTCATTGTTATACACACAAGGAAACTTTAGAATGTATTGAAGAATTTATATTTATGTATAATGGACAACCAATTCCTGTTCAAGCTAAAAAAAGAATTAATGGCAAGAATGTCATTTGGGAAATCAGTCGTATTGATATTTCAGTAAACATGATAGTAGAAGATCATAAATTGATTAATTCCCTAGTAGCAGCGTTTAAAGTGTATAATACGACAGGATGGCCAGAGGAAAATAACGAAGCGGTAAGTGTTATTTGTGATCTGGGAAAGGAAGATGAGGTATAATGCTTATAGCAATCCAATAAATTATTGCACATAATTACACGAATGAAACCACCCTATGCAGTCCTTAGGACGAATTGTTAAAAAACCTTTTGAAATAGCGTAACCGCCAACCAGACCAGCGGGCAAAAAAATGAGTCGAGATCAACCTTGGCTCAAATCCCGTATTCGATTCATCACAATGAATTGCAGTGAGTTACTGTGAATTACTGTGCGGTGAAATACTGCCAGTTACTATGAAATACTGTGGATGAGAAGCTGTCACTTAACCTCAGCCATGTTTTCAACGATCTGATGATATGTTCTGTGGCAGGTTTCAGGCAGAGTAGCACTCCACGGCATGATGCTGTCAAGCTGTTCTTCTGAAGGTGTTTTGCCCCATGAAGGGAGAACAAGCATCAGATAGGAGAGATAACCAAACACATTCAGTCCGTTTCGCTTGGCTGTTTCGATCACGCTCATGAAGAGAGCACTCGCATCTGCACCCTTATCCGTCGCAGAAAAGAGAAAATTCTTACGGTCGATCAGGCATCCCAAAATATTTTGTGTAAAAGTAAAATCATCCAATCAAACAAAGGCTTGAAATTCAAGCGTGCTTTGATATTTCCTCTTAATTGCAAAGTTCCTGAAAGCTGACGTGGCATGCGCGCCGCAGGCGTGAATGCTGCGGCAGCTTTCGGGAACAATAACAAGAGGAGAAATCTGTTTTATGCTGACTCTCTGTCTTCAAACATTATACGAAGCTGGTTGGAAACCATGTCCCAGTTTCGACATGAAACAGTCCAGCGTTCGACAATGTTCTTAGACGCAAGGTACAACATTTTTCTCAGTGAGTCGTCATTTGTAAATGACGGCTTATTTTTTGTTATTTTCCGGAACTGACGATTCAGTCCTTCGATAATATTTGTTGTATATATTATCTTACGAATCTCTGCCGGATATGCATAAAACGTTGATAAAATGTCCCAGTTTTCCTCCCAGCTTCTTACGCAGCTTGGATAGGTTTTCTGCCAGTTTTCTTTAAACTGCATAAGTGCATTTAACGCTTCATCTTCACTTACAGCCTGGTAAACTTTTTTCAGGTCTGCCATTACGGCTTTAATATCTTTGTAGCTGACATATCTGGTTGAAGAACGTATCTGATGAATAATACAGCGCTGGATCTGCGAATGAGGAAATGCGGCATTTATTGCCTCTCTGAAACCTGTCAGACCGTCAACGCAGAACACGTAAACGTCCTTAACACCGCGGTTTTTAAGGTCATTCATGACGCTGAGCCAGAATTTTGCACTTTCACTTTCTCCAATCCAGGTACCTAAAATATCCTTGTGACCGTCCTGCTGAATGCCGAGTACAACATAAGCTGCTTTGGTGATATACTGATGGTTTTCTTTGACCTTGTAGTGAATCGCATCCATGAAAATAAACGGGTAAACTGATTCAAGAGGTCGGTTTTGCCATGCAGTTACTTCAGGAGAAATCTTGTCTACAATTTTGCTTACAAGTCCGTCAGAAATCTCAACATCGTAAAGATTTTTGATTTGTTCAGAGATGTCGCGCTGACTCATTCCGCAGGCATAAAGTGCAAGAATTTTTTCTTCCATCCCATCGGCATTCCGGTTGTATTTTCCAATGATCTGTGGCTCATATTCTCCGTTTCTGTCACGGGGAATTTTGACATCAACCTCTCCCAACTGAGTTTTTACAGTCTTTTTCGAGTAACCGTTTCTGTAGTTTTTTTGAGTACCGGATTCGTCAGATTCCGATACACGCTGACTTTTTTCATAACCCAGCTTTTCTTCAAGTTCTGCTTCCATGACCTGCTGGAGCACATCACTGAACAATTCCTTCATGCTGTTCATGATGTCGGTTGTACTTGTGAATTTCTGGCTGTTCACAAATTCCTTTAATAACTCTTTTGACGCTTTTTCCATAATAAAAATACTTCCTTTCAGCTCTTTTTTCTTGCTCTTAGCTTTGTCTGATTGGAAGTATTTTATTCTTTTTACACAAAATTTTTCAGGGTCTCGTCGATCACAAAAGGCTTAACGGTGCGTTCTGCAAGATTATTTGTCATTTCCACTTCGGGATGATCTAAAAACAAAAGGCAACGTTAGGGTGTGGTTGGCGGTTACACCCTAAGTGTTCATCCAGCTCTGCCTCAAGCATTTCCTGTATCGTGCCGTCCATCAGATCCCTGAGAGCATCCTCAATATCTTTTGCTGTCCTGATATCATACTCCTCGATCAGCTCTGCGATGATATTCTTCTTCCCCTCGCTCATTGGTTCTCTTTTTCTTCTTGCCATAAAAAATCAGCCTCCTGTGTTATTTCTATTTTACCACAGTTGACTGACTTTTTACAGACTTTTTTTCAGAGGGTCACGCTGAAAAATACTTGACCAAGTTGTTCTCAAAACCGAATGGCACAATTCTTTTGCCATGGAAAAACTAATACGCTCTTAACCTCGCTGTGTTTTTCGGCGAGGTCTTTTTCTGCTGTAAATAAACGCGGGTTATTTTACGCTTACCAAACAACTCGATTTTTAAATGATACACATTTTTGTTATTTATTCGGAATTAAAACAACAAGGCAGCAAAACATATTGCTTTCTTCATAAAAATCGCAATGACCGTTATACTTTTTTGCAATATCACGAATAATTTTAATGCCATACCCATGAGAATCAAATTTCGTCTTAGTCGTATGTAGTTTCGGATTTTCTTTCAGAACAGACTGGTCAATGGAATTTTTGATAAGAAAAGTATATTTTTCTGACTCGGAGATGATTTTCAGATTTATCTGCTTAGCATTCAGTTTTATGTTTGCAGTTGCAGTAATAGCATTTTCAAGCATATTAGATAACAGTCTGCATAAGTCTATGTCATCAATGCCGGTAAATTCATTTATGGATAAGCAAGTTGCATCTATTCCGAATGATTTGGCAATTGTCAGTTTAGAATTTATTATTGCATTGACTGTATTATTTTGAGTGTTTACAAATATAATATGGTCGTCGGCAATATCAATCATTTGTCTTATATATTTTCGTGCATTCTGAATATCGTTTAATTCAAGATAATTGTCAATAACATAATAGACGTCTTTTGTATCATGCCTGAGTTTTCTGATAAGCTGGTATTCGATATCTGCATTTTCAATGTATTGTTTATTGTAGGTTAAAAGCAACTTCAATTTTTCATTTTCAATTTCACTATTATTTTTATTTTTTAAATCTGCGGTAATATATAATGTAACTATATTTATGAGTATTACACATATGAGGATTACGGTGAAAAGTTGCCTGTTTCGCTTATTGCTCTGTTCAAATTCAACAAGATACAAAATAAGAACTATAACTATGCTTAGAATTAACGTGATTGATATTAAAACTGCTTCTGTACCTGTAAGACAAGATTCTCCTTTCATATCGTGCTTGAAAATCTTTATTGAAAAATAATAAAAATAAAAAATCAAAAATTGCGTAAGGATAATGCCTAATAGTCTTATCACACTATTTTCAATAAGTATTTGTTCAATTGGTATATTAAATAGTGTGGATGTAAGCCAAGCCACCGCAACACCGCTTAATAAAAGCACAATCAAAGAATATATCGACACAAACAATTTGTTATATACATTGCCTTTCAAGCAAAATACAGAATAAGCAAAAATCAAAGCACCATAAAATGCAGCATATATATGTTCAAAAAAAGTAATATGATTACATATGGATATTGTTAAAGCAAGAAGAAGAGAAAAAGGCAATCCAAAATTTTTTATAAATTTATCAGAATATTTGCCGCTGAGATACTTAAATGAAAAATACATTGCTACAATGCCTTGATAAATGTTTATTAAAATTTCAAAAAGATTCCATGCTACATTTTTCATAACGTTTTCCTCAGATAAAGAATATATTTCATATTCAGACTTTCTTTGTAACTATTACTAAGTGACAGTGTAGTTTGCCCGCTATTACCTTGTATATGAATTTTACCAACTTTTGTATCTATACTAAGAATGAATTTTAGATTAATAATTATACTTCGATGTATCCTTGCGAAATCATATTCTTCAAGACAACTTTCAATAGCATTTATTGAACCACGAATTTTTATCGGCTTATCATGATTTTGAAGGTAGTAATATAGATAATGGCGATCACTTTTTATGTAAATTATATTGCGGTAGTACGCTATGATTTTGCCTGAAAATTCGTCCTCAAGAACGATAATCTCATTTTGTTTCATATTTGACATCAGCTTTTTTATTACGTCATTTAATGTGCTTTTAAATAGTTCAATTGGACTTTTTCTTATAAAGTTAAATGGCTGAAAATCAAAACTTTTATAAACCAAATCAGAATGACTTGAAATAAATATCAGGAAACAATTAGAAAATGATTTTCTGAGTGATTTAGCTATGTCAAATCCTGTGATTTTAGGCATATCTATATCAAGAAATAGCACATCGAATTTTTCTCTATTATTAGCAGTTAACAAGAGTTGTCCGTTATCAAATGAACTTATGCTAATATCAGTTGTATATTGTCTAAATCCGTTGTCAATATATTTTTCAAGCTGCACTAATGTGCTTTTATTGTCATCACATATAGCTATCCGAATCAAGTTGCATCACCTCTTTAATAAGGGTAACATATACAAGGAAAATTGTCAATATCGTTTTATATGTTTGTTTTGCACGGCAACAGCATTTACTTTTTCTGAAAAAATGTGTAAAATAGAAGTTTGAAAAATAATCTTCACCCTATGTAAACCGGATTCATTGTCTGCTTAAAATGTTCTTAAATGCACATAGCGGGTTTAGTCGAGATGATTTGCAGAATTATCTTAACTTGTATTCATTCGTGATCAACCCACCATCTGACCATCTTGAAAAGGTCGAGAAAATCATTAAAATGGTTTTTGAAAATCCCAAATCACTCAAGTATAGAGAGCAATTTGCCGAAATTACGTGATTTTATACACCGTATGCAAGTCGGGATTTTAACAGAATTAAAATTACCGGCAGGACGAACAAAGCTGTATTAATAATATAAGCTGATGTTCGGCTTTTGCAAAGTGAAGATATACCTGCAATTGAAACCGAACATATTATAGAGCCGATTATATGAATGAAAAGGAAAAACAAAATAAAACCACATACAGAAATGGATATATCTAAATTTGAAAATTGCTGAATACTTTGAATCGGTGCGGATAGTCCCTGCGTTCCGTACTTTTTCAGAATATTGAAAATATATGGAAAAAAGAACAGCGTTGCCGAAAAAATCCCGCATAAAATACCATATAAAAATAAATCTCTATAATAACCGGTTTTGCCACTTTTCGTTGAAAATATCACTTTAACCATATCTGTTTTTTTGTCCGCAGCTCCAATTGGTGAAAGTATAAGGACCGAGAAAATCATCATAAACAAAATAAAAAACATTTTTTCATTGCCGCCGGCATATTGAAACAATCGTTCATAACCTGTATCGTAAAAAATTTTTCCATTACATTCATTTTCCTGTATGGATTTTACACGCAATTTCAGACGTTCAAAAGCAACACGGTCGTTTAGTTCATCACTAAGTAAATTTAATTGATATGTGTTTATATTTTCTGATGATTGAATTTTCTCAATTTCTTTTTCAATTTCATTATATTGTTTTTCTTTTTCTGTAAAGAAATTCAAAGTTTCAGTCGTGATTTCACCGCTTAATTCTGTTGTGAAATTTTCATAATAAATATCATCATTACTGTATTGCCTTGAAAATGAAGCCGAAAACACTGCCGCCGCAAATAGTGCTGTTAATACCAAAATAACACCTTTATTCAATATCAATGAACGATAACAAACATAAAAAAATCTTCCATGCGCCTTGATTTTTTTCTTGTGGAACACTTTCAAACGAACTGATTGATATTGAACGTGATTAAGTTTCTCTACTGCAAATATACAGCATAAAATTACTGATACAATTGTAATTACAATTATAATTATCATAGAAATTTTCAGAGATACAGGATAGCCAAACAAGTTGACATTTTGGTATGTACCGAGGATTTCAGCAGTCTGTGTGAATTTTATAGGATTCCAATCGTGAAAAAGTTGAAATACCGAATTTTGCGGTATCAATCTGTAACATAAAAATGCAATTGTACATACTGCTCCGGATATACCGTAAATCATCAGATTATTTCTTGAAACAGTACAAATCAGGCTGAATATCATTGCAAACAACAGATACGAAGCAATTTTCAATATAAAAAACAGCAACAGAAATTCTCCAACAGATACGGCTAAATTACACTGATAAAAGCCGAATACCGATTGAATGGGACGCTGTAATTCTCCAATTCCGTATAATGCACCGCCTATCACCAGATTTTCCGCAAACAGCATTACGGCAACAAAAGAAGCAAATAATGAAACAGCAAAAAGCTTGCTTAAAATCAAGGAACTTCTCCCTTTCGGCATAGACGATAAAAGAAAAGTTATGCCGTGTTCACGGTCTTTAAGAATAATTCCGCATACAGCAAGAAACACCAAAAATATTCCCATAAAGTCTGTAATCGGACTTGTAAATGTATTCTCCAGACCAAATGAAGCAGCGAGCGGCAATGGCTCTGCCGGTAAATTTTCATATGCCGATGGTGTTTTTTGTATATTACGATAAGAAAAGGTATCACTGTCACCCCATATGGAAACGGCAGACATATTATTTGTCTGTTCTTTTATGCTGTTTAAATATTCGGGATAATTTTCACATTCCTTTGAGAGTTCCGACATATCATAAACAAGCATCATTGGAAACTCTATATATTCCCCGTTATTTTGACGTTCTAACATTTCATTGGTATAATCCTGTATCTCTTCTAAAGACATATCCTTTGTTTCTGAAAAGAAAGAACGGTAAGATTCCGGCGTGTAATAATGGTCATTTATACGGTCAATTTGAACATATCCGTTTATGGCAAACAAGCAGACAAATATAATCCAAAAAATCCGAAATGACATCATTTTTTTGCATTCGCATAAAAAAATTTTCATTTGCCGCCTCCGTAATACTGCATATAGAGATTTTCCAAAGTCGGTTTCGCATCTGTTACCTGTTCTGTTAATTGGGAAACAGTTCCATGAGTCAGTATTTCACCCGAACGCATCATCAGAATTTCCTTTGCTATTGTTTCAATATCAGAAACGATATGAGTTGAAATAATAATGATTTTATTTTCTGAAAGCTGTTCTATCAGCCTACGGATAATCACTCTTTGTTTTGGGTCAAGTCCTGCAGTAGGTTCGTCCAGTATTAATAAATCGGGATTGCCCAAAATTGCACTCGCTATCAAAAGTCTTTGTTTCATTCCGCCTGAAAAGCCGCCGATTTTCTTGTCTGCACAGTCGGAAAGTTCCACTTGTTCCAGTACTTTTTCAATTTCGGTCGGCACGGTTTTTCTTGAAATACCCTTTAATGCAGAGATGTATCCGAGAAAATTCACCGCAGTCATATTACTGTACAATTCCTGCTGCTGCGGCATAAATCCAAGATGTTCACGGTAAGACTTGCCCAATTGATGTATCGGTTTGCCGTTCCAGTTAATTGAGCCACCGCCTTTATCCGGATGTAATATTCCTGTAATCAGGTGCATCAGCGTTGATTTTCCTGCACCATTTGGACCGAGCAAACCATAAATACCATTTGTAAAAGTAAATGAAAAATTTTTCAGAGCGTGTTTTCTGCCATAATGCTTATTCAGCTTTATCAGTTCCAAACTGTTCATTTCGCTCCTCCGATGAAATCCTGTTCGGATACTCTGTCAAATTTCACTTCATTGTTTTCCACATAACGCACCACATATTGATTGTCTACAAAATCCATAATCATAGCATCTTTATCAGCGTATTTGTCAGAGATAGAAAATTCTTCATCGGTTTTGACATCAAAACCTTGATTGATAGAGCCTTTCCAAAGCTTGTTATTTACAAAGGTAAAATCGTAAGTTTCGTTGTCATACATATTTTCCACAGCGGTTTTTTCACCGTCTTCATCTAAAATGAAGAATTTTTCATTTTCTTCATAAATATAGTGATTCTCACCGATACACCAAGCATACGGCAAATCACTGACTGTAATTTCACCGGTTTTTAAATCAAGGCACTTGTTTTCGATTATCCATGGAATGTCATTTCTCGGACTGCCGTTTTCTACCCAATCTGTATTCAGATAATCAATTATTATCTGTGGGTCTTTTACATAGCGATAATACAGATAAAGTTTATCATGATATATACCTTCCATTTTTACTTCTGACCAAAGCGATGCTCCATAACTCCAGTTGTATTTTGCTGTAGGTGCGTCATTTATCAAACCATAATTTTGCACCTCAGCAGAATCCAGATTTATGGAATACAGGTATTGTTCTCCACTTCTGCTGAAGCCGCCCCATGTTCCATCGGTTTCATCTTGATAAATTTCTTTGCTTCCGATAATGTACATCGTATCATTTACAATTGCCAAATCGATTTGATTTTGCATATACACGCCGTCTATTTCGGCAAATGTTTCAGTAAGTCCTGTATCAAGTCTTGCCCGCATACATTTTGTATGCATATCAGCAGTCTGAGATTTACCGTCTTGACTGTCAACGATTTCATAATTTGATGCAAACCAATATACATAGTCGTGATAAATTACAGGTACCATAAAAGAACCTGCACATAAGTTTGACACACATGAAGAATCGGAGTGCGTACAATTGGGTTTGTTGCAAAGGGGCACGCCGTTCATGGTTTCATAATCCAAGAAACAAGCCTGCGTTCCGGATGCGTTCGGTACGGTGTAAAGCAAACCATTTTCATACACATTATAGCTCATATCATAATAAGCAGCATCTTTTGTTTTGATGTGGTACTTTTCTTCTTTCGATTGACAAGCGGTTGAATTGATTACAGCAGCAACTGTAATTATTACAGCAAAAATTTTCTTTCTGTTCATAACATCACTTCCTTAAAGGCTTTGTCACTTATAAAACGATTCAAATTTTGATTTTACTGCATAATTTTTTGACTCTGAACTTGATGATTAAAGTGAAAGGGGCAATTCTTAAGCTAATTGCCCCTTTCGACTTATTTAATTCAAAACTTGTTCTCATAAAAGTTAATGCTTGTATTTTCAAAAAATTTTATACTTACTGCGTAAAAAATTGAAATACGGGAGTATTTTTACATTTTTCCTTGTGCTCATGAAAATTTGATTAAAAAATCCAAACATCATTTCAATGAGAATAAGTTCTCAATTTTCTAAATACACTTAATAAGATATGTTGGTAGAATAACCACCTGCGGTATGATATGAGCTTGCTCTTGTTCCTGAGCCACTTGCACTATTTTTGGCATTTGCATAACCGTAGCCAGAACCGTATTTAGTAGTTCCATGGTAAGTTACAGAAACAGTACAATCTTTACCAGAACATGTTGTTGTTCCATATGCATAACTACTGTCAGCATATAAAGTTGCTTTAGCACTGCTTCCGAAGGATTTTGTGATTGTCGGACTATAAGCACTTGCCGTCATGCTGACTGCTCCAACTGCAATTGCTGATACTGCCATAATAGAAGCAGCGATTTTTTTGAATGACTTTTTCATAAGTAATACCTCCTGCAAATATTTTTTTCAAATCACCATTGATTAAAATCATTCTTTCAGCATTTAACTGACTTAAACACCAATTGTAACAAGAATAAACATTAAAGGTGATAAAAGTATTCGAAGTCATTTCTTCGACTTATCGAGCTTTTTAGGCTCTTTTGGCTGATACATTCCCCAAGCTGATGCCGAACCACACGCCATGTTTGCCATTCTTTCGGCAATGCTCTTTATAGCATGGGCAGTTTTATTCTTTGCCTTTTTCATATCTCCACCTTCTTTCCAACTCTTGAAACGTTGCAATAATTACAAGAAATGATATTAAAATAAGAGTGTACAATAGTATAACTCCTATTTTGTACGAAAACATAATGAGTATATCTGCTAAAATAAAACTGAGCCAGCTGAGGGAAAAATGATAATAAAAAAGT
>OFMN01002204.1_pt1 | contig 10710 bp, 9 predicted proteins | sample 1541791 | NCBI WGS metagenome assembly OFMN01 (sample SAMN04209248, study PRJEB22552) | human gut metagenome | biome: gut; material: feces | host: Homo sapiens | place: USA: Oklahoma
CATTTCAATACGGCAAATTCCTGCTGCCACCACGTTTTCTTACGGCACTTTCGGTCCCAAAAGTGCCCACCCGTGAACAGAAACGATTTTTTCTCTCTAAAATTCCTACCTATGAACAGTTACCCGCCGTTACCTCTTTGATCAGAAGCAGCCGCGCCCCTGCACCGGCTTCCTCCCCGTCGATTTCATTCATTTCCCGCACCTGATCCACCGTCGTGTGGAATTTTTTTGCAATTTTCCACAGAGAATCCCCCGGCTGCACAATATAACCCACAATCCCTGGCTGCTGCTCCCAGCGCTTTAAATCGAACGGCTGTGTCTGCACGGATGTAACCACCTCTTCCTGCATCGGCTGGAATACAAGCAGTTCCACCGTGAGCTGCGCCTTGACCTCCGCCTCACCGCCGCCCAGCATCACCGCGCCGAGCTGTTCCAGCCCCAGATTCAACTGCCAGACGCAGTCTTCCCGGATCCCCTCCGCCTCGACCGTGCCGGAAAATGGCAGAACCTCAGAAATTGCCCCGACCGGCGCCGCGTCATCATCCGTCAGATACAGGAGACTGACTTCCAGCACTCCCTCGATCGCCAGACCGTTTTCTGACGGGCGGCTCTCATCCAGCCGGACAATCCCACTGCTGTGGCAAATCTGCAAAATTCGCTCCGGTTTCTGAAAAGAAACGCTTCCGCCCACCCGCATTTTGCAGCTGTTGCGCGTCAAAAGCCGGTCAAAGCACACCTCCCCCTGCTCGCTCACGACCTCGCAGCCGGTCGAATAGAGATCGCTTAAAAGTTCCACTGATTCTTCTTTATAAAGGCGGATGTCCAGCTCCAGCACCGCCTCCACTTCCACTTCGCGCATCTCCCCATCACTGTCCGGCTTTTTGTCCGCCTCTGCATGAAGAATCCGGACCCCGACCGCCGGGATCATCTCCTCCACCGCCTCCGAGAGTTCCACTTCACCAGAAAACGGAATACTCTCCTCCAACCACTGAACCGGCGTGTGCTCACCCTCGCCGCTGTAAATCAGGAACACCGACAATTCACCGTCCAGATGCAGTTTTCCATCCAACGGGCGCACCGAAACATCCCGAAGACGCATCTCCTGCCAGAGAATCGTCTCAATATTCGGCTTATTTGCCGATACGCTTACTTCCTCCCGGACCCGGTAGATATCTTTGCGCCGCACTGCAAGCGTCGCTGCCGGAACGCTTCTCTTCAGGACTTGCAGCCCCGCATCATCCGTCTCGACGTCCGCGGCAGCCTGCGCATCGACGCGGCTTTCCGCCCGCACCGTAAGCGTCAGCACCGCTTTGGCGCTCAGCTTGCGCGAATGAATCATGGTAATATTCAAATCTTCGATATTCCATACGATCTGCGTATAGTCGCGCTCCGAAAGCTCCGGCACATTGACCGTTTCCTCAAATGGGATCTCCCCGCCCATCGCCTGCAGCCCGCCCGACTCCCGGCGATACAGCACCCGGAACACAAGCTTTCCCCGGATCAGCACCTTTTCCCCCTGAATCCGTGAATTTTCTATCTGAACCTCCCCGTCTGACAGCAGTATCTGCACCGCATCATCCAGCGCATCCGGCACAATAAAATCATCATCCAGCGTCAGCTGCGACACCGCCGTCCCCCTCTGCCGGTTCATATGTATCTCTTTTTTGATCAGCTCTATCATAAAAAACGCCCCTTTCCAAACCGCACGCATTTCTCTCAAAGAAATTTATGCAGCCGAAAGGGGCGTTATGAATAATTTTGTGTCAGACTTTCTCCTGTCCTGCCCGCACTGCCTCCAGTTCCTTCCGCAGGTTTGCCGACTCTTCTCTAAGTTCCTGAAGCTCTTTCCGGAGCGCGTCGATCTGCTCTAAAATACGCTGATCGTCCTCGCCGATGATCATCTTCTGCTTCTTCGGCAGCGCCACGCCGTCCTTCTTGACCGGACGCGCCGGAATGCCGACAGCCGTGGTATTTTCCTCGAGCGGGCGGAGCAGAACCGCATTTGCCGCTACGGAACAGTTATCACCGACCTCGAAAGAACCGAGAATCTTTGCGCCGGAACCAACCGTCACATTATTTCCCAGCGTCGGATGACGTTTACCCTTCTGTGTTCCGACACCGCCCAGCGTCACACCCTGGTAAATCGTACAGTTGTCGCCGACCACCGCCGTCTCACCGATGACAACGCCGCAGCCGTGGTCAATCAGAATACCGTGTCCGAGCTGTGCACCCGGATGAATCTCAATCAATGTAAAGAAACGTGCCACCTGTGAAATCAGGCGCGCAATGAAAAACATATGGTGCGCATAAAACCAGTGCGCCACCCGGTGCCATATCAGGGCATGTACGCCCTGATATAAAAGTAGTACCTCCAATGCATTTCTCGCAGCCGGATCTCGCTCCTGAACCGCTTTTACATCCATCCAAATATCTTTTAAAATCATGTCTCTTCCCCTTTTACTGAACTGAATGACCTTTCCGTTTCCGCAAAATTCCAGAACCTATCGTCCTTCTCTTCTCCGACAGCCATTCTTTCTGATTGGCTGCTGCAGTTTCTCATTGTCATCCTATGTTGTTTTTATGCTGCCGTTCATATTTTTTGTAAACTACAACACCCTGCGATCCCGCCAAATACCTTGCCGCAGAGACGCACATATTCCTGATATTCCGGCGTCTCATTCAAATCCTTCAAAAGGTCTATCATCGACGTGTAATACCACGCCTGTTTCTCTTTGTCCTTCATATTAAACCGCTGCCAGAGCTCCTCCCCGACCAACAGATAGTCACGCGCCATGCTGCGGATATTGCTCAGCTTGTCCGCCATCGTCAGGATCTTCTCCGCCGGGCTCGCTGTTTTCAGATGTTCCAGCGTGTGCCCCTTGCGCTCAATCCAGGTTTTGGACTTATCCTCGCTCTCCGCCGCGACCAGATCCGCAACCCGGGTGCCAAACTCCTGTTTCAAATCCTCGTAGGTCACACCCGTGTCCTCGATCGTATCATGCAGAAGTGCCGCTGCCAGTATCTCCTCATCGTTCGTCAGCATCGACGCAATCAGCGCCGTCTCCAGCGGATGAACGATATACGGAATTCTGGTTCCCTTCCGATGTGTGCCCTTATGCGCCTGTTCTGCGAATTTTGCCGCTCTGTCAATCATGGTTGTTCCTCTGTCTATATTGCTTATACTGTTTAAACGATTGCTACTGTTTTAAATGTACATCCATCTTGTTGTATGGAATTTCGATGCCCGCCTCGTCAAATGACAGCTTGATCCGTTCCAGAATGTCCCATCTCGTCTGCCAGTAATCGGATGTCTCTACCCAGCCCCGGATGCCAAGCACCACGCTGCTGTCGCCCAGGCTGTCCACAAATACCTTGATGTCCTCGTCCTTCTTCACCATCGGATGTTCCCGGTAAACGCGCTCTAACACTGCCTTTGCCGTCCGGATATCTGCCTCATAGGCGATACCGACCTTGAGTTCCAGCATCCGCTTGTCCATCGCCGTCACGTTGGTCACGGTTGAGTTTGAAAGGGTGCCATTCGGAATGGTGATTGTTTTATTATCGGTTGTCAGGATAGTCGTGTAAACCAGCCCGACCATCGAAACCTTTCCTTCCCCGGACGGGGAAATGATATAATCACCCACCCGGAACGGTTTCATAATTAAAATCAAGAGTCCGCCCGCAAAGTTTCCAAGGCTCTGCTGGAGCGCCAAACTCAGCGCAAGACCTGCCGCGCCAAGAACCGCCACAATCGAGGCGCTGTCCATGCCAAGCTGCCCTGCAATCATAAAAAGCAGGAATACATTCATCACAAACTGGGTCAGCGCCCGCAGGAAACGAGTCACACCCACATCCATACCGGCATGCTCCATCGAGCGGGACAGCATCTTCTCGATCATCGAGATGATCTTACGTCCAATCAGGAAAATGATGATCGCCACCAGTACCTTCTGTCCCAATGCCATAAGCCCCGGGCCAATCCGGTGCATGATCGCAGCCATCGTATCCACGTTCAAATTTGCCGGATCCGATAGTGACTCTGCTACCGCCGCGATCTCCTCGCCTGTCAGCTCTGCCGCTGTTGCCATCTATTTCATTCCTTCCTGTACTTACTCTTTTCCCACCTTTTTATCCAGACCTTCTTCCAATCCCGCCTGTCGTCTCGCAATCGAGGACAGACTGATAATCTTGGAGGAAAGCCCCGCCTTCGCCTCTGCCAGCTTATCTGAAATACCCGCCAAGCGTTCTGCTGCCGCAGCAGCTGTCCCCCCTGCTTTTCCATTGAATGCCGCCGCTGCATCCGCCATCATGCTCTGGAGATCGGTTTCAGCCTTTTCTTTTACACTCTTAGTACTGTGGGTCGTCTTTTTCGTCTTCGCCGGTTTTTCTTTCTTCTCCGGCTCCATCGGCGTGCAGCTGAATACGCTGATGCCAAGCGGCGCCAGCTGGATCGTGATGGAATTTTCCTTTCCATCACATTCCTCTGCCTTCGAGGACTTCATACGCGGATTGACCTTTCCGCTTCCGCCGAATTTCTCCGCATCGCTGTTGAAAATCTCTTTGTATTTTCCCTTAAACGGTACGCCGACCGTCAGCTTCTCATGCAGCTGCGGGGCAAAGTTGCAGACAAAGAGCAGTGTCTCATCCGCGCCGCGCCGGAGAAATGCAATGATATTGTCCGCTGCATCCATGCAGTTGATCCACTCGAAGCCTTCCGTCTGATAATCTTTCTGATAGAGTGCCGGATGGCTGGTATAAAGGTGATTTAACTCCTTCACATACTCCTTCATCTGGCTGTGGATCGGATACTGCAGCAGTTCCCACTCGATCGATGCATTCTCATTCCACTCATCCATCTGGGCGAAATCCTGTCCCATGAAGAGGAGTTTCTTGCCCGGATGTCCCATCATAAAACCGTATGCCGCCCGCAGGTTCGCAAACTTGTCCTCAAACGTCTGTCCCGGCATCTTATTGACCAGGGAACCTTTTCCGTGAACCACCTCGTCGTGTGAGAAGACGAGGACGAAATTTTCACTGTAGGCGTAAATCATGCTGAAGGTCAGCTCATTGTAGTGGTGGCACCGGAAATATGGATCCTGCTCCATATAGCCCAGAAAATCGTTCATCCAGCCCATGTTCCATTTATAATCAAAGCCAAGACCGCCGTTCTTCACGTCACCGGTAACCTTCGGCCATGCCGTCGATTCCTCGGCAATCAGAATCGCGCCGTCCTTGCGTCCCCTGAAGACAGAGTTCAGATGCTTTAAGAACTCGACCGCCTCCAGATTCTCATGACCGCCGTACATATTGGCAATCCATTCACCCGGATTCTTGCCATAATCCAGATACAGCATCGACGCCACCGCATCAAACCGGATGCCGTCCGCGTGATAGCGGTCCGCCCAGAACATCGCATTCGCAATCAGGAAGTTTGAAACCCCCGGTCTGCCGTAGTTGTAGATCAGCGTACCCCAGTGCGGATGCGCCCCCTGTCTCGGATCCTTGTGCTCATAGAGGCAGCTTCCGTCAAACTGCGCCATGCCCCATGCATCACGCGGGAAATGTGCCGGAACCCAGTCAAGAATAACGCCAATCCCCTGTCCGTGCAGGTAATCCATAAAATACATGAAATCATCCGGTGTGCCGAAGCGGCTGGTCGGTGCGTAATATCCCGTCACCTGATAGCCCCACGAAGCATCCAGCGGATGTTCCATGACCGGCAGAAGTTCCACATGGGTATACCCCATTTCCTTCACATATTCCGCCAGCTTGACCGCGATCTCACGGTAATTGTAAAACTCCGATCCGACAATCTCGCGTCCTCTCTTATCCACCTCGGTCGGTTTTCGCATCCAGGAACCGAGATGTACCTCATAGATCGACATCGGCGCCGTCTTCGTGTCGAGCGCCGCCCGTTTCTTCATCCAGTCCTGATCGTTCCATTTATATTCGTCCAGATCCCAGACGATGGATGCCGTGTTCGGTCTAAGTTCCGCATAGTTCGCATACGGATCCGCCTTCAGCGCCGGGTCGCCGTTCTTGAACTTAATTTCATATTTATAAACAGCGCCCTTTTTTAGCTCCGGGATAAAAATCTCAAACACGCCCGAATCTCCCAACCGCCGCATCTGGCTGCGTCTGCCATCCCACAGGTTGAAATCACCGACGACACTCACGCGCATCGCTTCCGGCGCCCAGACTGCAAAATAGACGCCGCTCACACCTTTGACCGTCATCGGATGCGCGCCCATCTTATTATAAATGCTGTAGTGGACGCCCGCCTCGAATTTCTTCAAATCCGATTCCGTAAACTGCGGTGCAAAGGAATACGGATCGTGTATCTCGCTTAACGTACCATTATCATAAAACACAAGGAGGGTATAATCCGCCAGAGTCTTGCGCGGAATCAGCGCCGCAAAAAAGCCAGTCTCGTCCGCCATCTCCATCTGGTATTGCTTGCCGGTTGCCGAAAGTTTGACCGTAATATCGCGCGCCGTCGGAATAAACGCCTGTACCAGCATTCCCTCCGGCGTCATATGGGCTCCCAGCATCCGGTGCGGGTTTGCCGCTTCCGAATAGACAATTTCTTCAATTCCAGCCCAGTCCATCAGATCGTATAATGTTTTATCCATACATACGCCCCCTTGCGTTCCTTTGTGGTTTTTGGTTTTAGCTTCATTTTAGCATCCCGCGCCCAATAATACAATCATACACTTCAAAACATTTATGAATTTTCCCGAAATTTCGTGAAAAAACTTGATAAATCAAGGCATCTCATATACACTATTATGGCAGAAGGTTACCATATTACAGTAGCCTATTACTGCTCATGCGTTGCACAAACGTTACTGCCGTAGCAGACACCTTTGGAACTGAAAGTGCCATAAGATAACGTCACACAGACAGCAACAGCAGAGAGAGGAGATATATATGGAAGATCAAGATAGAGACCATATTTCGTCCCGAAGCCATTTCTCCGGGCGTTCCGAGCAGGAACTGGATGAGATGCTCGATGAACTCCGCGCCGGAAAAATCGGCATCAACCAGCCGGGCCAGAACTCTTCGGAACACGATTCGGAAGATACGCCCGAAGAGAACGACAACGCTTCAGGTACCGGAAATGCTGCAAAATCCAAGAAGGGCAAGAGCCGCAAGGAAGGCTTCAATCTCAAGGACGAGGTCATAAGCTGGATTCAGGTCCTGGTTGCCGCCGCTATTATCGCATTCTGCGTCAACCATTTCATCATCGCCAACAGCGAAGTCCCGACCAGCTCGATGGAAACGACCATCATGGCTGGCGACCGCGTCATCGGCTCACGGTTAAGCTACAAATTCGGAGCTCCGCAGCGGGGTGACATCGCCATTTTCATTTATCCGGATGATGAAGCGAAAGGCATCAAAACGTACTATGTCAAACGTATCATCGGTATGCCGGGCGACACGATCGACATCGTGGACGGCAAGGTATACTTAAATGATTCCGATACACCGCTCGACGAGCCGTATCTGCATGAACCGATGGAACCGGAGGAACCGCAGCACTACGAAGTGCCGGATGGCTGCTATTTCATGCTGGGCGACAACCGGAACTATTCCAACGACGCCCGCCGCTGGATGCACAAATACGTCAAGCGCGACAAACTGGTTGCCAAGGTACTGTTCCAGTATTTTCCGAAGATCCAGAAACTGAATTAACCCAATATTTACTTTAGGAAGGAACAAAGAACATCATGAAGAAAGTAGTAAAGTTTGGCGGAAGTTCCCTCGCCAGCGCAAAACAGTTCAAAAAAGTCGGAGATATTATCCGTGCTGATAAATCCAGACGCTACGTTGTACCGTCTGCTCCGGGCAAACGCAACAAAAATGACACCAAAGTAACCGATATGCTCTATGCCTGCTACGAGGCAGCTTCCACCGGCGCAAGCTACGGCAAGCTTCTCTCCGCCATCAAAGAGCGCTATGAGCAGATCATCGACGGTCTGGAGTTGAATTTAAACCTCGATTATGAGTTCAAGACCATCGAGGAAAACTTTATCGCAAAAAAAGGCAGCGATTACGCAGCTTCCCGCGGTGAGTATTTAAACGGTATCATCATGTCCCATTACCTGGGCTATGAGTTCATCGATGCAGCCGAGGTAATCTTCTTTGACGAGAATGGTACATTCCTGTCCGAAAAAACCAATGAAGAGCTGTCCGAACGCCTCGCGCACACTGAGCGCGCCGTTATCCCGGGCTTCTACGGCTCCAATCCGGACGGCACGATCCACACCTTCTCCCGCGGTGGTTCGGATATCACTGGCTCCATCGTAGCCCGCGCGATTCACGCAGACCTCTACGAGAACTGGACCGATGTATCCGGTTTCCTGGTAACCGACCCGCGCATCGTGGAAAATCCGGTTCCGATCGAGACCATCACCTACAAAGAACTGCGTGAACTGGCTTACATGGGTGCCAGCGTCCTTCATGAGGATGCCATCTTCCCGGTACGCCGCGAGGGCATCCCGATCAACATCCGCAACACCAACAAGCCGGAGGATCCGGGTACACTCATCGTCGAGAATACCTGCCGGAAGCCGAAATACACCATCACCGGTATCGCCGGAAAGACTGGTTTCTGCTCTGTTACCATCGAGAAAGCGATGATGAACTCCGAAATTGGGTTTGGGAGAAAAGTTCTGGGTGTCTTCGAGGACTGCGGTATTTCCTTCGAGCATATGCCGTCCGGAATCGATACGATGACCATCTTCGTACACCAGTCCGAATTCGAACAGCATGAACAGTTCGTTATCTCCAACATCCACCGCGCGGTACAGCCGGATTCCATCGAGCTTGAGTCCGATTTAGCACTCATCGCCGTCGTAGGACGCGGCATGAAGTCCACCCGCGGCACTGCCGGACGCATCTTCTCCGCCCTGGCACATGCCCGCATCAACGTCAAGATGATCGACCAGGGTTCCAGTGAACTCAACATCATCATCGGCGTGAAGAACGCAGATTTCGAGGCGGCTGTGAAAGCGATTTATGATATTTTTATTACAGCGGAGCTGTAAGAGTGCGCTGTAAATAACAGAAACTGCGCCAATTCATTTTAATTATGATTTCGTTAGGAATCTAAATTAAAATGAATTGGCGCAGTTTTAATTTACACCTTTTTGTTACGTTCCTATCCCACTGACAAGCACAACCATATTGATCATCCACATCACGTAAATTACCTTATCTTTTTTCACCAGTTCGTACCATTCCGGCGTATCCAAAAGCCTCGGTTTTTTTAGAATATAAAAATATACAAAAATCAAAATACAAAGGATGATCCGAAATGTTCCCACGGATTCATACCAGGTTCGTATTCCTAAAAAAGAGGCAATCCTTTCACCGCCAATGCACAACTCCATCAACAGCGCCCCAAACGCCGCTTCTCTTCCCTGACGAAAACCATTCGATATCGTATATGCTTTCATGACAGCTCCTTTCCGCAGATTTTCATTTCCCGCTTCCTCTCACTGCATCTTCCACAGCATCCCATCTTCTATTTCCCCAATGCTCTGAATCTTTCCATCACCTGCGTAATCTCACGATCCGGCTTTTTTCACGAACAGAACAGGCAGACAGAAAACACATGGTTAAAACGAAGAAGATATAATATATTCGTTTCATATACATACCCCCTTTTGAGGTAAAAGTCCTACCAGATTTAATCTTCCTGCCTTTCACAGCGCCCTCTATTGTGGTACAATCATTGTATTATATCAATTATATTCTTTCAATTTAATTTTTCTTACATTTTTGTTACATATTTTCTTTTTCGAGTTCGATTTGCAAGAACAAAAAGGAAAGACATCTTTGAGAGAAACAAAACGCCTCAAAGATGCCTTTTTACATAATGCAAATTTTGATATTTTCTTGTTTATAATTCTTTTAGATACCTATCAACGTACTCTCTATATCCCGACTCCAAAACAAGGAACGCACAACTATTGTCCGTAAGCACTTGTTTTCGGTTCGATATTACCATCTCATAAATTTTTTTTGCTTTCTTCTGAATCTGCAATGCATTCTTTTTACAAAATTGATACTCTTTATCCAACAATTGCTGATACTTTTCATCTTCAACTTCCCGGATAATCAATTTTTCAATACATTCTTCCGGAACCGGAATCATATAATTAAAACGAAGAGAACCTTTAATTTCTTTTTTATCTCCTGGTACTCGAATCAAAATATTTGCCTCTTGTTTTTTGTCAAAAGACGAAACCGATACATAATAATTTATATTATGAATTTGCATAACTGCTCCAAATGCAAATTTATTTCGATCTGTATATCGAATATTCGGAACCTTTGTCAGTCCTCTTTTTTCTTTCTCATATTCCTGTAAAAATTTACAGTACTTCTCATCAATACGGTAAAAGTCCACGTTTATCCTCCGCATATAGAAAAACAGGGAGATAACCAAATTATCTCCCTGAAAATTAACGAATCGCATTCAAAGCAGCGAAGCACTTAAATTAATGGCTCGCATTCAAAGCAGCGAAGCACTTAAATTAACGGCCTGCACTCAAAGTAGCAGAGCACTTATCAAGTAAATTTCTTTACTTTTCTATAGTATATGCTATTTCCATTCAAAAATCAATCTTTATTTTCTTCTATTTATTTTCATTCTATTTATTTCCGGTTCGCCTTCTCCATATGCACGTTCTTGCCCTTGAT
>OFMN01002212.1_pt1 | contig 10676 bp, 6 predicted proteins | sample 1541791 | NCBI WGS metagenome assembly OFMN01 (sample SAMN04209248, study PRJEB22552) | human gut metagenome | biome: gut; material: feces | host: Homo sapiens | place: USA: Oklahoma
TCTGTTGTAAAAATTTCAAAAAAGCAAAACAAGGCCACTATTAAGAAAAGCAATCCCAATTTTATGCTTATAATATCCAAGGCAGCTAATGCATAAACACTAATATAGATAATCGCCATTCGCTGATATTCTTTTAAAGCAGAATAATTATAAATAGCAACCATTGCAAAGAAAAACACAAAAAGAGTATTCTCATTAAACAAATCTACCATCGTACATGCCATCCTCTGTAATCTTCATTATTTATCGTAAATGTCAAAAACTGTGACCCTATCATACTAATGCCAAAAATAATACAACATTAATCACAAACAAAGATTTCGATAATCAATACCCGTTTATTTTACCATATTTCTGAGATAATAGCTTCAACAATATTTCTAATAGATGGTATATCATATTCCTAATTGTACTGTCCTTTTCTCAAAATCAAGTTTTTTTATTCAAAAAGCCCAATTAACTATAGCAAATTCACAACCACCCGATCCACGCCCCGTAGCTCCAGCATCGCCCCAGTTCTCTTTAACACCGTCAAATCCACCCCGAACAATGAATTATACCGCCCCACCATCCGCAAATGCTCCGGATACAAAAACGCCTGCCTTTCACAAAACTTTGGGCACTCGCGTATCGGCACCTGGGCTCCGCGGCTTCCTTCGGTACACGCTGCATACAGAGGGCAATACTGCGAGGTATTGGTCTGATAAAAGGGAAGATGCATACTGTTTTTCCCTTCTGGAAACTTCCTTGTACTGGTATCGCCGCAGCTCTCCCATTCATACCGTTCCATCCGAAATTCTTCTTTTAAATATTCCTGGTAAAACGCCGCATGAACGCTGTTTTGTTCAAACAGTATACGTTCTCCCAGCTTATAAGCCATCCGCGGATCTTTTTTCCGCTTGTTGAGCAGCACGCCAAGGCCGAGGGAAAACACCGGAAACTGAGCTGCCAGATGAGCCGTTCCCCAGTCATTTACGACAAGCTCGATGGTTTTGTTCTTTTGTTCACACCATCTGGCAAGATGCTGCAGACGTGCTTGTGTTTCCGACAGATTTTCTTCCAGCAGGAAAGGAAAGACCAGCGTAACCGCAAACGACTCCCGGCAGGCTTTGTCCATCATTACAAACAGTTCCTCTTCTTTCGGTGCCAGATGCGGGCAGAAAGCATTTCCTATATAGAGCCGATCCGGGTGAAAAACCGGCGGATCTGCAATCTGGTTTCTCCGAAAATAAGCATCAAAAAACACCGCACTTTCCATCGAAAGATACGCCTTATACCATTCCGGCCGGTCCAGTTCGAGCGCCAGCTCAATCGGCTGCCCGGATCCGGCAGCACTATTCTGCAATGCCACAAAGGTTTCCTTCGTAATTCCGGAAAACCATACTTTTTTCTGCTCTTCCAGACTTTCCAGATGAAACGCGTCCTGCTCCGCAGGATATCCTGTCATCTCTTCTGCAAGCGCGGCATCATCGTCCTCCATTTTCCAGCGGATATACTGGCTGTATTGCAGGGCAAGGTGCTGTACCGCATTTTGATAATCTTCTTGTTCCGTGGCGAAGGTATAAACAACATCAAAATCTTCCTCTTTTTCCTTCAGAAAAGTCGCATCACGAAGAAGAATCCGCTGGTAAGCTGCTGTTTTCTGATCGTAAAATGCCAGTTCCCAAGGCGCGTTTTTCTGCTCTGCCGTGGCCGGTGTCGCAAGACGGGTCTGAAAGCCATATTCCGAAATTGCCGTGATCCGCACTTCCTTATTGCCCCAGTATCCTGCCAGAATTCCAAACGGCAGCATGGAAATCCATGGCCATTGGCTGATTTCTTTTTCCCGTTCTTTTTTCTGTTTCATTGCTCCAACTCTCCCGTTTTCTGATACCCTCCAGTATACCTGTTTTTCTGGAAAACTCAAAGAAAAAAATCCATCCACGCCCAGAAACAGTCTCACCGGAGACCTCCAGGTCATGGATGGATTTTTATCATTATTTTGTAAACGTCTCAATCAGCTCTTTGGCATCATCATATCCCTGTCCTTCCAGTTCTTTCTGATACCACTCGTCCACGCCGTCTACTGCCTGTTTGAACGAATCGATGTCCATATCCTCATAATTGGTAATGGTAACACCATTTTCATTCTGCCAGCGGTTCATGATTTCATCATCACCGGCGCGGTTAATCTCACGCTCGTACTGTGTTGCCAGACGACCGCACTCATCGATCACTTCCTGCTGCTCCGGTGTCATACTGTCATAAATGTCTCCGTTAATACAGAAGAACAGACAATCATAAATTGCATTCCACATCGAGCAGTACGGCTGTACTTCCTGTACGCTGGCTGCATCGATAGCAGGAAGTGGATTTTCCTGGCCTTCTACGGTTTTCTGCTGCAGGGCCGTGTAGGTCTCGGACCAGTTCATGTTGGTGGCATCGGCACCCCAGCGTTTGTAGCATTCCATCAGCAGGTTGCTTCCTGCCACACGGATTTTCAGGTTTTTCATGTCATCGACGGTTTTTACTTCCTGCTTGCTGTTGGTCAGCTGACGGAAACCATTCTCGGCGATTCCCATGCAGTGCAGGCCGTACTCATCAAGGATCTCTTTCAATTTTTCGCCTGCCTCGCCGTCCAGTTTTGCATCCGCATCTTCTACGGAATCAAACAGGAACGGAAGGGATACGACGTTAAATCTCGGATCAAATGCAGAGTAAATCAGGTTGCTGTGCATCGAAATCTGTACCGGATCTCCATCGATCAGTGCCTGGATACCTTCGGACTGGTTTCCGTTGGTCAGCTGGTCTGCGGCATATACGTTGACTTTGATCTTGCCGCCGGTTGCTTTTTCGATCAGCTCACCGAACTTCCGGCCGCCTTCTGCCCAGGTACTGGTTTCTGTCGTGGAGCAGGTGAAGTTCCAGGTCTGCTCCGGCCAGTCGAGATCGCTTCTGTCTTCTACATCGTAGGTGCTTGCAGAAGATGTATCTTTCTTTGTAAAGGCTTCAATCAGATCTTTGGCATCGTCATAACCTGCGGTTTCCAGTTCCTTCTGATACCACGCATCTACACCGTCTACCGCCTGTTTGAAGGAGTCGATGTCCATATCTTCGTATTTGGTGATCTTGACACCGTTCTCGTTCTGCCAGCGGTCCATAATCTCATTATCACCGGCACGGTTGATGGCACGTTCGTAGTCTACTGCTTTCTGTCCGGCCTCATCGACAACTTTCTGCTGCTCCGGGGTCAGATTGTTATAGATGTCTCCGTTAATGCAGAAGAACAGGCAGTCATAAATTGCATTCCACATGGAGCAGTACGGCTGTACTTCCTGTACGCTGGCTGCATCGATAGCCGGAAGCGGATTCTCCTGGCCTTCTACGGTTTTCTGCTGCAGGGCGGTGTAGGTCTCGGACCAGTTCATGTTGGTCGCATCGGCACCCCAGCGTTTGTAGCACTCCATCAGCAGGTTGCTTCCTGCGACACGGATTTTCAGGTTTTTCATATCATCGACGGTTTTTACTTCCTGCTTGCTGTTGGTCAGCTGGCGGAAACCGTTCTCAGCGATTCCCATGCAGTGCAGGCCGTACTCATCGAGGATTGCTTTTAATTTTTCGCCTGCCTCGCCGTCCAGTTTTGCATCCGCATCTTCTACGGAATCAAACAGGAACGGAAGAGATACGACGTTAAATCTCGGGTCAAACGCAGAGTAAATCAGGTTGCTGTGCATCGAAATCTGTACCGGATCTCCGTTCATCAGTGCCTGGATTCCCTCGGACTGGTTTCCGTTGGTCAGCTGGTCTGCGGCGTATACATTGACTTTGATCTTGCCGCCGGTTGCTTTTTCCATGAGCTCGCCGAACTTGCGTCCGCCTTCTGCCCAGGTACTGGTCTCAGTGGTGGAGCAGGTAAAGTTCCAGGTCTGCTCTTCCCATCCAAGGTCACTGTAATCAGCGATATCGTTGTAATCCTCATTGCCGGAGGAAGTTCCATTTGTACTGCTATCCGCACCATCGCTGCCGGAAGTATCGGAATTCGTTGCTGCAGCTACGGTTCCAGTATAAGCTCCGTCTTTTGCCAGCGCTTTTGGAAGGAACGTGGAAATCTGCGGAACATATGTAATCAGAAGCAGAACTGCTACCGATGCTGCGATCATTGGCATAACGGCTTTGGAAATCTGCTGAATGGTAACTTCCATTCCTTTTTTCAGTTTGACAGAAATCGCAACAAACAGGTTGACACCTACCGGAGGAGTTACCTGTCCGATGGCCAGGTTGACGGTTGCCACGATACCGAATGCTACCAGGTCATAGCCAAGGGCTTTGCAGACCGGAAGCATAATCGGGATGAAAATGTACATCGCAGAGTTTGCATCGATAAAGCATCCTGCAATCAGGAAAATGATATTGACAATCAGAAGGAATACAAACTGGTTATGAGCAACGCTTCCAAGAAGATCCGACGCTGCCTGCGCAATACCAAACTTTGTGCAGACAAAGGAGAACAGAGAAGCACTTGCGACGATCAGCATAATTCCACCAGTTGTTTTGGCAGAATCTACCATCAGATCCCACAGGTCTTTCAGTTTGATCTCTTTATAAATAAAGATTCCGACAAACAGACCGTATACAACGGAAACGGCAGCTGCCTCGGTCGGGGTGAAAATACTTCCATAGATACCGCCAAGGATGATGACCGGCATTAAGAATCCCCAGAAAGCATCTTTAAAAGCATCCCATCTTTCTTTGGCTGTTGCTTTTTTCTGGGTCGGCTGAATGTTGTGTTTCTTTGCCTCCAGAAGAACAACGATGACAAGGGCCACACCCATCAGAATACCAGGAACGATACCTGCTGTGAACATATCGGCGATGGATACGCCTGTGATGGATGCATAAACAACGAATGCAATACTCGGCGGTATGACGATCGCAATCGAACTTGACGTCGCCATCAGGGCCGTGGAAAACGGAGCAGAAAATCCGCCTCGCTCAATCATGGCAGGGATCAGAACCATACCAAGTGCTGCTACGGTTGCCGGACCGGAACCGGAAATCGCACCAAAGAAGCAGGCTACGATAACGCATACGATGGCGATACCGCCTTTTTTATGGCCGACGCAGGTGTCGACGAAACGAATCAGTCGTTTGGAAATGCCCGCTTTTGCCATAATGTTTCCGGACAATACAAAGAACGGAATGGCAAGGAGCAAAAATTTACTGATACCGGAATACATATTGGTTGCTACGATGGTCAGGGATGTACCGGAGTACAGGATCGCGCAGATCGAAGACAGACCAAGGCAGATACCAATCGGGATACCAAGGATCAGAAAAACAAAGAATGAAAGAAAAAGAATTGCACTGATCATTTTTTCTGTCCCTCCTCTTTTGCTTTTACGAATGTATCAATCAGATATTCGATCATGTGCAGCGTCATGCAGGCTGCGCCGATCGGTACGAAAGACCAGAAAATCCATTCCGGCCAGTTTAAAACGAACGTTCTCTTTCCGTTGGCAAGCTGGGTCAGTACCTTGTCCATGCCGTATTTAAACAGAGCTACGGTAAAGGCAACACTAAATGCTGTGTTGACAACCAGCAGGATTCTTCTCGCCTTCGCAGAAAGACGGTCCGGCAGCAAAGAAAGATTGACCAGTTCTCCGTCACGGGCAGCAAGCGCTGCTGCGAGAAGTGTAATCAGGACAAATACCGCAACGACAAGCTCTTCGGTAAATGACCAGGACTGATGCAGTACCTTACGGGAAAGAACGTTTCCCACCGTAAGCACAACAATCAGGATCGTGGACAGCACGAGAACCAGTTTCTCAACAAATGCCAGTCCATTCATGATTTTTTTGTACACTTTCATATGTTTCCTCCCTTTTCCCGCTGTCGGGTACAATGTTCCAGCAGGATCTATTCTTTGCCAGGCTGTATTACCGGGGTGAATTTGCAGCTGACAAACAAAAAAATCCGCCCCTCAACGAGGGACGGAACTGTTCTTTTCCCGCAACCACCCTTGTCTCTTCTTTGAAACAAGCACGAATACAACGCACAAGCATACGCGGTTTCTGTAACGGGAAACTCCCGTGAAAACCTACTGGAATTCCGGCACATAGTACGATACACGGCCGATTCGTTGGGCTTTCCTTCTCCAAGATGATTTTCAATCCAGATTCGTTGCTGTCTCGCACCTTTCCGGCAGCTCTCTGAAAACGATTTGTCTGCATTTACTTTTTCTTTTCTCAGAATTTGGTTTTACACGACAGAAGCAATTTTAACGCGATTTTTGTTGATTGTCAAGAATTGGTTGGAAAAATTTGTCGTTTTTTTAAAAAACCGCATTTTTTTCGGTTTCGGACCTTTTTCTTGCATCTTTTCCATATCTTTTATATAATAATCTGCGGTATCCGAAATATGCAGCCTGATTTTTCATCTCGATCTTCCAACATCAGTCCTGCTTATTCATGAAAGGATGATTTTTATGATAAAAAAACTGATTTCCTTTTTTCAAAAAGATGCAGTGCTTACCGTCTCTTTTTTTCTTGCAGTGCTTTCCTGCTTTTTCTGTCCTCCCGGTCCACAGTATCTTGGCTATCTGGATTTTCATACTCTGATCCTGCTGTTCTGTCTGATGCTGATTGTCGCGGGCCTGCGGGAATGTGGCGTATTTGACTGGTTTGGTACCAGTCTTCTTCTGCATGTAAACTCAGAACGGATGGTTGCGCTGCTTCTGATTTTCCTGTGCTTTTTCTGCAGTATGCTGATTACCAATGATGTCGCTCTGATTACCTTTGTTCCGTTTGGCATTCTGCTTCTGCGAATGTGCCATATGGAGCAGAAAAAAATACTTCTTGTCACCTTTATGACCATGGCTGCAAACCTTGGCAGTATGTTTACTCCCATCGGCAATCCGCAGAACCTTTATCTGTATTCGCTTTCCGGACTTTCCCTTTTGCAGTTTCTGCTTATGATGCTGCCTTATACTCTGGGTGCTGCAGTTCTTTTTCTGATCTGCATTTTTCTGTTTTTCTCCGGAAAGAAAATTTCCGTTTCCCTGGAGAAAAAAGCGATTACTCATCCGCGGCAAATCGCAGTTTTTGCAACTCTTTTTTTCTGCTGTATTCTTACGGTTGCCAAACTTCTCCCGCATAGTATTCTGCTTCTGATCACGATTGCCGGGATCTGCCTGGTGAACCGCAGCCTTTACCGCAGAGCAGACTACTCTCTTTTGTTCACTTTTGTGTTTTTCTTTCTTTTTATTGGAAACATGAAACAAATGGCAGCGCTTCGTATTTATCTGGAACAGATGATTACCGGACACGAACGGCTTCTTTCCGTCCTCACAAGCCAGATCATCAGCAATGTTCCTGCCGCCATGCTGCTTTCCGGATATACAAAAGAAATCCCGGAACTGATTGTAGGAACCAACCTCGGCGGCCTCGGGACTTTAATTGCATCTATGGCAAGCCTGATCTCCTATCGCCAGATTACGGCCGCAGACGCTTCCTGCCGCAAAAAATATATCCTGGTTTTTACTGTTTTCAATCTTGTTTTTCTTGCTATTTTGTATCAGATACGCTAAAATAAAAAGAAGATCCGGCTGTACGGGTCTTTTTTCACGGCATTTTATACCGTCTCATTATTACTGTACTTAGCATTTTATATTGAAAAAGAAAGGGTTTCATTTATGAAGATAGATCTCAGAAACGTTCCGGATGCCGAGGTTTCCGGCATTGATCTTGCAAATGTTGACATTACTGTTCCGGCACCGGAGACAGAACCGCAGCGTCAGTATTACTTTATGGCACTTTTAAAACAGCAGCTCGTACCGGAGCGTGCAAAACAAAACGGAAAAGAGTATCTGACTGCCTGCATCACAACCTTCGGCTGCCAGATGAACGCCCGCGATTCCGAAAAACTGGAGGGAATTCTGGAAACCGTCGGCTACCACATTGTGGAGACCGAAGATGCCGATTTTGTTGTTTACAACACCTGTACCGTCCGTGAAAACGCAAATCTGCGTGTCTACGGTCGCCTTGGACAGCTTGGCAAGTACAAAAAGAAAAATCCGGGCATGATTATTTCCCTCTGCGGATGCATGATGCAGGAGCCGCTTGTTGTCGAAAAACTCAAAAAAAGCTACCATTTCGTCAACCTGATTTTCGGAACGCATAATATCTACCGCTTTGCCGAGTATCTTGTCCGCTGCATGACAGAGGACCGCATGGTGATCGATATCTGGAAAGATACCGACAAGATCGTGGAAAATCTTCCGGTTGACCGGAAATATCCGTTCAAATCCGGCGTCAATATCATGTTCGGTTGCAACAACTTCTGCAGCTACTGTATCGTACCGTATGTGCGCGGCCGCGAGCGCAGCCGGAAACCGGAGGAAATCGTTGCAGAGATCAAACGCCTCGTTGCAGACGGCGTTGTTGAAATCATGCTGCTTGGTCAGAATGTCAATTCCTACGGAAAGAATCTCGAGGAGCCGATGACGTTTGCACAGCTTCTGCGCAAGGCAAATCAGATTGAAGGGCTGAAACGCATCCGTTTCATGACCTCACATCCGAAGGATCTTTCGGAAGAACTGATCGATGCAATGCGCGACTGCGAGAAGGTCTGCCTCCATCTTCATCTTCCGCTCCAGTCCGGAAGCAGCCGTATCTTAAAACTGATGAACCGCCGTTATACCAAAGAGCAGTATCTCGACCTGGTAGACCGAATCCGCGCAAAAGTGCCGGATATTTCTCTGACAACAGATATTATCGTTGGTTTCCCTGGTGAGACCGAAGAAGATTTTCTGGAAACACTGGATGTGGTCCGCCGCGTTCGTTACGACAGCGCGTTTACCTTCCAGTATTCCAGAAGAACCGGAACACCGGCAGCTGCCATGGAAGACCAGATCCCGGCGGATGTTGTAAAAGACCGTTTTGACCGTCTTCTTGCCGAGGTTCAGGAAATTTCCCGCGAGGTAACCGCAAGACATCTTCATACCGTACAGGAAGTTCTGGTGGAAAGTATCAATGAGCAGGACGCTTCTCTTGTCACCGGCCGTATGAGCAACAATACGCTGGTTCATTTCCCGGGAGATGCTTCGATGATCGGAACGCTGCAGAACGTTTCCCTGGACGAATGCCGCGGCTTCTACTATATGGGAACGCTTGTTTAACCAAAAGACCCTGCCCGCACAGTTTTTCAGTCTTTGAAAAGACTATGTTACAAAGCTGTGCAGGCAGGGTTTTTATATATAACTTCTCCTTTTATCCTCTCACATCTGGAGTTTTCCCGGAGAGCCGCCTCTGATAAAAAAAGTAGGTAATCATAAGCATAACTCCAGCTCCGACCCACGCGGAAATTTCTGCGAATGCCACTCCGCGGAACGCAAGGCGCGGTGCTAAAAGCAGCACAACCATGACGCGCATGGCAACCTCCACAATCCCGGACACCATCGGCAGAACTGTTTTTCCCATTCCCTGGCAGGCGTTTCGGAAGACAAACAGCCAGCCAAGGGCGAACAGGGCAACTCCGGTAACCGGCAGAAAGATACAGGTATAGGAAATGACTGTCGCATCATTCAGCATCAGGGATGCCAGAAACTTCGGGCAGAAAATTTCCAGTGCTGCAAAAGGAAGATTGACAAGGACAGAAAGCACGACACCTGCCCTGACTCCCTGTTTGATCCGGTCGTATTTTCCGGCTCCATAATTTTGTCCTGTAAAAGTCAGAAGTGCAAGTCCAAGTGTTATACCCGGCTGCTCGAACAGACCGCACACCTTCATACATGCAGCATAAGCTGCGACATAAGCCGTTCCCATCTGATTGACAAAAACCTGAAGGACCATACCGCCCACCGCAGTTACAGAATTCATCACAGCTACCGGCAGGCCTTTTCCAACGAGTGCGCCAAGAAGTACACCATCTGCCCTCCAGTCTGTTTTCCGCGGAAGCAGTTCTGCGGCGCGCCGGATATATACCAGACAGTAAAGGGCAGAAACCACCTGCGCCAGAACCGTTGCAAGCGCCGCTCCAAACACGCCCATGCCAAACGGAAATACAAATAGAAGATCCAGCACAATATTGACCACCGACGAAACGATCATAGAAGCCAGCGGCACTTTACTGTTTCCGACGGACCGGAGCAGCGTCATGGCAAAGTTATTAAAAATGGTAACGGTACTGCCCGCCAGAATGGTTCCAAAATAAACCAGAGTGTCTGTCATCATATCCTCCGGTGTCTGGAGAAAGACAAACAGACGGCGCATCCAAAACAGACTGCCCACCGTAATTACAATTCCAATGGCAAGGCAGATATAAACCGACATCGCAATTTCTTTCCGCAGTTTTTCGATATCATTCGCTCCAAAGGAGTGGGAAATACAGATCCCAAGTCCTCCGGTAAGCCCCATGGCAAAGCCGAGAATCAAAAAATGTACCGAACTGGTATTTCCAACCGCTGCCAGGGCCACATCTCCGATCCCCTTTCCAACGACCATGGAATCCACAAAGCTGTAAAGCTGCTGAAAAAGATTTCCGATCAGAATCGGCAGGAAAAACTGAAAAATCAGCTTCATGCTGTTGCCCTGCGTCATATCATTTGTTGTTTTTTGCATGATGATAATCTTGTAACCTTTCCTTTCTTCATTCCTTCTTGCAAATCATATAAAATCACTATATACTAAAAGAAATTTGTT
>OFMN01002213.1_pt1 | contig 10675 bp, 10 predicted proteins | sample 1541791 | NCBI WGS metagenome assembly OFMN01 (sample SAMN04209248, study PRJEB22552) | human gut metagenome | biome: gut; material: feces | host: Homo sapiens | place: USA: Oklahoma
CCATATCATCAAACCAGACCTGCGTGATCTGATCCCGGACAGCCGCCCACGGCTGGTCGTCCTTGCTCGTGAACGGCTCACAGTCGCCGGAGCCGGAAATCATCAACCAGTTGTGCTCATTCAATTCCCACTTGATCTTGCTGCCGGGGATCGTGCCGGAAGCAGCCGTCTCAGACTGTGTTGCAATTTCTTCGTCGAGAGCACTGTCATAGACCGTATGCACGTCCGCCTCTGCCGCGAATGCGGCCACGGACAGGGAAAACAGCATACACAGAGCCAGCACAAATGCGGTGAATTTCTTAAAATTCTTCATCATGCAGCCTCCTTATCTGTTACAGCGGCAATCGTGAAAATCACAATTGCCGCATTGACGTTGGTTACGGCTTCGTTGGCAGATACCTTCGCCTTATAGCGGATGGCGAGGTTCTTTTCCGCAGCAATCGCTGGGAACGAGCCATCCACGAGTGTCAGGCTGCCTGCGCCTTTTGTGCTGCAACCGTTGATGTTCAAAGCAATGCTGTTTTTGTTGGCACTGAAATCGTCGTAATTGCCGATTTCAAAGCTGCCCGGCTGAACATCGACTTTTGTGACGCGGATTGCACCGGTTTTGCCGGTGTTAGTGATCGCGGCGTTGTTGGCGCAAACCACATAGCCGTCAACAAGTGAAACCGGCAGCGCGGCGGGAACCGTACACGAAATCGGGGAAACCGTGTTCACGACGGTCAGCGTGACAGGAACCTTTGCTTCAGTCATTTCTGCCGCCGAAGCCGAGATCGGGAACACGAAGATAAGCGCCAGTGCCAGAAGCAGCGCCGCTGCTTTCTGATAGGTTTTCACCATGTCACTGCACCTCCTTGGGCCAGAGATAGGCAGCATGGAGCGTCAACTCAGTGCGCAATGTGCCGATCTGCTTACCATCGCGGTAGTCTGTGATCGTTACGATGCAGTCTGTGTTGCCAAACTCCGGCGCTTCCAGCAGCGTGAGCGTCGAAATACTCTTGCCCGCAGCCAATTCAAAAGCGTCGGCAATGAGAGCATTGTCCTTATTGCGTCGAATCTCGATCTTGTAGGTATCCGATTTACTGCTGTTGCCGAAATCAGCTTTCACGTTGGTTTCCCCGACAATAGCATACAGATGAGCCGGAGCAGTAATATCAATCTGATTGTCCGCGACGATGGCATTGAGCTGCTTCTGGGCTTCACGGAGACCGCTGACATCGTAAAAGACAACCTCAGTTTCTTTGAAAGCCTTTGCGCGTTCCGTGATGCGAACCTTGATCGTGTCAATGACTGCGAGGGTGGAATCCCTGTCATAAATGACTTTGACCGCATCGTCTACACGGGCTACGACAACAGCGGGCATATTCGTTCCAGCGTTGCAGTAAACAGCTTTTGTACCGCCACCCCAAACGAGCAGCCGTCCAGTTACGGTGACGTTGTCCAGCGTGATTTTTCCATCCGCTGCGCCGCAGCCGATGATGAGGTCGCCGTCCACGGTCATGTTCTGGAGCGTCACATCGTCGGTGCGGATCAGAACGCTGCCTTTGATGTCCTTATCATAGCTACCCTTTACCGTGATATAGCTGCCAATGATGTTCGCAAAAATCTGCGCAAATTCCGCTCTCGTGATATTGTCTAACGGGGCAAGATTTTTTCCTCTGCCGTGGATATAGTCAGCGCCGACCATCGCGCGGATGTAGGGCAGCGCCCATGCGGAGATTTTGTCACGGTCTGCAAATTTGGACAGATCCGTTTTTGCGTATGCGTCATAATCCAGTTCCAGCGCTCTCGCCACAACAGTCATCGCTTCCTGCCTGCTGATTGGTGCGTCCGGAGCCATTGCGGAAGAACTGCGCCCGTTGTAAGTCCCCATCTGGACGGCGAGGGCTACATCCTTGTAGTACCACGCACTCTTGGAAACGTCCTTGTACTGCGAAATGTCCGCAGTTTTATAGCAACCAAACGAGCGGTTGATAATTGCGGCCATCTCCGCACGGGTCATCGCGCCATTCGGGTCGATGACGGTACTGGATTTGCCGTAAAGCAGTCCGTTATCCACGGCCGCAGACACGGCTTCGGCGTACCATGCGGTACGGTCATAGTCTTTGAAATCTGTGGCCTTGCGGGTGACTGTGTTTGCCGCCGACGCACTGACAGCCAGCGACAGACACGATGCGACGGCGAGGATCATTGCGAGGATTCTTTTCCATTTCATTTTGAAGTCCTCCTTGTAGAATCAGGTAAGGGGAACGCTTGCGCGTTCCCCTTGGATGAATTGCGATTAGACCGCATCCCACGCGATAATGAAGAGTACAGACGCGATGGCAGCGTTCGTGACGGCCTCGGAAACCGGTGTCACGATGGCGTCATAGGCAATGCCAATGCTGTTCGCGGAGGTATCGCCCACACCGGACATGAAGCAGCCTTCCACAGCAGCATCCAGAAGCGTCTGCTTGGAAGCGTTCTTGTCATCGGTCAGCTTTTTTTCGCCGTCGCCGAGGCAGAGGGAGAAGCCAAACTTGTTGGCGTTGACCTTCTCATGGGCGAGCGTGGCCTTGTCGCCGAACGCAGCCAGCGACCAGCCCTGCGCGGCTTCGATGCTTACGGAGTTGACTTTGACGGCGCCGAAGGAGTTGTTAACGATCTTTGCATCGGTCGCAGTGGAAACGGTGCCGTCGGTGCCGACAGCGATGGGCAGAACGGTCGGAACAGTGACGCTCATTTTGGTGGCTGCGGGGTCGCCGCCGATGCTGCCGTCCGCGGTGCTGGACAGGGTAACAGACGAAGTGCCAGTGCCGCCGGATGCGTCAACGATGTTTGCAGCGGAAGCGGAAATGGCGAGGGATGCGAGCATACAAATTGCGAGAACGAGGGAAATAATCTTCTTGGCGTTTTTCATAGTTAAAATCTCCTTATTTTTGATAATCAGTTTTTGATGGTAATGTTGATGATTGCCCCGGCCGTGCCGATGATTTCGCCACTGACCGGATCAAGGTTGTGGAACATAGCCGTGCATTCGTATGTGCCAGCCGGGAGTTCCATATCAAGGGCAGCTCGTTCGATCTTGCTGCCCACAGGGATCGCTTTGGACTGATAAATGACCTCCTGTGTGTCGTTGCGGATGAACTCGACCTGCTGGGGGTAATTGTTGATAGCTTCATTCACGATCATGACATTGCCCTCCGCCGTGCCATTCTCAAAGTACGGTGCGGTGTTCATGCTGATGTTGATCATGCCTTCCGCGACCTTTTCGTTCAGTTTTTCCGCAATTTCTTCGGGCGAAAGGTTATCCCAGCCGCCTTCAACGGCGGACGAATCATAAATGATCCCGGATTTGCTGTCTGCAAGCGCCGCATCTGCGGGCTTATGCAGCAGCCTGACCGCGAGGAAAATGCCCGCGCCGACCAGCAGGACGAGGAAAATAATCGCGTAGACGGTAATGTCCTTCGAGCGTGTTTCACGAGGGGCGTCAACGTATTCTTCTTTGGCTTTCATAGAGAAAACTCCTTTTGTAGTTTAGTGCCGTCAGGGAGGCACCCTCAGACGGCGCAGCAGCGGTTCCAGTGTGGACGCTGCTGGGAACATGAAATCAGTCATAGGCAGAACGCTGCCGGATTACAGGTTCCGCTTGATGATCCGTGTGATAATGCCGACGGCAATGCCGTGTTCTTCATCCAGCCGTGTGACCGCAAAGCTGACATCGTCCTTCTTGCCGGGCATCCTGGAATCGTAGCAGGTGTGCGCGATGGCGTTGACGCCGTTGTTCAGGCGGATATACACCACGCCGCCGCGAAGATCTGTGACCTTGCCGGCGTACTTGCTCTGTACCTGACACTTCTTCAAATTGTCCACGCTGGTTTCAGAGAATGTGCTGCGGATGTCGGCGCGAATGGAAAGATGCTCGGCATCCTCGCCGCTGATCTCCTGCACACGGACCAGAACCCGGTCGCCAACGCTGTAAAGGTCACGGACGTCGGACACCCACTGCCAGGACAGGTCACGGGCAAAGATGGCGCACTCAATGCCAAAGGCTTCGACGCGCAGCACCTTTTCCGCGACAGCAATCACACGCGCTTCGACCAGACGGCCGGGATAGATGTAGGGGTTTCCGGATGCGTCTTTGCCGAGATAGAACGTCTGCCGTTTTCGGAGCATGGCTTCCCGGCGGCTGGCAACGGCGCTGTGCGTGGTCGAATCAATGCCCTTGACAATGAAGTCGATCTCCGCGCCGAGCATCGTGCCAAGAATGCGGTTCAGCCGATTCATGTAGTCGGCATATGCTCTGCCGGACGGCATACGTTCCTCCAGCACAAGCATTTCGCGGATCGGGATGGCAATGCGGAAACCACGGAAGCTGACTGTCGCCAGCGTTTTGCCGCCTGCCGTCTGCTCAATGCCGTCCAGCGTGCCGGTCAAGATCCGCCGCGTCCGGTAGGCATTGCGGATCTCATGCCAGAGTTCGTCGGTGGCTTCGGCTTCGCTTTTGATGCGCGTTCTGGCAGTGATCGTCAGAACCGCGTCATTGTACGGTATCGGCAGAGATTCCGGGGGCGCGGATTCGCCGGACGGTTCTTCTGCGGGGATGGTCAGTGCCGGTTCTTCCTCTGCGGGCATCGGCTCCGCTTCGTCAGATGAAGCTGGCTGTGGTTCTTCCTGCATGGGAGCTTCGTTCAGTGCCTGAAGAAATTCTGTGTATTCTTCCGACGGCGCATCTTCATCCGGTACGCCCTCATCGGGCGGGCTTTCTGTGGGGATGGGTTCCTCCTGCGGCTCGGTGAGCGGCGCATCGGGAGACTCCTGCGGTTCAGTAGAAAGCAGGTCGTCCTGTTCGCCGCTGTCCGGGGCAGGTAATTCCTTTTTTCTGGGCATGGGTCATTCCTCCTTTTTTGCTGTTTTGGGTTTGGATAAAATGGATTCCTTGCTGGTGGTTATGATCTTCTGCTTTTTTGCAGGAGTATCCTTTTGGGGCGCTGGGGTAGTGCGCGGAACAGGGGCGGCAGGTGTTGGAGACGCTTCGCTTCTCCAGTGCGGAATATGTGCCGCCGCTTTGTCCGGACGCAGTTTCTTCGCCTCGTAGTGCTTGGAGTAGTCAAACTTATCGACCTCCAGAATATTGCGCCCTCGGATAATGACGAGCGCCTTATCCACGTCCAGCCGTAAAACCTCGTCCATCGTGAGCAGCCGCCTGCGGCCGACACCGCTCGTTTCGCGGTATTCCGGAGTGTAGTTGGAAATACGCCATGTACCGAGCTGCTTGGCCTGACTGGTCACGGCAACGCTCGCTTCGCCGGAGCGTGAGGAAATGAACTCTGCCGTTAGTGCATCCGTACAGCCAAGGAACAACTGCACGTCGCAGTTTCCGAGAATTTCCTGCCATTGGTTGTTGGGATAGCGGTTTTGCAGACCGGCGAGATTCTGGAACACGCAGGACATACTGATGTTCCGGGAACGGATCACGGAGATCTTTCGGCTGAGATCGGGGATAACGCCGCAGGCGCAAAGCTCCTCGCCGAGCACATGAACAGGAACCGGCAGACAGCCGCCCGGACAGTTCTGGTCGGCGTAGCGGACGAGTTTGATAAAAATGAACGACAGAAACAGCGAGGACAGGAAATCAAAGGTACTGTCCTGATCGCTCGTGATGCAGTAATAAGCGCACGGCTGCTTGCCCGGTAGTTCCAGATCGATCTCATCATGGCTGGTGATGGCGCGAATGTCCGCATTCTGGAACACCTGCAGCCGGGAGCCGAGACCGATAATGACGCCGCCGCGCACGCTCTCTGACGATTGCCGGAAGATGCTGTACGGCGCTCTGGCCGGATGCCCCAGCGGGAGTGCGTCAAACAGTTCGTTCAGTTCCTTTTCCGAGCAGCTTACAAGCAGCTGATACGCTTCGCCAATGTTCCGCCGCTCCGGTGGATAGCTCCGCTCGACAAACAGGACAAGCGCCTTGAGAAGATTCATTTCGGCGCTGTCCCAGAAATGGTCGCCGCGGTCGCTGCCAGTATTGCGGATGATAACGTCGCAGAAAAGCTGCGCCATCAGCTCCTGCCCGTCAATCTCGGACAAACAGTTCCACGAATCCGACGACGCGGGCGTGACCAGATTGAACACGCGCACGGTATAGCCCTGATCGCGCAGATACGCGCTGGTTTTTTCATACAGTTCCGACTTCGGATCACAGATGACCAGTGAGCTTTTCCGCGCCGCGCATTGAAGGATCATGTTGACACAGAATGCGCGTGTCTTTTTCGAGCCGCTCGCGCCGTAGACGGCAAGATTGCCGTTAAAGCGCGTTTTCTCCGGAATGCAGACCATGCGGCCGTCCACTTCGCCAAGAATCGTGCCATGATGCTTGCGCAGATCCGGCACGAAGTCGAGCACCTGCCCGGCTTCCTTTGGATTCAGGAAACCGGCGGTTCCGTAGGTTCCCTTGTGGGAGTAGGTCAGGTTTCTGGTTTTGTCATATTGCCCGTCGCCGCCGGCGCCCATGTGCATGATCGCCACGACAAGCAATACGATTGCTGCCAGAAAGATTGCCATGCCGTACAGACCGTATGGAAAACGGAACACGAACCGCAGGCAGACGCCGAACGCAGCGTCCGGCATCGGCGGTGAGGTGCCGCTGAACGGCGTGCCGCCTTCGGCTGTCCACGTCTGGTAGTTGTAGATAAACTGCGCAAGATAGCCGCCAGCATAGAAAAGAGCAGCCAGCGCGACGGGCAGAAAACAGGCCAGTGTGATCTTCTGTTTCTTATTGATGGAGCAACATCCTTTCATAAGCGGCAAAGTCGATGCTTGTGATATCGACCTGCGCGCCGAACACTTCCCGCAGTGCTTCTGCCTGATAGTCAAAGCAGAGAATGCTGCCGGTCTGGTTATGCAGCGTCAGCGCGCAGCGGAACCGATGCAGCCTTGGCAGGTCGCAGAGATAGGAAAACAGGACGGGCGACCCGTCCTGCTCCAGAGCATCATGTTCGATTGGCAGTGTTGGAGACGGCGGCAGGAGGTTTTCGGAAAGAATTTCGTTCAACTGCTCCTGCATACCCGGTTGACATAATTGAAAAACGCTGACTTCTCCAAAATGGTCTAGCGTCAGAAAATAGAAATGCGGATAGCTGCCATCCAGAAGGAAATGGTTCTGCGCCATGCCATTCAGGATCGCAGGTATCTGCATGGGAGAACTGCCAAATACAATGCCGTTCACAAAAGATTGAGAACGGCGGCAAAATTCTGTCTGTAAAACGGCTTTCAATCGGATTTCGGCATTGTATGCCCATCTTGGAAAAGTCGAAGCCATGTTGTAAACCGGGAAGATAACTTGTTCTGTGAACAGCACGCCCGTCATGCGGGAATTGCGGATTTTGGTGCAAAGATTGCCGAGAGCTTTGAACTCGCGGGAGGAATAATAGGCTGGAAATACAGATGGATTTGAGCGCCAGTCCTGTATAGACGGCTTTTCCCACGGCAGCGACGGGATTTGTGCGTTGTGCAGAATCAGAAGCGTCTCTGCCATCCGGTGCAGCCGCAGCCGGCGCTCTGGTTCGGACTTCAAAGAATTTGTTTCGGACGCGCCTGTGAGATAGGGCGCGAGGTCAACCGGATATTTTTGAAGCAGCAGCCGTTTGGCGCTTGCGGTCAGCCTGAGTCCGCGCAGGCCGTTCTTGGTATACGAACGGAGCAGCCCGTCCTTTTTGAGCTTGCCGGTCACACTTTCGATGTAGCTGCTGCCGCCCGGAAAGCGGCCGGAAAAGGCGGCCGGGAACTCGCCGGAGACGGCAACAATTTGCAGCATAAGAAGCGGCAGCGTGCCCTCGGCAGGAAGCGTTGGTGGATTCATAAACGATGACCTCTTTTACCGTATCGGCTCTTAACTTCGGTAATTTTTGCGCTGCCAACCAAGCAAAAACACCTGATTTTTCAAAGGCAGATGCCATGCGCGGCGGTATCTGAAAAAGAAAGGCAAAAAACGCTTAAAAATCCGACATGGTTTCCAGCGCATTTTGATGCTCTTCCAGCCAGCCCGGAAACATGTCTTGATCCATCACATAGAGCTTTGTGACGTCTTCCTCGCCCAGCTCCGTGGTGTTATAGACGTTGCACAAAAGCCCATTGTCATCCTTCATAAGATAGGCGCAGACAACGTCCAGAATCTGCTTCATTTCCAGATTGTCGTAGTCCCGGATGCGGCCGCGTCCGCCAGATACCGCATAGATATGGCAGAAGCAGATGATGCACGACTCAAAATGGGAAAGAGGATGATCTTTAACAAACTGTCCGAGCGCCTGCTCCAGCGGGTCGGTCAGATATTCGGCGCTGCGTTGCTTTTTCTTAGGAAGCAGACCCGGCAGCGTAATTTCCACCAGTCCTGGCTGCGCAGTGATCGTGATGCCGAGGACGTTGGCGGCAGAGGTAAGATACTCGTGCTTCTGCACGGTGGTGAAGCCATACACCAGATGCCGCATCCGGCAGGCGATCTGCTCTGCGCGGAGCGCTGCATCGGTGGAAAGCAGCTCATAGTTTTCCGGATACCGCTGCAAGTCCATCGTGTTCATGGCACAAAGCGCATTGCTCAGCCGTGAGACCTCCGCCAGCAGCGATGATATCCGCTTGGATAAAAGCGCACGGTTCATAGATAACCTCCATAGTGTGAAATAGAGCTTCAAAAAAAGAAAATTGATTTTATTTAGAATCTAGGCTATACTGAACTGAGAAAATACGATGTGTGAAAGGAGCGGTTGTTATGGATCAAATACAAAACCGCCGAATTGCTGCGGTCAAGGCAGCCGATGCAATCAATGCGATTGAAGGTGTTCCGGTTTCCGATTATGCCAAAACGCTCTCTGCTTGTTGGGCAAGGGGAGAAATCACAGATCAGCAAATGAAATCTGCATTGCTCGCTTCTCACAGAAGGCTGGTGGCAACAGTGCATAGCAACGACTGAAATGTAATTTATATAGTTTATTTTCTAGACGGATGCAGACGCTGCATCCGTCCTTTTACATGAGTTCTTGAAGATATTGAACACTTCCATCACCATCCAGCAAACAGTATGCGCGCACGTTTGGGATAGCAAGCAGACCAATTTGTGCGGCATCTTCCAGAATGACCAGCCGCACAGGTGGTTCCTGTGCTGGGCGGGCAAGCATCAGATTCAGAATAGCTTCCTTTCCCGGTTCGGCGTAGAGAATTTCATAGACCTCGCCGCCGGCAAGGAAGATGATCTTCACGGGATATTCTCCCGCGGCGTGATACTCGACCTGCTCCATAAAGTCCGCCAGAACGGTCACCGCCGCTTCCAAGCCTCGGTCGCGGTCTTTCGGCAGCTCCGGTGTCAGGGAATAGAAGCCGTCTACGAGGAACAGCCGTTTTTGCTTGCAGAGATAGGACAGTAGATTTTTGATCTGCTCATCTTTCTGAGGATAGAGGCCTAAAATCTGCTTTTGCGTCAGAATGCCATAGGTGGAAATATCCCGCAGGATGCCGCTGGCTTCATGCGAGTAGATCTGTGCACGGGTTTTCATAGTCGTCACCTCTGATTTTTGTGCGTATAACTGCCGCACAGAATACGTACAAACTGTAGCTGTCAGATTTGAAGATGGCAGCTATACGCACAAAAGACGTATTGTGTACGCAAAGATAATTGGAGAAGAATGTTGCTTTCAAAGCTGCAAAATTGATTGCATTTTTAGGCATGTTCATATATGCTGGAGACAAATAGGGGGCGATTCGCTTGGATACGAGAACGGTAACTTTTACGGCTCACGCAGAACCCGATGCAGAAGATTTGGCGGATGGGGTTGAGAAGCAGTACGATATTTCAGAGCCGCTTGTCCGCGCTGAAATGACGGATGCTCAATTTAACGCCATGATGCGAGATGGCCTGAGTGCTGCAAAGGCTGACCATTCCAGCGCTGCGTCCGAAGTTTTTGCAGATTTGCGCAGAGAACTCTGTATATGAATGGGCTGCTCGGATTTTTGAGCGTTTACAGAAAAGTTAAAAACCATCCTGCGTATGCGACCTTGATAAAACGAGAAAACCATGATAAAATATGATTGACCATAGATTATCCTAAAAATACGGAGGGAACGTTATGGCATATATCACACGAGAGCTCGAACGCAAGTTCTTAAAGCTCAATGATTTTTTCAAGGTCATCCTTGTTACAGGTGCGAGGCAGGTCGGTAAAACGACGATGTTAAAGCACCTTGCAGAAAGCAGCAGAACCTATGTCACGATGGACAATACAATGGCAAGAGCGCTTGCACAGTCTGACCCCGTACTGTTCTTCCAGACCTATAAGCCACCCATCCTCATTGACGAGGTGCAGAAAGCACCGGAGCTGTTTGGGCAGATCAAGATCATTTGCGACGAGAGTGATGAAAAGGGGCTGATTTGGCTGACTGGTTCGCAGCAGTACAATATGATGAAGAAAGTGCGGGAAACGCTTGCCGGAAGAATTGGCATTCTGGAGCTATACAGCCTATCCGCGAGAGAAAAAGCAGGGCTTGTATTTGATACGGATCTGGATTTCTCACTTGCCACGCTGCAGGCAAGGCAGCAGAAAGTCCCGAAGAACGATGTGATTCAGGTGTTCCAGCACATTTGGGAGGGCGGTATGCCGCAGGTGCAGGGCGTGGACGATGAACTCAGACAGGAGTATTTCAACTCCTA
>OFMN01002221.1_pt1 | contig 10641 bp, 8 predicted proteins | sample 1541791 | NCBI WGS metagenome assembly OFMN01 (sample SAMN04209248, study PRJEB22552) | human gut metagenome | biome: gut; material: feces | host: Homo sapiens | place: USA: Oklahoma
GTGTGCTGCGAGGTGCTTGGAATCTGCCGCAGTATCTGGAATAAATTCAGGTTCGACTACCGTTAATAATGCTCCACCAAAACAAGAGTCCCTGACTTCGGTCAGGGGCTTTTTTGTTGTGTCATCCACTAACCTGCGTCAGAGCAGGACGGTACAGGACGAGAACAGCACGGCCGCGCCGCAGGCGGGGCAATCAAAGCCCTAGCAGGGCTTTGATTGGTGCGCGGTTCCCAACGCGTAGGAATGTCTACCAAGAAAGATGCCGCCAGACCATTCGGTCTGGGGATTTTTTTGTGGCGGAGGTCACAGGACGAGGACCGGAACGAGCAAAGGCAGGGTATCATCATTACGATGGTATCCTGCCTTTTGTGCGATAGGATGATCATAAGCCAAAGGCTCCCACCTGTTCTGTCGTATGCACAGAGCGGGCGAGAGCCTTTGTGATGAAAAGAAGAAAATGAAGGAGATGACTTGTTATTTGGCGGCTTTTTCGCCCTCCGGGAAGATGATCTTATTCACGAAGAAGAAGATGACCATGGAGATGCCGCCGTTCAGCACCGTAGTGCCGATGTTGTAGATGAAGTCCGGCACCAGCAGTCCGGCTACTGCCACCCAGATGCAGTTGATGGAGTTGACGATGCAGGTAATGACGCAGAAGGCCAGCACATACCAGCCGATCTGCTTTGCCAGATTGCCCTTGCTGCGGAACACAAAATTACGCTGGATGGGGAAATTGATGCACTCGCCGATGACCATGGCGATCATGTAGGCGCAGAAGTAGGGCAGACCACCGTGGGCGGCATCGTAGCCGAGGATGTTCCACTTGAAGGTCTCGCCGAACAGGGTGATATCAATGCCCGGCCAGCCGAAATCCACCACCGGCAGGCTTGCAAAGGCCTTGGGCAGAAATTGCAGCAGCAGGTACTTGAACACGGTGATGAGGTTGGACACGATGACGAACAGGCCACCCTCGCGCACCCACTTGGCAGCGGCGGGGTGCTTTGCCGCGAAGTTATTCCAGAAATTCATAGCCTGCTTCCTTTCAGCTGTTTTTCAGACGCTCTTCCATGCGGCTGTTCAGCACGAGGTTCTTCACGGCCTCCACGATCACCCGCACAAGGCCGATGACCCAGAAGCCCTGCAGCTCCATCACGATGCCGTCCACCATGCCCATGCTGATAGCGCCGTTGGTCATTTTGGCCAGCGCACGCAGAGGCATATTGTACTGGAACAGGATATTCAGGTCAGGCTTGCCTTTTTTGATGCTGCGGCGCAGCAGGGTACCCAGCACGGCAGCTGCCAGCCAGCCGATGGGGCTGCGTCCGTGTCCCATCTCGCCCAGCGTCATGTTGCGGTCGATGTGCACCTTGTTCTCCGGGATGGGACGGCCCAGCAGCGCTTCAAACTCCGCGTCCGGCACATTCTGCACCTGTGCGGTGCGGTAATGGGCAAGGTCTTTGCCCGCGTAGGGGTCGGGTGCGCCGGTGCCCGCCACCGTGACGGCGGCAGTCAGACGGATATCGGCGCTGGAAGCGCCCACCAGCAGCTGATAGCTGCCGCCCTCCACCTCCCAGCGGTCGGTCTTGACGTTCCAGTAGCGGAACGCCTTATCGTCCAGCGGGATGGTGACGGTCTTGCTCTCTCCGACTTCCAGCTGCACCTTGGTAAAGCCCTTCAGCTCCTTGGCGGGGCGGAAAATCGTTGCATCCGGCTTTGCCACATAAAGCTGCACCACCTCGGCACCTGCACAGCTGCCGGTGTTGGTGACAGTCAGGGTCACGCCCTTTTCGTCTGCTTTCAGGTCACTGTACGCAAAGCTGGTGTAGCTCAGGCCGTAGCCGAAGGGGAAGGCGGTGGGCACACCGGCGGTGTCGTAATAGCGGTAGCCCACATACAAGCCCTCGCGGTACTCCACAGTGGGGCCGTCGCCGCCGAAATGCGCCTTTGCGGGGGTGTCGGCGTAGCTGCGTGCCCAAGTCTCCGCCAGCTTGCCGCAGGGGTTCTGCGCACCGGTCAGCACCTCGACCAGTGCGCCCGCACCGGCCTGACCGCCCAGGCAGCCGTAGACCAGCGCCTTGCAGTCCTTGACCCAACCGCTTTCCAGCGAGGAGCCCGCACTCAGCAGCACCACCACGTTGGGGTTTGCCGCCGCCACAGCCGCCAGCAGTTCCAGCTGGTTCTCTGCCAGCTTCATGTCGGCGCGGTCGATGCCCTCGCTCTCTTTGATCTCGTCCAGACCCATGCACAGCAGCACCACATTGGCGTTCTTTGCCAGCTGCACCGCCTCGGCCTTCAGCGCCTCATCGGGCTTGCCCTGCCGGTCAAAGCCCTTGGCGTAGCCGACGCTGTTCAGGCCGCTCTCGGCAAGGCATTCCAGAAAGGAATCCACCTTGATGGAGTTGACAGCGCTGGAGCCTGCACCCTGATAGCGGGGCGTCTGGGCAAAGTCGCCGATGACCGCCACCTTTTCCCCCTTTGCAAGGGGCAGCAGGCTGTTTTCGTTCTTCAGCAGCACGATGCTCTGGGCAGCAGCCCGGCGTGCCAGTGCGTGGTGGGCGTCGGCATCGAACTTGCCGGGTGCGGCGTCCACCGCCGCCTTGGTGGTGAACACCAGCTCCAGCAGTTCGTCCAGCCGGGCGTCCACGTCTGCTTCGGTGATCTTGCCAGTCTGCACTGCCTTCATCAGCTCCCGGATGGCGTCCCCGCCGGGGGCGGGCATTTCCAGCGTAGAGCCGTTCTTTACGCCGAGGGCGTGGTCGTTGCTGCCGCCCCAGTCGGTGACCACTGCGCCGTCAAAGCCCCAGTCCCCGCGCAGGATATCCATGAGCAGGTGGGTGTTCTCGTTGGCGTAGGTGCCGTTGACAAGGTTATAGGCGGACATGATGGTCTTGGGCTGTGCCTCTTTGACCACCATCTCGAAGCCGGTCAGGTAAATTTCCCGCAGGGTGCGCTCGTCCACGATGGAATCCGAGGCCATGCGGCGCAGCTCCTGACTGTTCACCGCAAAGTGCTTGGGACAGGCGGCAATGCCGTTTTTCTGGATGCCGCGGACGTAGGCCGCCGCCATCTTACCGGCAAGGTAGGGGTCCTCCGAAAAATACTCGAAGTTGCGGCCGCACAGGGGGCTGCGCTTGATGTTCAGGCCGGGGCCCAGCAGCACCGACACGCCCTGTGCCGCTGCTTCTTCGCCCATGGCTGCGCCCACAGCCTCGCCAAGCTCCGGGTCCCAGCTGTTGGCAACGGTAGCCGAGGTGGGGAAGCAGGTGGCAGGCACACTGGGGTTCAGTCCCAGATGGTCAGCCGCGCCCGCCTGCTTGCGCACGCCGTTGGGGCCGTCCGACAGGGTAATGGCCGGGATGCCCTTGCCCGGCAGCGCCCGGGTGGTGAACACCGTGCCGCCGCTCAGCAGGGCGCATTTTTGTTCCAGATCCAGGCTGTTGATGATATCTGTGTGTTTCATGGGTCTCTCCTGACAATCAAAAAAAGGGGGCGGGCGTTTGCCCGCCGCCCCTTCTGTTCCTATGTGTTGATCAGACGGTTTTTACGTCCTCTTTCTTTTTACGGAAGCGGAGGATCGTCAGAACGACCAGAACTGCGATCAGACCGCCGCAGACACCATCCACTGCGTAGATGACCTTCTGGTAAGGCTCGACCTTTGCCAGATAACGGCTGCCCGGCATACCGCCGTTCATTGCCTTGGAGTTTGCAATGGTGTACAGGATGTTATGGATTGCTTCACGACCGTAGTGGTAATCTGCAACGTCATCCTTGTTAAAGGTGTACCGTGCGCCGGTGGGCAGGTTCGTCAGCTTGCCGTCTGCACCGGCCTGGATCATCTGGCCAGCGTCCATAAAGACACCGGTGTTTGCGTTGTCGGTGATGATAAAGCCGTGGAAGCCCCACTCGTTGCGCAGCAGGCCGGTGATCATGTTGTAGTTGCCGCCGGCCCAGGTATAGCCAACGCGGTTGAAGGAGGTCATGATGCCGGTGACGGACGGGATCTCGGTGGTGGCATTGCTGTAAGTGCCGTCGCCGTTGTCCTTTGCATAGTTCATCTCGACCTTATCAGACTTGACGCACATCTCAAAGGGCTTGAGGTAGATCTCGCGGGCCGCCTGCTCGTTCAGGAAGGTCGCAATGCTGTACTGGCCTTCACGGTCGCCGCGGTGGTCCTCCTGATCGTTGATGGCGTAATGCTTGACAAAGACATACATACCGCGGGAGGCGACACCCTCACACTCGAGGGAAGCAATGTGACCGCCGATGAACGGATCCTCGGAGTAATACTCGCTGTTGCGGCCGGAGAATGCCGTGCGGTGCATATTGACAGCAGGTGCATACCAGCCATCAACGCCCAGATAGTAGGACTCGTCGCCAATGTTCTCGCCGTAGTGAGTGGCCAGATCATCGTTGTAGGTCTGTGCCAGAACGATCACGCCGCAGTGCGTGATGTTGCCCTTGAAGTAGAGGTTGCCGCTTGCATCAAAGCCGTAGTTGACCAGGCCGGTGGCAGTGTCGCGGTCGGTCGTGGAGGGCTTATCCACCGACTTGATGGCAGCCGTGCCATAGCCGGACTGCGTGATCAGGGTCTGATAATCGCTGGGGGTCAGCTGGTCGAGCAGTGCGTCCCACTTTTCATCATCGTAATCCAGACCGCGCATATCGATCAGACCCAGACCGTTGTCCTTGCCGTAAACGATCTCATCGGTCAGGGTGGAGAAGTCGGTGGGGTTCAGGGAATCAAAAGAATCCAGCTTTGCAAGGTCCTCCTTGCTGATCGTCTTGCGGTAGGTATAGGATGCAGCCTTGCCGCTGGCATCGGTACCATTGATGGGGTTGCCCCAGGTGCTGATCTGGTCGCTGACCTCGCCGTCAACGGTCGGCCAGGTGCCAGTCCAGTCACTGCGGGAGAGATACTGCAGCCCGCCGTTTGCATGGTCGAGCTGATTGGTGATCTCCACACCGGTCGTGGTGTCAAGCTTGTAGGTCGTGGTATCCACGGTGCCGTTTGCCGGGGTGTAGATTTCAACAAAAGCAGTGTCGCCATCCGCGGTCATACCGTCTGCCACGCTCTTTCCCTTGGCAGAGAGGATGTTGTTGACCGCTTCGTGTGCGTTTTTAGCCGCAGTGATATAGTAATCACCTGCGTCCAGAATGTAGGTCTTGGCATTGACGTAGTCGTAGGACTTCAGCTGTTCCTGGTCGAAGGTGACCGTCACGGTCTCGCTTGCACCGGGAGCCAGCTCCGAGGTCTTGGCGTAACCGACCAGTTCAACGGCAGCCTTTTCCACCTTGTTGGCCTTGTCATAATCGGTGTAAGGGCTCTGTGCGTAGACTTCCACAACGTCCTTGCCTGCAACAGAACCGGTGTTGGTGACCTTGACCGTCACGGTGCAGGTATCGCCATCCCAGCTGGTGTTGTAATCCGACCAGTCAAAGGTGGTGTAGGACAGGCCGTAGCCGAAGGGGTACATCACAGCATCGTCGTAGTTGTAATCGCCCGCATTGCCCTGACCGAGGACTTTATCCTCGTAACGGGTCTCGTAGTAGCGGTAGCCAACATAGATGCCCTCTTTGTAGCTGACGTAGTTGTACTTGGTGAGGTTGCCATTCTCATCGTAGTAGGCAAAGTCGCCGAAGTTCTGCGCCGCCGGGCTGTTCATGGCATCCACTTCATAGGTATCCACGGTGCGGCCGGAAGGATTGACCTTGCCGGAGAAGATCTCAGCCAGAGAGCACAGGCCGTAGTCGCCCATGGCAGGAGCCGAGATGACCGTGTGGATGCTGGGATAATCCTCCACCCAGCTCAGATCGACCGCTGCACTGGAGTTGAGCAGCAGCACCACATCGTCAAAGTTGTCGTTCAGATACTGCAGGATCTCCAGTTCCGTAGAATCCGGCTCCAGATAAGTCTTGGTCTTGTCCTCTTCCACATCGGTGTGGTTGTACATGGAGCGGGGCATATCACGGCCTTCGCCCGCCACACGGCTGAACACAAAAACAGGAACCGTATTCTTCATGGAATCGGTCAGACCCGGCTCTGCTTTCATAACAGACAAGGGGCATTCGTTGATGGAAAAGTCCTCGTCATCACCGTAGGAAACGGAACCAACGCCCAGACCGTAATCCTTGCCGTTGCCTTCGGAATAGAATTTCCAGAGGTCCTCGTTGACACCGAACCCGGCATCTTCAAAGGCCGTTTTCATATCGACTTTGTTGCCGCCGATGTAGCTGACTGCCGAATGGCTGACAAAACTGAAGGTGGTATCCGTGCTGTACGGCATTCTGCCTTCATCGTTCTTCAGCAGGACGATGCCCTCTGCTGCAATCTGCTTGTTCAGGGCGATCTCATCCTCAACCAGCGCATCCTCTGTGTCAAAGCCGGGCTTGCCGTATTCCATATTAATGCCTTCGGTCTTTGCCTTGCTGTTGTCGATGCCTCCGCTCTTCAGGCCCAAAATGCTCTGCACGCTGCTGGCGTTGGGCGGGATCAGCACATTGGCCGCAACTATACCGCCCGCCAATGCGACACACAACACACCCGAAACGGCAGTTTTGATGATCTTGCCCATCATCTTACCGTCCTTCTTTTTCTGTGCCATAACTGTTAACTCCTTCTCTTTTGGGTACACGACCCGGTTCATGGCTGTTCTCCGGAGTGCGTCCACTCCTTTGCTTGATGTCATTTTATCATATAAACCGCAAAACGAACCGTTCTTTGCACAATCTGTCGTTTGGGATGCATAATTTGAAAAAAGTTTCAAATTGGTTTCATTTTTTATTGTGCTTATTCACAATTCCACTGCCCCTGATTTTGTGCATATTGCAAAAAGGGCGGGGATCACTCCCCGCCCTCGGTCTGTTGAATCCCCGCCTGCGGCAGAAGCACCCGCAGGGTGAACCAGCCGTCCTCCCAGTGCACGGTCATGCTGCCGCTGTGCTGCTGCGCAGCCGCCCGCAGGCTGCGCAGGTCGTAACCGCCGTGGGCACTGCGCAGCGGCAGACCGTCTGCACCCAGCTCCACCGGCTTTTTGCAGTAGTTCTCCACCCGGAACAGCACAAAGCCGTTCTGAGCATACACCGCCGTGCGGATCAGCCGCTTTTCCGGGTCCTGCTCGGCGGCGCAGCTTTCAATGGCGTTGTCCAGCGCGGTGCCCACCAGCGTGCAGATCTCCCGGGTGGACAGATGATCCAGCAGATGCCCGTCTGCCACGCTGGTCATGCGGATCTGCTTTTCCTGACATTCCATGCTCTTGGCGGTGAGCAGGATGTCCAGCACCGGGTTTCCGGTCTTGTTCTCCGCCTCATACTGCAGAATGCTGTTCTCCATCTTTGCCAGCGCCGCGTCCTGCTTGGCGCGGTCCCGCTGGGCACGGATATCAGCGATCTGGACCTTCAATTCATGGTAGCGGCTGTTGATGAGCTCGATGCCCTCCTTGCTGCGCTTGTACTGTTCGTACTGCCGGTGCAGCACATTGTCCATGGCAGAAAGCTCCTGATGCAGCGCGCTCTCCCGCAGTTGCTCGTGCTGCAGCGTCAGGATCAGCACCCCGCAGAAATCCACCAGCGTGCGGATGCAGAACACGTTCATGGTCGCCGGGCTCTCCCCCAGAAACAGAAGGTTGCTGACCACGAACACCGTGCCCGCCATGACAAATGCCGCCAGCGCAGCCTTGTTGCTGATGTCCAGATGCTTTTCGGGCAGCGGACGGCTGCGCTCCAGCCAGAACATCAGGCCGTAGACCGCGCCGTAGACCGCCGCCAGCAGCGCCAGCGCCAGCGGGTCAAAGCCGCTCCGGTACGGGAACAGCCAGCAGTGCAGCTGCCATTCTGCGCTGGCAGCAAACTCTGCCAGCAGAAACGCCCGGGCGGTGATGTACAGTGCCTCCAGCCAGTTGACCGCCCTGCTGCCCCACAGGTACCCGTAGAGCAGCAGCACCGCGCAAAGCATACAGGGCACCCACCACGCCAGCGGCACATAGCCGGTCTTGTGCAAAAAGATTCCCAGCACCAGTGCCCACACCACCGTGACCGCGGTCTGCCGGTGGAACCGCCGCGGCAGGCGGCGGGCGTAGAGCAGCACCGCCAACACCTCTGCCAGCGCCGTGTACAGGCGGGGGATGCTCGGCAGCATGGTCATGAGCCCTCACCTCCGATGTAGTCGGTCAGTGCGGCAAGAAAGGCCTTGCGCTTGGGGCGGCTGATCTGCAGCTCATAGGGTCCCACCTGCACCGTGTTCTGCTGCACCGCCTGCACCTGCGCCAGATTTACCAGATAGCCGCTGTTGCAGCGGGCAAAGGGGCGGCCCGCCAACTTTTCCTCCACTGCCTTGAGGGTGCCCGGTGCCGAAAAATCGCCGTCCTCGGTGTAGTAATGCACCCGGTGGCCTTCGCTTTCCAGATAATACAGCCGGGAGCTGTCCAGCCGCCGCAGGCCGCTCTCCACCGGGACCATGAGATAGTGGCTGGCGCGGCGGGCCAAATTTTTCTCGGCCTTTTTCAGCTGCTCGGAAAATGCAAAATACGGCACCGGCTTCAGCACATAGTCCAGCGCTCCCACCGAGTAGCCCCGGATGGCATACTGCGCCATATTGGTGATGAAGATCAGGATGACGTCTGCATCCATCTGCCGGATGCGCTCTGCCGTGGTCATGCCGTCCAGATGCTTCATCTCCACATCCAGAAAAATAACATCGTAGACCGCGCGGTAATCCTCCAGAATGTCCACCCCGTCCGCAAAGACCGATACCTCAAATTCTGTCCCGTACTGCCGGGTATACCGCCGGATGTACTCCTGCAATACCCCCTGCACCTCCGCGTCATCCTCTACGACTGCCACCCGGATCATGACCGCACCTCCCTTACCACACCTTTGTGGAACTGTTACGGCTCTATTATAGCGCAATCACGCCGGGTTTGCCAAGTCCCCGCCCCGACAAGTTTCCACCTGCAAATTTTACGCTATCGGGGTGTTCTTTCCTTGGCGGGTGTGGTATACTCGATTTAGTTCAACAAATTGAAATTTGGAGGCTCGAATCATGTGGAACGAATTAGGCATCAGCGGAGGGACCGCCATCCTTATTTTGATCGCGCTGTATTACGTTATCAAATGGGCAGTGAAAAACGGCATCAAAGAAGCTTACCGTGCTATCACCGGAGAGAAAACCAATGAAGATCTCCAAAACGAAAAAGAGCTGGAAGAACTTGGATCGGGTTCAGAAGATCAATAAATCCGCACGCGCTCCCGGCAAAGGGCAGCGCACAAAAAACCACATAAAGGAGATGCTTTTCCATGGAATACAAACGTTTTGGCAATAAGATCATTGTACGCATCGACAAGGACGAAGAGATCCTTGAACAGGTCAAAGAGCTTGCCCTGAAGGAAAACATCCGCCTTGCCGCCGTGCAGGCGCTGGGCGCCACCAACAGCTTTACGGTGGGCGTATACAATGTAGCGGAGAAGAAATACTACGCCAACACCTTCAGCGGCAGTTTTGAGATCGTGTCCCTGACCGGCACTATCAACACCATGAACGGCGCATTCTACACCCACCTGCACATGAGCGCCGGCAACGACAAGGGCGAGGTGTTCGGCGGACATCTGAACCGGGCGGTGGTCAGCGCCACCTGTGAGATGGTGGTGGATGTTCTGGACGGCACAGTAGACCGCCAGTACGACCCCGTTACCGGGCTGAACCTGTTCAAGTTCTGATCTTATCTGTAAAAAGCCAAGGCCGCTGCGCGATGTCTGCGCAGCGGCCTTTTGCTTATAGCTCTTCCTGCCGGGTATAGGGCTCCATGCCGTGGTCGGCAGGGTCATAGTATTCCAACAGGGTAATGTAGGTTTCCAAAAAGTGACACAGCACTGTTTTCAGGATGCCGCTCAGCTGCCCCTTTACCGTGATGGTGGACAATACAAAGTCTGACACCAGCTGCAGCGTCTCCGGGTCCAATTCAAAGCACAGACCGACTGCCAGCATGGGGATCACGATCTGCTGTGCCTGCAGCGGCACTGCATTGCCCAGCTTTTCCAGCAGCGGGCGGCTCAGGGCAGAGGCCGCCTGCACACAGCGCTCCACCTTTTCCTGCGGGAACTGCTGCATGGGCTCCATGCTGCGCAGCTGCGCCACCACGGCAGCATCGTCCAGAATGACGCCCCGGGTCACCTCTGCTTCCGAGCGGGTGGTCACGCATTGCAGTATACAGCGCATGGCATCCTCGTAGTCCTCGTGATAGGTCTGACGGCTGCCGAACAGGGTCATCATGGACTGCAGCACGGCATCGGTCTCCTCGGTGACGGCCAGCCGCCCGAAATCCAGCGGTGCGCCCTCCATCCCTGCGCTGCGGTCGTTCAGCGCCTGCAGTTCCTCCGGGACAACTGTAGCGGGCAGAAAACGGTCGTTGCCGTTGCGGTAGAAGCCCCACTCTGCGGGCAGCACCCGGGGGACCACATCTCCGCTGGAGATGATGTTGAAGATGTTGCTGGTGCCCCAGTTCTTTTTCAGACTGCCGCTTGCCGTATGGTTGTTGTCAAAGTCCTGCTGCAGCTCGGGGCAGTCTGCCGCCGCCAGCGCAGCCGGGGCGGCAAAGGTATAGATGAAGGTGTTTTTCTTTTCCAGCTGCGGCACGTAATCGCCGGTGT
>OFMN01002236.1_pt1 | contig 10584 bp, 6 predicted proteins | sample 1541791 | NCBI WGS metagenome assembly OFMN01 (sample SAMN04209248, study PRJEB22552) | human gut metagenome | biome: gut; material: feces | host: Homo sapiens | place: USA: Oklahoma
CTCCAGAAATAAACACAACTTGGCAATTTAATGCTTTGTTAACTCCTGTAATTTGCTCTTCTGAAAACATAAACCCTTCTTCATCTTCAACTTCAGAAATCGTCTGACTAATCTCACTATCTGTTATTGGTTCGTAATCTGTTATATTCCCAAATGCATACTTCTCCATATCTTTAATCAATTCGTAAATATCCATTTCAATTTTATAATACGATCTCAGACCAATTTTGTCTCCCGATGTATATAAATAATTTGGTAAATTTTTATTTGATTCTTCATCAAACCATTCGTCAAATATAGGTAGGCATTCAGATACTGCATTACTAATATTGCTTCTTAAATTTTTGATATACACATATGTATGTCCATCATTATCACCAACTTGATGCAAGTCGTAGGAAATAAATGCATTTAACCGTTGATTTGAGCATCGCAATTCTGGTTTCAATTTGAGTGCAATATCATCAACTCGTTTAAATCCCATACCCTTTACTCTAGTTAGTATATATGGATTTTGTTCAATCTGCTTTTTTAAGACACTTGGATTAGGTTCGGATTTCAATAATCTTTCAATCGTTGGTAACGTAACCCCATATGGTTGCAACATTACAACAATGTCAGAAATCACATAATTTTTAATAATTTTATCTCTAAGCTTCTTCCAAGTTTTATCTCCTAGTCCTTTGATTTCTGAATGGTCAATCATCTTTAACTGACCATTCATTACATCTTCGACAACATTAGGATATTTCGCAATTAACTGATCTGCGATCACTGCGTTCGTCTGTGTTTTTAAAAATACCTTTTGTGCTTCAAAAGTTTTAGGAACTTCAGCAACTATAGAAAGTGGTTTATATTGGTATTCATTGTATTTCTTAGAATATGTCATATTGGCTTTAACCTTATATTTCGTTCCTAAATACAACTCCTGCATATTACCAACCAATTTGCCACATTTATTCATTTTTTTATCGGATAAGTCATCAAAATCATTATTATTATATGGTTTACATTCTGGTAAATCTTCTGCTGTACAGAATGTGTAAATCCCAAATAAAGATTCTTCATTATAATAAATCTGATATAATGGGACAATCTCAAACTCATATTCTTTTGTACTATCCACCACTTTAGGCGACAACCCCCTTCACTTTCTTAATATCTTCTAGCCATTGTTTATATGGTTTAATTTTCTTTGCGATAACCTTCTCGTCTGAATCTTTTCTGCATAACATCGCAATCTGATTTCCTTTGACAATCATATCTTCATATTCTTTTAATTGCGAATGCCAGACGATTGCCTCAGTCAATCCAAAACTAGAATATAAATTCACATACGCAAATGTCTTTTTATTTTTGTCTTTCTTTTTATCAACTTTAGCGATCACTGCAACCACAGTACAATCATCTCCATCTTCAACATCTTGAAATTGTTTTGACATATACTTATATGCCTGATCAAATGGGTTATCGTTGATAAAGATTTGCAATGCTTCAAATTCCCAAAAATCTTCATTCTCAAGATATTTTTGATTCTGTGCGATAAATTTCTGAAATCGTTCTTTTTCCTTATCTTTATACAGTTCATACTTTTTATCGTTGTAAGCTTTTAATATTGCATCTTTGTCGTAATCATATTTCTTCTCACCTATACGGTAATCTTCAGCGTCAATATCCCATTTAATAAGTAATTGTTTGTAACTCGGTGCTTTCGCAACTGGTTTAAATGTTGTTGGCTGATACATAGATTTCAAATATTGAATTAAAGTTTTACGTTTATTCTTTGTTGGAATTGCACCTGCTTTGATCAACTGAATAACCTGTGATTTACTTGGGTTGATACGTTCGCAAAAGTTTTCAAATCCTATGAATTTACCATTTTTATCACGGTCTTCAAGAATCACCTTTGCAATTTTTTCTCCAATACCACTGATAGCCGATAATCCAAACAATATATACACATCGTCAATACTGAAATTCATCATTGATTTATTTAAGTTTGGTGGTAACACTTGAATCTTAAACGCCTTGGCATCAAGAATATATTTATTTACCATTCCTGCCTTATCTTTATTGCGATTCAATAATGCCTTAAAAAAACACAACGCATAATGTTTCTTTAAAAACGCTGTTTGTAAGCATAATACAGCGTAGGAGTACGCATGACTTTTGTTGAATAAGTATCCCCCTTTTTGGGATAATGTCTCGCTAATCTGTTTTGCAATTTCTTCGGGGTATCCATTCTCAATAATCTCGTAATAAAGCTTTTTAGATTCAGACTTTACAAGTTCAATATTCTTCTTACCAATCGCCTTACGGAATAAGTCAGCTCCTCCATAACTTCGACCACCAAATTTACGAACAATATCAAGTAATTGCTCCTGATAAATCATACATCCATACGTTTCCTTTAAGATTGGCTCCATATCTGGATGGATATATGTAATTTTCTCTGGATGATGTTTATACTCAATGAATTCTTCTAAGACATCCATTGCATCTGGTCTATACAGTGCTAATACAGCTGCCAACTCTTCCATGTTTGAGACTTGTAACCTAACCAGCAAATCCTTCATACCAGCACTTTCGACCTGGAAAACACCATTCGTCATTGCACTACGCAATAATTCATATGATCCTTTATCCATTTCAAACTTTGGATTGTTAATATTTACATCAAACTCAGTTAACCCTGCGTCAATTTCGGCTTCTTTTACAGTGTTCAATGTAGCAACACCCAAAATATCAAATTTAATAATTCCAATCTCTTCAACGATACGTTTATCTACTTGGATGACGTGTTCTCCATCAGTTCCAAGTTTCATTGCCATATAATCGCTAATATCTGTATCTACAATTCCAACACCACCTGCATGAGAAGATACTGTTTTTACTCTACCTGCAAGATGAGATGCAACGTCAAAAAGCTCTTCATATCTTGGATTCTCTGCTAAATCTCTGTTATTCCATAAAGATTCTTCAATCGTGTCATATACAAATTTTTTACTTAGTTTGTCCATCTCGTGATAATTGAACCCTAAAACCTTGCCAACATCTTTGATTGCCACAATTGGAGTAATAAAACTGAAATTGATAATCTGGCATACTCTGTTTTCGCCATACTTATCGATCAAATATTGGATAATCTCATCTCGTGTACCAACATCTGTATCTGTATCTGGCATTGAAATTCGCTCTGGATTTAAAAATCTTTCAAAAATCAGTCCATATTTGATAGGATCTAAGTCTGTAATTGTAATCGTGTAACACACCAAACTACCTGCACAACTACCTCGACCAGCACCAATTGGAATACCATTTTCTCTTGCAAAATTGATAAAATCCCAAACAATCAAGAAGTATCCATCGAATCCCATCGAATGAATAATATCTAACTCATAATCAATTCTTTCTTTTCTGAGTTTCTGCTCATCTTCTGGTAATTTATCGAATCCTCGTTTTACCCACCCTGTATCAATCAGATACTTTAAATAAGAATAATTATCTTCAAACCATTCTGGTAATGGGAAAGATGGTAACTGAGGTGCCTGAAATGGCATGTGGATTTCATCAATTAAATCTGCAATCCTATCAGTTTCTTCAAGTCCTTTAGTTACTGCGTCTTCTCCAATTTGACTATCCATAATTGCATGAATTTCATCGTCAGATTGTAAATAACATCCTTCATAAATTTCTGCTGCGGTTTCAGTATCGTGAGCAAGCTTTACATGCCAGTTCTGATAATACAGATCTTCTTTCCTAGCAGCATGGCTATCAGTTGTGATAATGTATGGTGTGTTAGTATCTACTGAAAGCTGTAAGATTTTCTGATTATATATCACTTGATCCTGATGTGAATGTGACTGCATTTCTAAGTAAAAATGTGGAAAAATTTCTTTGTATTCATGAACATATTCAACACATTTCTGATAATCTGGCTCTCTGGCAAGTTTAGATGCTAAACAAGCACTACTCACAACCAGATCCTTAGCATATGGTTTCAACGCATTCAGATCAATTCGTGGCTTGTAGTAAAATCCATGAAAATTTGAATCAGTTACCAATTGATTAATTGCTTTTCTACCATTCTCATTCTTTGCCAATACAATTAAATGGAAATATTTGCTATCCTTATTTTGTTCTGTCATATCAAAGCATTCATAAAATTCAACTCCAAAAATCAATTTAACACTTGGATATTTCTCATGAAGCTTATCATAATAGCACCAACTATACTCATTGCCATGTTCTGTGATAGCCAGGGCTTTTAGTCCTATCTCTTCTGCTCTTTGTAAGTTTTCTTCAGGTAATGCATATCCATCTAACAATGAATAATGCGAATGTGTATGTAATGAACTGCTCACTAACTTTCACCTCAATCCCAAATATCTTCGTCTAATTCTTCATCTGTTGTGATGCTCAGAACATTAATATCATCAACCGCAATTTGATATTGTCTAATTCCGTTAAAGATATTAGTCTGTGCAGTTCCTACTAATTCAAATGTAACTGTGCCTTCGTCAGAAAAATCGTTCATAATCCAATCATAAATCTTATTTTGTTCATCGCATCTAAACATCACGCATGGAATATCATTAATCTTGAATTGCATTGTATCCATTTTCTTACCAACAACATTAATTTCTTCCTTATTTAATGTGATATTCTCGACAGCAATCATCGGATCATCAATGCCCTGCCCACGAATATCATCCAATTTAGACATTTCCTGTAGTAGTTCAAAATCTAATCTGCAAGCATCTACAATGAAATCAACTCTATAAGTTGCATCATATTTAATATCTTTCAGCTTGTCGTTTAATTCTGTGATTGCTTTAGAGATATTATCTGTCGAACATCCAAATGCATTGGCGTGACCTTTTGCCCATAAAAATGAATTTGTTTCGGATATCACATCTTTCAAACTATCAATCGGGCTATGGTCTACATTCCTTGCACTACCACTCATTTCTACTAATCCTGTTTCTGGATTAATATGTTTTTGTAATAACAAACATGGTCTGTTCATATCTTCGGCAATCTTAATAGCAACCAATCCTGTCAAACTGCTATCTAATGTTTCTGTAACATCAAGAATAGTAATCTTACTATCTTTATCTTTTTCTGCCTCTTTCATAATAATCGGAACCATCTTTTTCTTTTGACGATCCTGTTTACCTTTAGCATTTTTACATAATCGAGCGGCACGATCGTAAATATTCTCTTTGATTACTTCCGCAGGGTTGTTTTTTGTTGCTCTTTTCTTATAGTCAAATACCTCATAGTCTTCAATAAATGCTCTAAAAACTAATTCTTTATCTTTCAAAGAACCAAATCGTACCATACCATTGATAATTGGAACAATATACCATTGAATATTATGGATATTTACAATACTATGCATTGAATAATCTTGTGCCTGAATTAGTGCTTTAAAGCATTTATTCTGAATATTCTGAAGCCCTTTATCCACTAATCGACGTGTCTCAAATGATCTCATATCCATGACATCACCGATATTCGCTAATGCACATAAATCTAAATAATCATCAGCATAATTGATCCATAATTCGTCATCCATTGCTTGCAAAAATCTATAAACAACGCCTGCCCCACATAAGTCTTTGTTCTTATAGCGTGGACTGCACTGGTTATTTACAATTACAACTTCCTCTGGCATTTTAATTTCAGATTCTTCTTTTTCATGGTGATCAAGAATTACAATCTGTACGCCACGACTTACAAGTTCTGTACACTGTGCTATATCATTGGTGCCTGCATCTGGAATTATTAAAAGTTTTACGTCTTCAGGTATAGTAATATCTTCACTTAATCCATGAGCTTTTGCTTTTTTATGCAATAAGTAACAAATGTTACTCTTGCCGTCATAAATCTCATTATTAATGCGATTTAAGTACATATATGCCATTGAAGCCGAACAAAATCCGTCTACGTCCTCATCAATTAAAATACCGATTTTATGTCCATTTTCAAGTGCAAAAATCGTTGTATTTACTGCATTTTTGATACCCTCTAAATCGGCATAATCTTGAATTACGCTATCATCAAGGTTCAAATACGTTTCATAATCATCAATCCCTCTATTTCTTAAAATTTCTGGCACAACATTAGAGGTATCATTCGTGCCACCTTCATATAATTTGTATTTTATATGTATAACCTGCCTGTTCTTATTTAAGTGTATACAAATAGTTATTTAACAATAGTTCCCATTTTTTAGGGTCATCAGTAGGTGATTCTTTTTCATCAAGGATTCCTTCTTTTGAATTATCCATAATGTATGAAATCGGAACTCCATCAATAAAACGATCGCCAAGCTTTTGAATCTCTTCTAACTCAACATCTTTGTCAAAAATAAATACTACTTCAACTCCGAGTCTTGTTAACATGTCAATTTGCTGTCTTGAAACTTGCTTGCCGCCAGTTGCCACAACATTTTGATATCCATATGACCATAGCTGCATAACAGCTTTTTCTGCTTCAGCAACATATACTCTTCCAGCCCTTTCTATATAAGGTAGAGTTTTGTTCAATCCATATAAAATTCTTTTTCTGGCACATGGCTCAATATATAAATATTTCAAATCATGTTTATCTAACTTTTTCTTAAACAATCGTCCTTTAACACCTACCAAATCACCAATTTCAGAAAAAATAGGTATTGTAATTCTGTTTGTATCTTCGTCATAGCCAATATTAAATTCCTTCTGCGTTAAATAACTAATATGGTCATCGTAAAATAAATCATTAACATAGTCCTTATAATAAGAAAGAATTCGTTTTGAAATTGGTTTAACTGGTTTATCTTCTTCAGTTTCTATATGTTCTTTCATATCATGAATCAATTGAGTGATCTGCAAACTTTCTGGCAGTTGCTCATTAAAATCATGATAATAATCTATGCCGATCAAATTGGCTAGATATTTTAAACCGTCTGGGAAAGACAGACTTTTTGTAAAGCATACCAAGTCAATTAAATCTGTCTGTCTTTCTTTTGCTGTCATTTTTCTTGTATAATTTGTGCAATTTAGGTTTTCGTTGTTATATGTAATAACTGCGGATTCATTATCCCCATCTTTATTTGCACAGCTCCAATATCCAGACGAATGATATTTAATATGATGACAGCCTATATCTTTCAGAATATTTTCTACATAATTATTGTCGTATATATATTCTTTTAGCTGTGCTACATCCATAACCTACGCTCCGTTTTTCTCTCGTTTTATGACATATCCTATTTCGTCCCAAGTATTTAAATCCAAATTGATTTCAAAAATTGGAATAACATTCTTGTTACCGCCTCGGTTTTTATCAACCTTAATACAGAAATATGTCTTGTCCTTTTTTAGATCGTGAGCCTGTGGCTCTCCCCAATCACTAATTGATATATATTGATATTTATAATATTCGTCAGGATGTAACCTTTTACCAAGCATTAAGATATCAGCAACGTGCTTAATCTGTTTTGCATTGGCAATATTATTACTACTTAGCTGGAATATATCTGTATACACCGTATCATCAGTTAACTGGAATACAGAAAAGCAAAACATATGGATCTCTTTCATAAGTTCTTTAATTTTTGTGGCTGTCTGTTTCACTGTTTGCCAATCATCAATACGATAACCTTTTAATGTGTCATAACCACAATATTTCACATCATATAACATACGATGTTTTCTAAATTCAAACTCTAATGCAGAATCTGAGTAGTCAGAACCAACATCTTTGAAATATAATTTCCCTTGACGTTTCTGATCAACCCATTTTGCAACTTGCATAACTTTCTGAAACTCATCTGATGTAGTAGCCACTCTATGTTTGTATTCCTCTTCTGTTTCAATAAAGTCTCCATTTTCATTTGTTTTTCTTTCAATCACATTGCCATTGTTATCTCTGTAAATACCAAGAACTATTTCTTCTTCTGGCTTTTCAATATCAATCCCATGAAGCTCTTTGAAACATTTGTTGTTGATCACTGTAACGACTAAGCAATTTCGCAAATCGTCTTCATCCATCTCATTACTGAGTAATAAAAATTTCTCGTCCATTGCCAATACGATATATGCAATCAACAACATCATATTTCTTGATTTTCCTTCATTACTTAAGAATCCATTAAAAATTACCTTTCCAAGACGACATCCTCTGAACATCTTATTGAGAATCGCCCAAGGTAACGGAATCCCCAAATCTGGTTTTGATAAAAATGATTCAACCTGTGATTCAACACCACTATTCAATAAGACAGAATCTTCGCCTGCGCTAATAACAGTGTTAATTTTGTCCGCCTGAGATCGAATCACTCTATAAATATCTTTTGCTTCCCATTTTTCAAATAACCTATGGTTTAAAATTCGTTGAACAGGATATCCATTTCTGTCATACTCTCTTACAAGAGAATATTTCTTAACGAGATTATAATATTTTTTAAAATCATCACAATCTGCAACCTGCATCCATGATGAAATCGTCTTCCACCCTTTGTATCTTTTGTATGTCCTAAGTCTTTCATCTGATTGACTCATGAACATATTTACCTTGTCTTCCTCAATCGTTTGAGTAAATGTTTTATACATAATCTCAAACATATCATAGAAAAATTTACATGCCTCGTCACTGAAATCATACTGACTTCTCATATATCCACCATAAGAAACATATAAATCTGGCTGTTTATACAAAGCACCGATAAACATCATTTCACTCTGAATGTTAGTTACACTTTTACGTTCTACTGTTTCTTCTGTCAATCAAGTCCCTCACCAAAAATATCACTTAAAATGTCGTCCATATCATCGTCTTGTGTGGCTGTTACTACAGTTTTCTGAGTTGTGATATTATTTGTTTCAACAAAAGATTTTGCAAATTTTTCATTATTCTTTTTGTCTACTTCATTTAATTTCTGTTTCTCTTTCCATCGTAAATAACTATCATACTTTCCTACTAAAACTGCTAAATCATAATTAACCTGATGTGTTGGATTATCTTCATCCATCGTTCCTTTTTGTATCAAAAATGTTCGATTTTTCTTAAGATATTTCATTTGACGCTTCCACATATCTAAAAGGTCACTTGGCGGAATTGGTTTCGCCAAACCACGATATGTACCTTTATAAATACTTTTCAATTTTGTAAAAACATATGCTGGTACAGAACCAATGTAGTTATAATTATCAAGAATAAACCGATATACTTTGTCTTCTAACAATCTTGGTTCAAGTAACACTCGTGCTTTCTGATTATATTCATCAATCTTAGACAATGCAGATAACCATTTGTCATGTTTAGTATTTTTGGATAATAATTTTGCTTCACACATTTTGCGGAAACATTCTTTGTGATAATAACTATTGTCATATTTAACAATCTCTTGCACTTTATCTAAATCAAGTTCAATTACTTCTTTACAATAAGCGCATTTTACTGTTAAAACATCTGCCATACTACAGTTACTCCTCGTCCAATATCAAAGGATTAGGTAGCCAAAATGGCTACCAAATAAACCCTTTTGCAATTTCACCTTATCCTTCCTGATCTTCTTTGATTTTTTTCACTAAGATTTCTTCTATCTTCTTTAGCTGATCAAGATCATTAAGACGACTAAATGCGGTAGGTAATCCTTCTTTGGCGAGCTTATCTTTCATTTCCTGTCTTTTTGGAGGGGCTAATTTTTTAATTCTATCAGAAATTCGTTTTTTTACATCCTGAACAGAATCTTTTTTGCTAGATGAGCCACTGGATAACAAACCAGATTCTTCTTTTTCTGCTTCCTCTTCGGAAACTGGCTTACCTGCTTCTCCAAGAATTTCTCTCTTATAGATTTTCTGTTCAACATCTACTGCTTTTGTAAGAGCATTACCAAGTGTAAACTCTTTGTTCCCAACAGAATTATCAATAACTTTCTGCCAAGCTAACATCTGTGGATCTTCTACAATCTCGTTCTTTTTATATGTATGTGTTCTATCTTTCAATATCTGAGCACAAACCATATCAGTTTCACTATCAACGAATGTACGAATTACTGTTTTGGCGTTATAATCCATACCTTTAAATCCGTCAATAATTTTACGACCTGTTGTAACAGTTTCTCTTTTACCATCAATCATCTTAGATTCTGTTTCATCTTTTTCTCTTGCTGTTACAACACAATGTGCTCCAGAAGCTAATAAATCAAGAATTAAATCCTGACCTTTGAAGTTTACAGTCTGGTAATCTTTTAATTCCATACCTGCACCTTCAATCTTGACAAGTCTGGCTTCACCTGTCATATTTGCAGCATCCGCTTTTACACGATTTCTTTTCTTAGAGAACTCAATCAATCCCTGTTTTGTAGTCAGATTTAAGATTGTTGATCCATCTACAACAATTGCATCAGCTCTAGCTAACGATTTAAATATTCCATATCGCCTTTTTAATGCTTCCACTGGAAACAAAAAAGAAATGGATATAATCATTGAAGAAGCAAAACTTTCCGGTGAACTCTTTGTCATTATTGATGAAGTTCATCGTCTGAATAAAGATAAACAAGATCACCTTTTACCCCATATTGAAAATGGA
>OFMN01002243.1_pt1 | contig 10537 bp, 10 predicted proteins | sample 1541791 | NCBI WGS metagenome assembly OFMN01 (sample SAMN04209248, study PRJEB22552) | human gut metagenome | biome: gut; material: feces | host: Homo sapiens | place: USA: Oklahoma
TGGTGGAGATCATGGGCCGCAACGCCGGCTGGCTGACCGCTGCCGCCGCTCTGGCCAAGGGCGATGACTGCGAGGGCGTGGATATGATCTGCCTGCCCGAAGTCCCGTTCAATGTGGACCACTTCGTTGAGAAAGTCCGCGTCATGCAGGAGAAGAAGCCCAGCATCGTGATCGCCGTCTCCGAGGGCGTCAAGCTGGAGGATGGCCGCTATGTCTGCGAGCTGGCTGACGATGTGCACGCGGTGGACGCATTCGGCCACAAAGCCCTGACCGGTACCGCCCGCTTCCTGGCCAACACCGTGGCCCGCAGCCTGGACACCAAGACCCGCTGCATCGAGCTTTCTACCCTGCAGCGCTGCGCTGGCCACCTGACCAGCCGCACCGACATCACCGAGGCTTATCAGGTTGGCGGTGCTGCCGCCAAGGCCGCCTTTGAGGGTGTTACCGGCCAGATGGTCGCCCTGAAGCGCATCTCCAACAGCCCGTACCAGTGCACCACCGAGCTCCACCCCATCAGCGAGGTGGCAAACCTGGAGAAGAAAGTGCCGCTGAGCTGGATGAACGAGAACCATACCCAGATGACGGAGGACTTCCTCGATTACGCGCGTCCGCTCATTCAGGCAGAGCTGACCCCGCTGTACATCGCAGGCCTGCCCCACCACATCTACATGAAGAAGTAATTTCTCCTTTCCCGTTTCAGATACGCAGATAAAAAGGAGCGCTGTTTCCAACGAAACAGCGCTCCTTTTGTTGTTTATTGTATTAACCGTGCCGCATCACGGAGTCAGACGATTGGGGCCGCGGAACAGGAACTCCGCGTCCTTGATGGACAGGCCGCAGAGCAGCATGGTCAGGCGGTCGATGCCCAGGCCAAAGCCGCCGTGCGGGGGGCAGCCATACTGGAAGAACTCCAGATAGAACTTGACGTCCTCGGCCAGGCCCTTCTCCTCTGCCTGCTTCTTCAGCACCTCGTAGCGGTGCTCACGCTGGGCACCGGTGGTGATCTCCACGCCGCGCCAGATCAGGTCGTAGCCCTGGGGCACGCCGTTCTCGTCGCGCATGTGGTAGAATGCACGCTTCTCCGCGGAATAATCGGTGATGAAGAGGAACTCGTGGTTGTAGTGCTTCTTGACCCACTCGTAGCTCAGGCGCTCGGCCTCGGTGGTCAGATCGCCTTTTTCGGACTCATCGACGGTGTAGCCGAACTCTTCTTCCAGGCCCTTGTACAGGTCGGCCAGCTTGACCACGGGGAACGGAGTCTCCGGCACGATGACTTCCTGGCCGAACAGCTCCTTGATCTGGTCGCCGTAGGCCTCCTTGACGGCTTTCAGGCCGGCCGTCAGCAGCTCCTCCTCCATCTTCATGACATCACGGTAAGAGGTGATGTAGCTGAACTCGAGGTCAAAGCCGGAGAACTCGGTGGAGTGCTTGTTGGTGTAGCTCTTCTCGGCGCGGAAGACAGGGCCCGTCTCAAAAATGCGCTCGAAACCAGCCGCCATGGCCATCTGCTTATAGAACTGGGGGCTCTGTGCCAGATAGGCATTGCGGTCAAAGTAATCCACCTTGAACACCTCAGAGCCACTCTCGCTGGCCGCGGCGATCAGCTTGGGGGTGTGGATCTCGATGAAGCTGCGATCCAGCAGGAACTTGCGCATCGCGTTGACGAAGCAGCTCTGTGCCTTGAACATCAGCTGGTTCTCATCGGTGCGCAGGTCGATCCAGCGATAATCAATGCGCTGGTCGATGCTGGAGCGCTCGACGGCCTTTTTCTTCTTGGTGGCCGCGATCTCCTTGCGGACGATGGGCAGTGCATCCGCAATGCTCTCGATCTCGATCTCCGAGGGGATCATCTCAATGCCGCCCATCTTGACGTAATCGTTCTCCACCACCTTGCCGGTGACGGTGATGACCGAATCCGGGGTCAGCTTGTCGATGGTGTCCACCAGCTCGGGGTGGTCGGCTTTCTCGACGGTGATCTGGAGCTTGCTGGTAATATCTTTGAGCACGATAAAGGCCATGGCCTTGCTGTTGCGCAGGTTCTCAATGAAACCCTGCACCTTGATCGTGTTTCCAATTTCCTTGGGTACCTCTTGGATGTAGGTGCGATTCATGGAAATCCTCCTTTTTGGTGTTCCGTTATCTATCCTATTATATAACATTTTCGGCATAAATCAACCCGAAACGCCGATTAAACCTTTCCGTCCTCTTCGCTTTGCTCGATGCCAGCGAGACTGAGAGGTTTTACTTTTTATGATGCAGCGTCCCCGTGCCGCCCTCCACGACACCATCGTGGTCCAGCACCGCCTTGATGGTGCCAAAGAAGCACTTCACGTCCAGCCCAAAGCTCAGGTGCTCCACATAGTAGCCGTCCAGCCGGGCCTTATCGGCGATCTCCAGCTCATCGCGGCCATGGATCTGGGCCCAGCCCGTCAGGCCGGGGCGGACATCGTTGGCACCGTATTTGTCCCGCTCGGCCAGCAGGTCGTACTGGTTCCAGAGGGCTGGCCGGGGGCCGATGACCGCCATGTCGCCCACAAAGATGTTCCACAGCTGGGGCAGCTCGTCCAGGCTGGTCTTGCGCAGGAACCGCCCCACCCGGGTGATATACTGGTCCGGGTCGTGGAGGAGATGGGTGGGCATATCGTGGGGGGTGTCGATCCGCATGGTGCGGAATTTCAGGATGTTGAAATGCTGTTTGTGGATGCCCACCCGTTTCTGCTTGAAAAACACCGGGCCGGGCGAATCCAACTTGATGGCGATGCAGAGCACCAGCAGCAGGGGCGAAAGGCAGATCATGCCGCCCAGTGATAAAATAACGGCCAGCAGCCGCTTGATTCCATTCCGATACATGGAGGTTCCTCCCTTTGGTTTTGGTTGCGCTCCTATTATAACAAGGGGCTCGACAATTTTCAATTCGGCGGGGCGGATTTCCGCACGCCCTGTTCCGAGTATGGGCTGCATCGGTTTTTGAAAAACGCCTGTCTTGTTGTATCATCTGGCTGGTTTTCTCCCCTGCCGCCCCGCCCGGCCTGCCGCATTCCGCTTCCTTTTCAGCATTTTACGTTTTTACTTGCTTTTTACACTCCGGGTGCTATAATATGAAGTTGCGTCCTGCCTCCGGGCAGGACTGATTTTGGAACGATTTTAACAATACAAAGTGTAAGAAATGCAAGAAAAAGCTTGTTCAAAGGAGGCGGATTTTCCATGGCGCAGATTTCCCGTTCTGGCGATCTGACCAGCGGCCCGATGCTGCAAAAGATCATCCTGTTTTCGCTCCCGCTGGCGGCGTCCAGCATTTTGCAGCTGCTGTTCAACGCAGCAGACGTTGTGACGGTGGGCCGCTTTGCGGGCAGCACCGCTCTGGCGGCGGTGGGCTCCAACGGTGCCCTCATCAACCTGCTGGTCAACCTGTTTGTGGGCCTCTCGCTGGGTGCCAACGTTGTGGCTGCCCGCTGCTTTGGCGCGCGGGACGATCAGGGCGTGCAGAATACTGTCCACACGGCGGTGACGCTGGGCCTTGTCAGCGGTGTGCTGCTGGCGGGCGTGGGCTTTTTTGTGGCCCGGGGCCTGTTGGAGCTGATGTCCAGCCCGGAGGATGTCATTGACCTGGCCACCCTCTACCTGAAAATTTACTTTCTCGGGATGCCCATGACCATGCTGTACAACTTCAGCTCGGCACTGCTACGGGCCGTGGGCGACACCAAACGGCCGCTGTTCTGCCTGGCGACGGCAGGCGTCATCAATGTCATCCTGAATCTGGTCTTCGTCATTGGTTTCCAGATGAGCGTGGCCGGCGTTGCGCTGGCGACCATCATCAGCCAGACGGTTTCCGCCTGCATGGTCACGGCCCTGCTCCTGAAAGAGGAGGGCCCCCTCCACCTCGACCTGCACAAGCTGGGCTTCCACAAAGGGGCCCTGACCCAGATTTTGCTCATCGGCCTGCCGGCCGGCCTGCAGAGCACAGTGTTCAGCCTCTCCAACGTGGTCATCCAGTCAGCGGTCAACTCGTTTGGCTCCACGGTCGTGGCGGGCAACTCGGCAGCCTCCAACATCGAGGGCTTTGTCTACACCGCCATGAACGCCTTTGCACAGGCCGCTGTGACCTTTACCAGCCAGAACATGGGTGCCCGCCGGTATGATAACCTGGACCGCGTCATGCGCAACTGCCTGCTCTGCGCGGTGGGCATTGGCGTGCTGCTGGGCGGCGGCGCGTTCCTGGGCGGCAACCTGCTGCTCCACTTTTACTCCACCGATGAAGCCGTGGTGGCCGCGGGCCTGGCCCGGATGCGGATCATCTGCACCACTTACTTCCTCTGCGGTGTCATGGACACGCTGGCCAGCTGCCTGCGCGGCCGGGGCTACTCGGTCATGCCCATGATCGTCAGTCTAGTGGGCAGCTGCCTGCTCCGTCTGGTCTGGATCGCCACGGTGTTCCAGCTGTTCCGCTCCACCACCACCCTGTACATCAGCTACCCCATCAGCTGGATTTTAACGGCGCTGGTGCACTTCATCTGCCTGATGGTAGTGCGCAAAAAGCTCCACGCGGAGTCCGCCGCCCTGGCTGCCTGAGTTCTGATTCGCAATGCCTCTGTGCCGAAATGGCACGGGGGCATTTATTTTGTTTCCGCTGCCCGCAGCAGGCGGAGGATGCTGTTGAGGGTGTAGGTGTAGTTTTCCCGGCTGGCGTAACGGGACTGCGCAAAATCCATGGCCTGCCGGTTGATGGAAAACACAGCGGTCAGGCCCAAGGCCGGGTCATCGCAGAGGTCTTCCACCTCCGGCAGGACGCCGCCCACGATGGCCACCACCGGCACGCTCTTCTCTTTCGCGTGCTTTGCCACGCCGCTGATGACCTTGCCCCGGACGCTCTGGGTGTCCAGCCGCCCCTCGCCGGTGAGGACAAGGTCACAGCCGTCCAGCCGGGCGTCAAACCGGACCAGATCCAGCACGGCCTCAATGCCGGGCCGCAGCTGTGCCCCCAGGAACGCCACCATGCCAGCACCCAGGCCGCCTGCCGCGCCTGCACCGGGCAGAGCGGCTACCGAACGGCCCAGCTTTGCCTCGATGACACCGGCCAGCGCCCGGAGCTGCCCGTCCAGAAAGACTACCGTGGCCTCATCGGCACCTTTTTGGGGCGCAAAGACGCAGGCCGCACCGGTTGAGCCGTAGAGCGGGTTATCGATATCGCACATGGCAGTAAGGGAGACGCCCGCCAACAGCTTTTCCGCTTCTTTCGTGTCGATGTCCGCCACCTCGCTCAGGGTACCGCCCACGGGCACAAAATCGCTGCCATCGGCCCGGAGGAATTGGACCCCCAGCGCCGCCGCACAGCCGCAGCCGCCATCGTTGGTGCAGCTTCCGCCCAGCCCCAGCAGGATGTTCTGGTTGCCCGCCTCCACGGCGTGGCGGATGAGCTGACCCACGCCGTAAGTGGTGGTCTTACAGGGGTCTTTGCGATCTTCTACCCGGGGCAGACCGGCGGCCGAGGCCATCTCAATCACGGCCTGCCCGCCGGGCAGCTGTAAGTATTCTGCCGTGATGGCCTCCCCATAGGGGCCTGAGACGGGCACGGAGACCAGCGTGCCGCCGCAGGCCTCATGGAAGCAGGCCACCGTTCCCTCGCCACCGTCGGCCACGGGAATCCTGACCACCTCGCACCCGGGGAAATACGCCTCCAGCCTCTGCGCCGCAAGGGTGCAGATCTCCTGGCTGGAAAGGGTGCCTTTGAACGAATCTGACACAACGATGCACTTTTTCATTTCTCCACCACCTGTTTTTCTTGAGGAAGTCTGATCACTTGTTCACCACGTTCTGGGGCTGGCCCGCCAGGAACGCCCTGACGTTCTCCACGGTGCAGTCCATAATGCGCTGGCGGCTGCTCCGGGAACCCCAGGACATGTGCGGGGTGATGATGCAGTTCTTGGCTTTCAGCAGCGGGTTGTCGGCCCGGATGGGCTCCGTGGACACGACATCCAGACCTGCACAGGCCACCTTGCCGGAGTTGAGGGCGTCGGCCAGGTCCTGCTCCACCACCATTTGGCCGCGGCTGTTGTTGATGATGATGACGCCGTCTTTCATCTTGGCGATGTTCTCTTTGTTGATGATGCCGGTGTTGAAGTCCATCAGAGGCATCTGGAGGCCCAGCACATCAGAGCGGGCAAACAGGTCGTCCAGCTCCACGAACTCCACGCCCAGGTCCTTCGCGCGGCCTGGGAGGGGTAGCGGTCATAGGCGATGACGTGCATTCCCAGCGCCTTGGCAGCCTCGGCAGTGTGGATGCCGATGCGGCCGCAGCCCAGCAGGCCATAGGTCTTGCCTGCCACCTCGATGAGGGGATAATCCCAGTAGCACCACTCCTCGCCGTTCTGCCACTTGCCCTCGTGGACGGTACGGTCGTGATGGCCGATGTGGAGGCAGGCCTCCAGCATCAGGGCAATGGCAAACTGGCTGACGGAGTAGCCGCCGTAGTTGGGCACGTTGCAGACGGGGATGCCTTTCTCCTTGGCATAGGCAATATCCACCACATTGTATCCGGTGGCCAGTACAGCGATCAGTTTCAGGTTGGGGCATTGATCCATGGTGGCCTTGGAGATGGGGGTCTTGTTCAGGATGGCCACATCGGCGTCGCCAATGCGCTCGGCAACGAGATCCGATTCCTCATAGGAAGTGCGGTCATAGACCACCAGCTCGCCCAGCTGCTCCAGAGCGCTCCAGCTCAGGTCGCCAGGGTTTTCCGTATAGCCGTCCAGCACAACGATTTTCATGCAATTTTCCTCCATTTCTTTACAGGTGTTTTGCCAGCAGATAGCGGTCATGCCCACCGTACATCTCCCGCCGGGAAACGATCTCAAAGCCGCTGGCTTTGGCGTTGTTCAGGCTGTAGGGGTTGCCGGGGCTGACGGTGGCCCCAATGCCCACGATGCCGGGCCGAAGCAGCGGCAGCGCGTCTTCCAGAAGGATGCGCTGCAGGCCATTGCCCCGCCAGTCCGGGTGGACGATGACGCTGTCGGCATTGGCCCAGTGCTCCCACTCGGCCTCCGGAATGCCCATGAACGCAGCGTAGTTGTGCTCACTGTGCCCGCAGTACCGCAGGATAAAGTAGGCCCCCAGCCGCTCGCCGTCCCATACGCCAAGGCAGAGGTCGTGTTCGAGATAGCTCTGGATATTTTCCAGCGTATCGGGCATGAACAGCTCCGGGTTCGGCATCATGGCCCGCACCTCGTTCTGGAGCCGGTAGACGGTCTCGGCCTCTTCGCGCGTACACTGCCGGAGCGTGACCGACAGCCGCGCCGCCCTGCCGCGGACCTGATGAAGACAAAGTTCCATTTCTGCAATCCCTCCCAAAATAAAATCATACTTTCTTTGCGATTCCAGTATAAATGCCATTTCAAAGAATGTCAATTTATGTTATACTGATGGAAGGGATGCTGGCAGTCTGTGCTCTTGGGCGCTGCTGCCCGCCTCCTGAAGTCTCTGCGGGGCTCACCCTGCATGTGTACCGGAGGAAAACGACCATGAAAGATTCCAGCCTTTCGCCTTCCAGCCGTCTTGGCGGCGCTGTCATCAGCGACCGCGTAGTCGCTGCCCTGCTGCAGGAGCTGCGCACCGGCCGCTATGCGGACGCCGACCGCCTGCCTGCGGAGGTAGACCTTGCCGCCCAGCTCGGTGTCAGCCGTACCGTGATCCGGGACGCGCTGAGCGAGATGGAGCGCGCCGGATACATTGAGCGTGTGCGCGGCATTGGCACCGTTGTCAACCGCACCGTGCTCAACCTGCGCAGCCGCCTGGACCAGAAACTGGAATACTATCCTCTGATCCGCAGCTTCGGCAGCTATCCTCATGCAGACGGCATCCAGATCTACCCCACCCGCGCAGGCGAAGAGCTGGCACGGGACCTCGGCATCGAGGTGGGGGATGAGGTCATCTGCATCAAAAAGAGGATCCTGGCGGACACCACTCCCGTCATCTACTCCATCGATTACCTGCCGCGCGCGCTGTTTGGCAGCCGGGATTACACCCGGATCGACCTCAGTGGCGACATCTTCGAGATCCTGGAGCGGGAGTGTCACCAGCAGATCACCTCCAATGTCGCCCACCTGAAAGCCAGCTGCGGCGACGAGGCCATCCGGGCAGCCATGCGGCTTGCCCCCGGCGAGGCGATGCTGCTGCTGGACGAAGTCTGCTACAACCGTCTGTGCCATCCGGTCATGCGCTCGTTGAGCTACTACACCAACTTCTTCGATTTTTCCATTCTGCGAAAGCTTCTTTGATGGAGGGAACTGAACAACATGCGTCATCTGATCGATCCTTTAGACTTCAGCCAGGAAGAAATCATGAATCTGTTGAGTCTGGCCGACCGCATCTGCGCCGATCCGGCCGCCTACCAGAACGTCGCCGAGCACAAAAAGCTTGCCACCCTGTTCTACGAGCCATCCACTCGCACCCGCCTCTCCTTTGAGGCCGCCATGCTGAACCTGGGCGGCCATGTGCTGGGCTTCCCCAGTGAAACGGTCTCCAGCGCTTCCAAGGGCGAGAGTGTGGCCGACACCATCCGTGTGGTGTCCTGCTACGCCGATATCGTCGCCATGCGCCACCCCAAGGAGGGTGCCCCGCTGCGCGCCAGCCGTTATTCCCGCATCCCGGTCATCAACGCCGGTGACGGCGGCCACCAGCACCCCACCCAGACCATGACCGACCTGATGACCATTCGCCGCCGGATAGGCCGGCTGGACAACCTGACCATCGGCCTGTGCGGCGACCTGAAGTTTGGCCGCCCCGTCCACTCCCTCATCAAGACCATGGCCCGCTTCAAGAATATCCGCTTTGTGCTCATCAGCCCGGAAGAGCTGCGAGTACCCGATTATATCATCAAGGACGTGCTGGAAGCCAACGGCATTGAGTACAAGGAGACCCGCAGCCTGGAGGATTCCATGGCCGACCTGGACATCCTGTACATGACCCGCGTGCAGAAAGAGCGCTTCTTCAACGAGGAAGATTACATCCGCCTGAAAAACAGTTACATCCTGACCAAAGAGAAAATGGCACTGGCAAAGCCCCATATGGCTGTGCTGCACCCCCTCCCCCGCGTGAACGAGATCACCCTGGAGGTCGATGATGACCCCCGCGCCGCCTATTTTGAGCAGGTGCAGAATGCTGTTTATATCCGCATGGCACTCATCATGACCCTGCTGGGTCTGCCCGACCCCAAGGCACCTGACGCAAAGGAGGAACACTGAAATGCTGAACATTGACGAGATCCAGAATGGCATTGTCATCGACCACATCAAAGCCGGCACCGCCATCGGCCTGATGGATCTGCTGGGCATCAAGGGCAACCGCACGGCCAGCGTGGCCCTCATCCAGAACGCCCGCTCCCACAAAACAGAGTGCGGCCGCAAGGACATCATCAAGGTGGAGGGCGACTCCTCCTGGCTCAACCTGGATGTGCTGGCCTACCTTGACCCCAACATCAGCGTGACCGTCATCCAGGACGGCAAAGCCATCAAGAAAGAGAAACCCCAGCCCCCTAAGCGCCTGGTAAACATCGTGCGGTGCAAAAACCCGCGCTGCATCTCTTCCATTGAGGAAGAGTGCGACCAGATCTTTGAGCTGAGCTCCAATGGCAAGTATCGCTGCATTTACTGCGAGCAGGAGCTGCAGGTTAAACCGGAATAATGTAAGGTTGGGTTTGTGTTAATCGTAAGCCCCCGGAAAACCAGCGATTGAGTTGTGAAGTGCACTCCGTCAAGTAGACAGAAAAAATAATATAAGATTTATGTTCGCCGTTTCCACAAGGAGACGGCGAATTTTTTGTGCAAATCGGTATCAAGCAACTCGGTTCACGGCACTGACATGAGCCTGCATCGGCGTCTGGATGAACAGACGGTGCTGGTAACGACGGTTATTGTAGTATGCTCTTTCTGCCTCTAATTCCGATTTACATCGACTCCTATTAGACTGCAACGAAACTGAGCAGGAAATCATTATCCGTACGGCGAAGGAGTTAAAGGCCACTCTTGTCATCCTTGGAATTTAACATCTATAGGCATCCAATTCCTTGGAATGCTCTGCACGGAATTTTTTCTTGAAAATTGCTTTCGTAAGTTGCTGCTGAACATCCTTTGTAGAAAGGTACTGCCCCGTATTCTCTTACTCCTCAACTTACTTCATAGCACAACAACAAGCCTGTATACAGATTGTGGTAACAATCTATACGCAGGCTTGTCCTCGTACCTCCTTATTTTGTTTTCTGCTCTATCAGCTTTCGCTGTGGTGGGTTAAGTATACTGATCTTTACAACCAGAACCAGGCTACAGCTCGTTGTGGACCTGCAGGAGAATGTTAAGACACAGGAAAATCTGGCCTATGCGCTAAAGGTCAAAATATATAATTCAGACAAACCAATTCGATTTATAGGTTTTGTTGGGAGGTTTTCTCATGGCAAAAGATCGAATTGAAAGCAAGTATGTCACTGTAGCCCCCGGTGTGGAGTTACATATCTTGGAAAAAGGCGAAGGTAAACCGTTGGTCTTCATTC
>OFMN01002250.1_pt1 | contig 10511 bp, 10 predicted proteins | sample 1541791 | NCBI WGS metagenome assembly OFMN01 (sample SAMN04209248, study PRJEB22552) | human gut metagenome | biome: gut; material: feces | host: Homo sapiens | place: USA: Oklahoma
ACATCTCGGGCATACCGCTGCCGCGGGGGCCCTCGTACCGGATGAAGATGGCGTCGCCGGGCTTCACCTTGCCGTGCAGCACAGCGGAGATGCACTCCTCCTCGCTGTCGTAGGGCTTGGCGCGCAGGGTGGCTTCAAACATATTCTTGGGGCAGGCGGTGTGCTTGATGACGCAGCCTTCCGGGGCCAGGTTACCTTTCAGGATGGCGATGCTGCCGTCGGTGCCCTTGGCGTGATCAAAGCTGTGGATGATGTCTTCCCGGCTGACCGGGCGGGCAAAGCCGGCGGTCTTTTCGGCCAGAATGGCATCGCAGTGCTGGTAGAAGCCGTTCTTCTTCAGCTCCTCCAGATTCTCGCCCAGCGTCTTGCCGGTGACGGTCATCACGTCCAGATTCAGCATGGACTTGATCTCCTCCATCACGCGGGGCACGCCGCCTGCATAGTAGAAGTACTGTGCGGGCCAGTCGCCGGAGGGACGGATGTTCAGCAGATAGTGCGCGCCGCGGTGCATCCGGTCAAAGGTGTCGGCGTCGATCTCGATGCCGAACTCATGAGCGATGGCGGGCAGGTGCATGGTGGCGTTAGTGGAGCCGGAAATAGCGGCGTGCACCATGATGGCGTTCTCGAAGCTCTTCTTGGTCACGATATCCTTGGCGGTGATGCCTTTCTTGACCAGCTCCATCAGCTGCTTGCCGGCATCGTAGGCGGCCTGTTTCAGCTCCGGGGCGGTGGCGGGCATCAGAGCGGTGCCCGGCAGCATCAGACCCAGTGCCTCGGCCATGATCTGCATGGTGGAAGCGGTGCCCATGAAAGAGCAGGCACCGCAGCTGGGGCAGGCATTGTGCTTGTAGTAGTCCAGCTGGCTGTTGGGGATGACGCCGGTCTTTTCCCATGCGTCAAATTTGCCGATCTGCTCCAGCGTCAGCAGCTCGTTGATGGCGCAGGCGGGGTCGCTGACCACATACTCCTTGGGCAGGGTGTGGGCTTCCATGACGCCGCCCGTCACGACGATGGCGCTCATGTCCTTCAGGCGGCCAATGCTCATCAGCATGGCGGGCACGGATTTATCGCAGCTGGCGATGAACACGCCGCCGTCGTAGACGCTGGCGTTGGCCTGTGCCTCCACCAGATTTACGATAGCATCCCGGTGGGGCAGCGAGTAGTTGATCCCGTCGTGGCCCTGTGCGATGCCGTCGCACATATCGGTGGCGAAGTAGCGGGCAGCCTTGCCGCCGTTGTCGTTGACTGCCTGCACAGCCTCCTTGACGAACTGGTCCAGATGGGCGCTGCCGGGGTGGCTGTCACCAAAGGTGCTCTCCACCAGGATCTGGGGCTTGGAAAGATCCTCGACTTTCCAGCCCATACCCATCTTCAGCGGGTCATTCTCGGGTGCTAACGTGCGGACATTCTGTGAACGAAGCTCCATAATTCTTACCTCCAAACTGCTCTCTTGTCCTGTCTCTTATCCGTCGGACATCTTATGGCTTTATTGTAATCAGGCAGATGCCTTTTTGCAAGTTATCACAGACACGTCCTGCTACATGCTTAAAAAATCTGGGATACATCTAGCAATCTGCTCAATTCTTTGGGATACTTCATGAAAAATAAGCTTTCTAAGGCTGCTTGCGCCTGATTTTCCTTTAAAAGTAGTCTGATGACTTTAAACAACGAAAAACCCCTGCACGATTTTTCGTGCAGGGGTTCCATCATTTTATAAACGGAGCCATCCCAACGGTTCCATCCTCCGGGTCTTCACCATCATAGACCTTTTTGATATAGGTGCGGTTGAAGTTCAGGTGCATCACCATTGCCGATTTTGCCCCGAGGGGATCGTGGTTGGCAATGGCCTCCACGATCATCCGGTGGGTCATGATCGTCTCATCAATGAGCTTTTTGTGGGTGATGTTCACAAACATCATCACAGCCGTGTCAATAATTGGAATCAATTGTTCCACCACTGTGTTTTTGCTGCTCTCAGCAATGCAGGTGTGAAATGCAATGTCGTCTTCAATGTAACGATCTCCATCGTGGATCTTGGCTTCCACCCGTTCACAGAGCCGACGCAGACGCTCAATGTCCTCATCGGTCGCATTGTGCGCGGCCATCTCTGCAATGCCCGGCTCCAGCAAGAGGCGGACATTGACCAGATCAAGTGCCAGCTGGTTTTTATCCTTGACGGAACGCAGGCCCAGCGGGTCGGACAGGCCCTTGGTCGTTGTCACTACGTAAGTACCCGACCCGCGCCGCACTTCCACGATGCCCTTGCTGGACAGCAGTTTGACCGCTTCCCGGATGGTGCTGCGGCCCACGCCAAACTTTTCGCCCAATTCAAACTCATTCGGCAGCTTTGCCCCCGGCTCGATGGGGGTATCCAGAATATAGTGGTAGATTTGATCTTCGACCTGCTCCGCCAGAAGCTTGTTTTTTAAGTGTGAAAACTCATTCATACTGCTTCCTCGCTTTCACGGTGCTTTATTCACGGTCTGGACAAGGCCCCGACCACTTCGCAATGGGCGGTCTGGGGGAATAGATCCACTGGGACAAAGCCTTCGGCGCGGTAGCCTTTTTGGGTCAGGAGAGCGAGGTCGCGGGCCATGGTCTCGGGGTTGCAGCTGACATAGACCACCCGCTTCGGGGCCATCCTGGCCACGCTCTCAAGAAACCGGGGGGTCGAGCCCTCTCGGGGCGGGTCCATGAAGATGACGTCTGCCCGCTGGCCCGCTTCGGCGGCTTCCTGGATCCACGCGGTGGCATCCGCGGCGAAGAAGCGTGCGTTTTTCACGCCATTGTGTTTGGCGTTGCCAATGGCGTCCCGCACGGCGTCCCGGTTGAGCTCGACGCCTACCACCTGCTTGGCCTTGCCGGAGGCCGTGAGGCCGATGGTGCCAATGCCGCAGTAGGCGTCCAACACGGTCTCTTTTCCGGTCAGGCGGGCGGCATCCACGGCCAGTCCGTAGAGCACCGCCGTCTGCACCGGGTTGACCTGGTAGAAGCTGCGGGGGCTCAGGGCATAGGTCTTGCCGCAGAGAGTGTCCAGAATGAAGCCCTTGCCGTACAGCACTTTTTCGGCCTCGCCCAGCACAACGCTGGTCTGGCGGGGGTTGTAATTCTGCACCACGGTGGTCACAGGGACGCCGCGCGTTTCAGCTTCTTCCAAGAGATAACGGACGAAGTTCTTGGCACCGGGCAGAACGGGCTGGGCCGTGACCAGTACCACCATCACCTGCCCGGTGGCAACGGCCCGACGGAGCAGACAGTGACGGAGCAGGCCGGTACCGCGGTCCTCGTTGTAGGGTTGGTAGCGGCAGCGATTGGCCGCCGCCCGGACAGCCAGCAGCACCTTGTCCAGCACTTCGTCTTCCAGCAGGCAGCTCTCCACGGGCAGCACTTTGTGGGTGCGGGCCGCATAGATGCCGGAGGTGAGCTTCCCGCCCGCTGCCGGGGCAAAGGTGGAAATGACCTTGTTGCGGTAGCGGTAGGGGACATCCATCCCCCGGATGGGGTGCACGGGGCCGTATTTGCCCAGCAGCGCGCGGACGGCGCTTTCTTTTTGTTTGAGCTGCGCGGTGTAGTCCAGCCCCAGAAGCGGGCAGCCGCCGCAGTTTTTGGCGCGCAGTTTGCAATCTGACATAGATCCTCCCAGCCCACCATGCGGGCTTGACAAAACAACAAAAAATCACTATACTACAAATAGAAAAGGCGCTGTCTGCAAAATGGTCAGCTCCTTACCAGAACATTATTGCTAAAAGCAACGACCGCTCGTGTTGGGGAACGTGAGGCGGTCGTTACTTTTTATCCCAAGAATCATGCCTGGCTTTGTGTTTGTCCCGAAAAACGTCCCGCGCGATCATCCAGGTGATCTGGATGACGCCGAGCGTAACGGTGGCTAACAGCGTGAGAGCACTAAAAACAAGATTCAAATAATCCATAATGGACTCCTCCTTTGGGTATCGTGTGTAAAAACATTCGTACCACCCGGAGGATGACAAAAAGAAACTCCTCCGGGTCAATGCCCGGGGTGGAGTCTGACCACCTGCATTTGCAGACAGCGCCTACCGCGAAATACGGCACTTTTAGGATATCATAAATGCAAACGAAAAGCAACGAAAAAAGCTCCGATTTGTCGGAGCTTTTTTCGTTTTTAATGCACGGCTACAAAAAGAATCGTGAATAAATATCAGTAGGAACGTACGGCTTTAAATCGGAAACAGTTAGTTGCCATTCAGAGGGGGCAATGGTTACATCATTTTTATGAAGAAAGCCGTAGGTGCTCAAAAGTTTTAATAATTCAGAGCCATTGATAAGAGACACCCCACTTGAAGCGGCATACTCTATAGCACCAGAAGAATAATTACTGGTTGTAACAAAAAGCATGTGGTCAGCATCCGCTAAATTGACTATTGCTTTACCCGTATGGGTCATACAAATCATATTCTTCCGCTTCAGCGTGCTTTTCGGCCAGGACGGCCATGGCCTGTTCCAGCTCGCTCTGGCCGCAGCCGCTCTCGCTGACGAGGGCACGGACGGCCTCGGCGAGGTCGCCGCCGAAGACGGTGTCCAGCCGTTCCCGCATGGCGGCCACGCCGTAGGCCCGGCGGGTAACGGTGGGGGTGTAGGTGTTGCGGTTCTGGTCCTTGCCGCTCTTCACCCAGCCCTTTTTTTCCAGCCGATACAAGAAGTTGAGCACTGTGGCCGGGGCCCAGCCCTTGGCAGCCAGCTTTTCGCCGATGTCGCGCCGGGTGGCAGGCGGGCGGCAGGCCCAGACGGCCAGCAGCACCTGCTCCTCGGCGGGGGAAAGGGGCTGGCAGTGCTCCGGGATACCGTACATGGGACCGCCTCCTTTCAAAAAAATGCTTTTACAATTGTCTCTGATATTGCTATTTTACCAGAATCCACACCAAAGCACAAGAGCGAAAAATCCAGTGGTCATGCGGTGATTCTGTACTTATTTTACAGATGTCTTAGAATTTGTTCTTATACGACGAACGTTTGTGCGCTTTGCGATTTCAATGCGGACAGGAACGCTGCATCTTTGTGCAAAGATGCTCTTGTTTTGCACCCCTCAAAACCGGTATACTACGGACAAATCCAGAACACGAACGCCGCCAAGGTTCGGGCGGCGTTTCCATGAATCACTGAGGGAAAAGGAGAGGTGCATTATGGCACGAGTATATAATTTCAGCGCGGGGCCCAGCATGCTGCCCGAGAAAGTTCTGAAGCAGGCACAGGCCGAGCTGCTCGAGTACGGCGACAGCGGCCAGAGCGTGATGGAGATGAGCCACCGCAGCAAGTGGTTTGATGCCATCATCACGGAGACGGAAGCCACCCTGCGCCGGGTCATGAACATCCCGGATCATTACAAGATCGGCTTTTTCCAGGGCGGTGCTACCCAGCAGTTTGCCATGGTGCCCCTGAACTTTATGACCACGGGCAAGGCCGATTACATCGTGACCGGCAATTTCTCCAACCTGGCCGCCAAAGAAGCCGCCAAGTTCGGCGAGGCCAACATCGTGGCCTCCAGCAAGGACAAAAACTTTACCTATATCCCGGATGTGAACGCCATCCCTTATAATAAGGATGCAAGCTACATCCACATCTGCCAGAACAACACCATCTTCGGCACCCAGTATGTGGAGGTGCCGAAGGTGGAGGGCGTGCCGCTGGTGGCGGATATGAGCTCCATGATCCTCTCCAAGCCTGTGGATGTGACCAAGTACGGATGCATCTATTTTGGTGTCCAGAAGAATGTCGCACCCGCCGGTATGGCCATTGCCATCATCCGGGACGATCTGCTGGGCAAAGCAGCGGACAATGTGCCCACCATGATGAACTACACCACCCTGATCAACAAGGACAGCATGTACAACACGCCTCCCTGCTGGTGCATCTACATGACCGGGCTGGTGCTCAAGTACCTGGAAAACGACATCGGAGGCCTGGCCAACATGCAGAAGATCAACGAGGCCAAGGCAAAAGTCCTCTACGATTATCTGGACGGCCAGGACTTCTACAACAACCCCGTCGAGCACCGTTACCGCAGCACGATGAACGTCACGTTCACCAGCCCCAACCCCGACATGGACAAGAAATTCTGTGCGGAGGCCGCGGAGGCAGGCTTTGTCAACCTGAAAGGCCACCGTCTGGTAGGCGGTATGCGCGCCTCCATCTACAACGCCATGCCCAGCGAGGGCATCGACAAGCTGGTCGATTTTATGGAGAAATTCCGCAAGGCGAATGCCTGATTTGTGTATAGGAGATCGGAAAGTATGTTTACCATCAAAACCCTCAACGCCATCAGCCCGGTGGGCCTGGCAAAGCTCCCCAAAAGCCTCTTTGACGTGTCGGTGGATGCCGACGCGCCGGACGGCATCCTCGTCCGCAGCGCAGACCTGCTGAACACCACGTTCAAGAACAACCTGCTGGCCATTGCCCGCGCCGGTGCAGGCGTCAACAACATCCCGCTGGACCGCTGCAGTGAGCAGGGCATCGTGGTGTTCAACACGCCAGGTGCCAACGCCAATGCCGTGGCCGAGCTGGTCATCGGAATGCTGATCGCGGGCAGCCGCAATGTGGCTGACGCCGCCCAGTGGACCCAGGGGCTGGCCGGGGATGCCGCCATGGCCAAGAGTGTGGAAAAGGGCAAAAAGCAGTTTGTGGGCAACGAGATCAAGGGCAAGACGCTGGGCGTCGTCGGTCTGGGTGCCATCGGTTCCCGGGTGGCCAACTGTGCCATCGCGCTGGGCATGGAGGTCTACGGCTACGATCCCTACATCTCCATTGACGCGGCCTGGAACCTGAGCAGCCAGGTGCGCCACTGTGTCAACCTGAACGACATGCTGCCTCTCTGCGATTACATCACCCTCCATGTGCCCTACCTGCCCACCACGAAAGATACCATCAATACCCAGACACTGGCCCTGTGCAAGGATGGCGTCAGGATCCTGAACTACGCCCGCGGCGAGCTGGTGAACACCCCCGCCCTGCTGGACGCCATGGAGACGGGCAAGGTCTCCGGTTACATGACCGATTTCCCCACCGAGGCCCTGCTGGGCAAGCCGGGCGTCGTCTGCACCCCGCACCTGGGCGCTTCCACCCCGGAAGCCGAGGACAACTGCGCCGTCATGGCAGCGCAGGAAATCAGCGATTACCTCAAAAACGGCAATATTGCCCACTCGGTCAACATGCCGGAAGTCCACCAGCCCCGTGCCGGCGGCAAGCGTATCTGCATCATTCACAAGAATGAGCCGGGCATGATCAGCCAGATCACCGCCCTGACCACCGAGGCGGGCCTGAACATCGAAAACATGGTGAACAAGAGCAAAAAGAATATGGCCTACACCATGTTGGACGCGACCGGTGCCGTGGACGGCAAGCTGGCCGAAAAGCTGGCTGCCATCCCCGCCGTCATCCGGGTGCGCATCCTGTAACACGGAGATCTTCCCCGAACCTTTTTATACGCAAAGAGCCGCCGCCCGCCCGGGCAGCGGCTCTTTGCGGCAGCGGCGGGAAAAAAGTACCTCAAAAAGTGGAACTGGTTGAATCCCGTTGTTGATTTGCCCTCCGGTTTGCGGTAAAATGAGACTATCCGGAGTGCCGCGTTTGGGGCGGTGCTCCGGGCCCGTGCAGAATGCGGAAACTCTGCCGGAAGTTTTGCAAACAGGAGGTTTTGCATATGAACGCCAAACGCATTCTTTCACTGTTTTTAGCAGCGGTTTTGACGCTGGGTGTCGCCGTGACCCCGGCTGTGGCCGCCTCGGCAGCGCCGGCTCTGCCCGGCAGCGCGGCGCTGGAGGAGAGCAACGGCCCGGTGTCCATCAAGCTGACGGCCTCCGGCCCGCTGGTGTACGGCTCTCCGTTTGAGCTGGTGGTGGAGACCCGCCCGGCCGAGACGCAGTATCTGGGGGTAGTGCTGGGCACCAAGGGCGAGGCAAAAGGCTTTGCGACCCTGGTCTTCTCCGATAAGATCCGCACCCTGCTCAAAATGATCCCGCTGCCCAAGCGGATGTCCGCAACGCCGGACCAGACCACCGATTTCAACCTGTATTCCTACATCAAGCAGCTCATCGACGGCAACGACGTGGAGGTGCTGCTTCGGGTGGCCGATGAGGTCGCCTCGGTGATGGATGCGCTGCAGTTTTATATCCCCACCATCAAGGATGTTTCCACTGGCCTCCGGCTGGCGCTGGAGATGATCCGCAAGTATCTGCCGGCGGGCAGCATGAGCCGCATTTATGTGGATGAACAGCCCAGCGATGCCGGCAGCTACATTGCCGGTGCCATCGCGCTGGAATCCGGTGATCTGAACACCGCGGGCGTGGCATTCTTCAAAATCAAGCCCAAGACGGAGGGCGTCCGGGTCTACTGGGCCCAGGAGGCTCCCGCCGCCATGACCGTGGAAGAGGCCCGGAGCTTCAACGCTGCCGCTGTCGTCGAGTCCGACGGGCAGGTGGTTGAGAACGGCAAGGTGACCTACAGCTATAAAAAGAAGAGCAGCTTCTTGGGCGGTACGACCATCAGCGGCTTCCCCACCGAGCCGGGCACCTACACGCAGACGGCCAAGGCCGCTGGCAACTACTCCAGCGAAAAGATCACCCGGACCATCGTGATCAATTAAAGATGCATACAGCAAAGGCCCCGTGCACCGCACGGGGCCTTTGCTGTTATGTTGATAAAAATGAAAATGCTTACATCCGGAACCGCCAGCCCCAGCCGCCGCCACAGCAGCAGTTGCACAGCAGGTTGAGCAGGATCATGCTCCAGCACCAGCGCATCAGTCCGCCGGGCTGGGCGTAAGTGGTCTGGGTACGGTAGGTCTGGCCGGGGTTCTGCAAATTGCGCAGGTGCATCTGGTACTCGGTATTATTCGGGTCCAGCTGGGCGGCGCGGCGGGCGTCCTGCAGGGCGTCGATGCTGTTGCCCAGGCCCTGGTTGGCCAGGGAGGAGAGGTAATACCAGCGGGCGTTCCGGGCGTTCATGCTGTCCAGCACCCGGCGGGCCTCGGCGTAGCGGCGGTTCATGATGAAGTTGCGGGCGGCCTGCATCTCGGCGCTGTCGGTGCTGTTGTAGCTGGCACCGCTCTGCTGCTGGTAGCCGCCAAAGTTGAACCCGAAACCGAACGGGTCGAAATCAAAGCCGCCAAAATCGGTATAGCCGTTGTTCTGGCTGCTGTAATAGCCGTTCTGCTGGTAGCTGCCCTGCTGCTGATAATTGCCGTAGGGGTTGCTGTAGCCCTGCTGCCCGTAACCATAGCCGCCGGCCTGCTGCTGGGTCTCACCCTTGGTGATGGCATCGTAAGCGGCCTGCACCTCCTTGAAGTGCTCTTCAGCCGTCGGGTCGTTGGGGTTCAGGTCCGGGTGCCAGCGCTTGCACTTGGCCCGGTATGCCTTTTTGATCTCTTCATCGCTTGCACCGCGCTGGATGCCCAGCACCTCATAGGGGTCTCTCATCGGTCTACTTCCTCACGTCTCTAGCATTGGTCACAATACTTTCTCAGTCTACAGGAACACAGAGAATAAATCAAGTGTTTCCGCGCCCTCTCCGTCATTTTTCTTCGCAAAATGACACCTCTCCCAAAGGGAGAGGCGAGACCTGGCGCGTGAGCGCCCGAGAGGGTTATTTCTCTTTTTTGGCGTTTTTGCAGTTGTATTTGAGCCACACGCCGGAATACAAGATGTTGCGCAGCAAGTCTGCATCCTCCACGCAGGGCAGGCGCTCAAAGCTCTTGGCGCAGCGGGCCAGCAGCAGCTCAAAAATTTCCCGCATCTCTTCTTCGTATCCGGGCTGCTGGCTCAGGGTCTTGAGCGGATTGTAGGCGCCCTTGCGCTGATCCCGCTCTAAATCATCGTAGGCGTCCAGCAGATAAATATACTTGCCCAGGTGGAAGCCGATGCTCCGCAGCTCCGGCGACCAGTGATCCTGCTTGTAATCAAACAGCTCCGCCATCAGCTGGCCAAAGCAGCCGGAGACGGCGTCTAAATCTTCGCTGCCGGCGGCCTCATACTCGGCCAGCTGATCCAGGCAGCTGCGGATGGCCTCACACTGGCGGGGCCAGCGGGCGGCGGCGTCCTGTGTGGGGGCAGCCAGCAGTTTTTCAAACCCAAGGCCCAGCAGGCTGTGGTCATCGTTCCATTTATCCTGCGCGTTGTAGTAGTGGAGCGCCACGCTCAGATCGGCGCAGTAATCGGTGGGGCCGCTGGAACGCCAGTGGATCTTCCGCACCGGGTGGATGGGGCAGTGCCCGCAGCCCTGCACGCACTCCGTCTCGCCCTCGTACAGGCTGGAGAGGAGCAGGTTCAGAAACGTCAGGTCATAGCTCAGGGTCAACCGCCCGCGCAGGCCGTGCAGCGCGCCAATGCGGCGGCAGAGCCCGCAGTAAGCGGTGCGGTAGCGGGCCTGCGCCTCCGGGGAGAGGGCGGCCTGATTGGGGATCACATAACCAAACATAACTCAGCTCTTTTTGATGAACTGGGTGCCGCAGCGGGGGCAGGAGATCTGGATGCGGCCCCGGCCCC
>OFMN01002267.1_pt1 | contig 10409 bp, 7 predicted proteins | sample 1541791 | NCBI WGS metagenome assembly OFMN01 (sample SAMN04209248, study PRJEB22552) | human gut metagenome | biome: gut; material: feces | host: Homo sapiens | place: USA: Oklahoma
ACTCTCTTCCTTTTCTTCCGGCCGGGTATCAACCGCTTAATGCATTAAATAGAAAATTGCCCCTGTGGTTTCCACGAAAAAGATGGTATAATTGACATACGAATATACGCACACGGAGGAAGTATGCATGAGTGAATTTGTGACTTTGAAAGATGTTAAGAAGATATATCAGATGGGCGAAGTTGAGATCATGGCGGCCGCAGGAATTGATTTTGAGATTAAAAAGGGAGAATTTGCAGTTGTTGTTGGTCCGAGTGGAGCCGGGAAAACCACAGTTCTCAATATTCTTGGCGGCATGGATACGGCATCTGAGGGGCAGGTGCTGGTAGATGGGCAGGATATTGCTACGTATTCAACGAAGCAGCTGACTGCATATAGAAGAGATGATATCGGATTCGTGTTCCAGTTTTATAATCTGATACCGAATCTGACGGCACTGGAGAATGTGGAGCTTGCACTCCAGATATGTAAGAATCCGATGGATGCAAAAGAGGTATTGGAAGAAGTAGGACTTGGGGACCGTCTGGATAATTTTCCTGCTCAGTTATCAGGAGGAGAACAGCAGAGAGTGTCGATTGCAAGGGCACTTGCGAAGAATCCGAAATTATTACTCTGTGATGAACCAACGGGAGCGCTTGATTACAATACAGGCAAATCCATTTTGAAATTACTTCAGGATACATGCCGGAACAATGGTATGACAGTTATACTGATCACACATAACTCGGCAATAGCACCGATGGCAGACCGGGTGATCAAGATCAAGAACGGACGGGTTGATAAGATCATCGAAAATCCGCAGCCGGTTCCGGTTGAGACCATAGAATGGTAAGACAAAGAGGTGAGGATAACAGATGGCAAGAAAGATAACACGAAAGAATTTTTACATGGAGATCCGACGGAATTTTGGCCGTTTTATTTCAATTCTTTTTATTGTTGCTTTGGGTGTTGCGTTCTTTTCTGGAATCCGGGCATCGGAACCATCTATGAGAATTACGGGAGATGCGTATTTTGATGAATCGGATCTGATGGACATTAAGGCTGTCAGTACGCTTGGAATTACGAAAGAGGATGTAAGTGCGGTCGGAAACGTAAAGGGAGTGGGAAAGGCTGAAGGTGCCTACAGTGCAGATTTCCTGAATATAAAGAATAAGAAGCAATATGTACTTCATGTGATGTCAGCGATGGAGGATATGAATAAGATCACGGTAAGGGAAGGACGTATGCCGGAAAAAGCAGGGGAATGTCTGGTTGATGACCAGATGAATTATAAAATCGGCGAGACGATAAAATTAAAGTCCGGAACAGATGACAAGGTGACAGATACATTGAAGACGGACGAATTAAAAGTAGTCGGAAAAGGAAATTCCCCATACTACATTTCACTGAGCCGAGGAAGCACAACCATTGGAACCGGTACGATAAGCGGATTCGTAGTGGTTCCGGAGAAAACCTTTGATCTGGATGTGTATACGGAAATGTACGTACAGGTGGCAGGTGCAAAAGATCTGACTGCTTATACGAAGGCATATAAAGAGAAAGTAAAGACCGTCCAAAAGAGAATCGAAGCAATCACAGAAGAAAGAGGAAAGATCCGGAAGTCGGAACTTGAAGATAAGGCAAATGAAAAACTTGCGAAAGCGCAGAAAAAGCTGGATGATGGCAAAGCGGAATCGAAGCAGAAGCTTGAGGATGCCAAAAAGCAGATTACCGATGGAGAGACGCAGGTTTCGCAGGCAAAAGAAAAGATTGCGAGTGGAAAGTCGCAGATTGCAGCAGCAAAGCAGACGATAGATACAAAACAAAAAGAATTGGATCAGGCGAAAAAGACGTATCAAAATGGACTGAAAGAGCTTTCCCAGGGAAAGAAACAGTACGAACAAGGAAAAGCTGCGTATGATTCCCAGTATGCAGAAGCGCAGGCAAAGATTCAGGCAGGAGAGGAAGGCCTGGTTACATACAGAGCCGAACTGGATAAAGGCTGGGCGGGATATCAGACTCTTCTGAATACGATTGAGGCACTAAAAGCACAGGCAGCAGGCGGTTCGGGACAGGATCCGGATCAGGAGAATCCCAACCAGGATCAGGAATTATTACAGAAGATCCAGGTAATGGAGCAGCAGGCGCAGGAGACCAAGAAGACACTGGATGCAAAAGAACAGGATTATCAGACCCAGAAGGCCGGACTTGATGCAGCAAAGCAAAAGCTCGCAAGTGGGAAAGCCGAGCTTGACCAGGCAAAAGCGAAGCTGGACGCCAGTGAAGCAAAGCTTACCAGTGCAGCCGCAAGTATAGAATCCGGACAGAAACAATTAGATGCCAGTAAAGCAGAGTTGAAAGCACAGGAACAGACATTGCAAAATGGCGAGACAGAAATTGCTCAAAATGAAGCCAAACTTGCCGATGCGAGAAAAGAATATGAGGACGGAAAAGAGACGTCTGAGGAAGAAATCGCAAAAGGTGAGAAAAAGCTTGCTGATGCAAAAGAACAGATTAAGAAGATAAAGAATCCAAAATGGTATGTATATAATAGAAGTACACTGGTAGAATATGATGGATTTGGGGAAAATGCAAACCGTATGCGTGCAATCGGAAAAGTATTTCCTGTGATGTTCTTCTTAGTTGCTGCTCTGATCAGTCTGACCGGTATGACCCGTATGGTGGAAGAGCAGAGAATTGAGATCGGTACAATGAAAGCACTGGGATACGGTAATTTTTCTATTGCTTCCAAGTATCTGGGATACGCGCTTCTTGCAACAGCGGGAGGAAGTATTCTGGGAGTGCTGACAGGAGAAAAGATCTTGCCGTATATTATCATTTATGCATATGAGATTATGTATCCGCATATTCCGAAGATTTATGTACCATATCATATGAGTTATGCGGTGATGGCATCGGCCGCTTCGATCGTGTGTACCATGGGAGCGACACTTGCATCCTGCTATAAAGAACTGGCTGCAGAACCGGCTGTGCTGATGCGTCCGCCGGCACCAAAAAAGGGAAGAAGAGTGTTCCTGGAAAGAATCGGATTTATCTGGAAACGAATGAATTTCACATGGAAATCAACAATCCGAAACCTGATGCGTTATAAAAAACGTTTCTTTATGACGATATTCGGAATTGGCGGCTGTATGGCACTGATGCTGGTTGGATATGGAGTAAAGGATTCGGTATATGAGATCGCAGATATTCAGTACGATGAGATCCAACTGTATGACGGGCACATTTTCTACAAGGATGATGTAACAAAGACAGAGAAAGAAGAGTTGAAGGAATATCTGAAAGAAGATACGGATATTCAGACTTATATGGATGCGAGGATGCAAAGCGTGACGGCATCAAAGGGAAATAAAAAACGCAGCGTTTATCAGTGCGTACTTGGCAATCCGGATATTGTCGGAAAATATGAAGATTTCCATGACAGGAAGACGAAAGAATCATACAAACTTGCAGACAATGGTGCAATTGTCAGTGAGAAGACGGCAAAACTTCTGAATGTAAAAGAAGGAGATACGATAAATCTTAAGGACGGTATGGCAAAAGGTGTCACAGTAAAAATTGCGCATATCTGTGAGAACTATATGGGACATTACATATATTTTACGCCGCAGTATTATAAGAAAGTATATGGAAAGACAGCAGAATATAACTGTATCATGTTCCGGGCAAAGGATGGATATTCAGAAGAGCAGGTGAAAAAAGCCGGAGAAAAAATCCTTGCGAAAGATCAAGTACTGACAATCTCTTATCTGCATGATATTAAGGATCAGCTGGATGATATGCTTGCCAGCCTGAATCTGGTGATCATAGTCCTGATCGTTTCGGCGGGAATGCTTGCATTCGTAGTACTTTATAATCTGAACAGTATTAACATTACAGAGCGTCAGAGAGAGCTTGCAACTTTGAAAGTGCTTGGCTTCTATGATGTGGAAGTAGCGGAATATGTATTCCGGGAAAATATCCTGTTGACGCTTATTGGAGCTTTCGTAGGTGTGATATTCGGTAAAGTCCTGCACCTGTTCGTAATTCAGACGGTGGAAGTGGATGCGGCGATGTTTGGACGAAGCATTTATCTTCCGAGTTATATCTACAGCTTTTTATTTACGATAGGATTTTCATTATTCGTAAACTGGGTAATGTATTTCAAGTTAAAGAAAATTGACATGGTAGAATCATTGAAAAGCATAGAGTAGCCGGAAAAATGGTACGGCACATATAATATTAATATAAGGATATTTGGCGAAAATATCATAAAAATATCAAAGTTTATAAATGGTTTATAAATTTCATAGAATTGTTAGCACTCTTTTTAAAAGAGTGCTAATTTTCTATTGACTTTTAAAATATGCAGTATTATCATATCTGTTAGATGAAAAATGTAACAAAAAGATGTGGGCCAGTCGGCAATACGGCATCTTTTGTCACTAATATGATAGAAATATAAAAGTAGAAATAGGAGTGATTTACAATGGAAGCAAAGAAAGGTAGTTTGTCAATCAGCAGTGAAAACATTTTCCCGATCATTAAAAAATGGGTATATTCCGATCATGATATTTTCGCACGTGAGTTGGTTTCCAATGGATGTGATGCGATCACAAAACTGAAGAAGCTGGATATGATGGGTGAATACCAGTTACCGGATGATTACAAACCGGCGATCAAAGTTGAAGTTAATCCAGAAGAAAAAACTCTGAAATTTACAGATAACGGTCTTGGAATGACAGCCGATGAGGTAGAAGAATATATTACACAGATTGCATTTTCAGGAGCTACACAGTTCCTTGAAAAATATAAAGATAAGACAACAGAAGATGATATGATCGGACATTTCGGTCTTGGATTCTATTCTGCATTTATGGTAGCAGATGAGGTGCATATCGATACACTCTCTTACAAAGAAGGCGCAAAACCGGTACACTGGGTAAGCAACGGCGGAACTGAGTATGAGATGGAAGAAGGCGACAAACAGGAAGTCGGATCTACAATGACCCTGTATCTGAATGAGGACAGCCTGGAGTTCGCTAATGAATACAGAATGAGAGAAGTTCTGGAGAAATATTGTTCATTTATGCCGGTAGAAATCTTCCTTTCCAAGGCAAATGCAGAGCCTGAATATGAGACGATCGACGAAGCAGATCTGAAAGATGATGATGAAGTAATCGAGCATATTCACGAAGATGCCAAGATGGAAGAAAAAGAGAATGAAAACGGCGAGAAAGAAATGGTAGAGACAGAACCTGCCAAAGAAAAAGTAAAGATCAAAAAACGTCCGGTTTCATTAAGTGATATCCACCCACTGTGGACAAAGCATCCGAATGAATGCAGTGATGAAGATTATCTGAACTTCTACCGCAAAGTATTCATGGATTACAAAGAGCCACTGTTCTGGATCCACCTGAATATGGATTATCCATTTAATTTAAAAGGAATTTTGTACTTCCCAAGAATCAACACAGAGTATGATTCTATTGAAGGAACAATTAAGTTATACAACAACCAGGTATTTATCGCGGACAATATCAAAGAAGTCATTCCGGAATATCTGATGGTATTAAAGGGAGTCATCGATTGCCCGGATCTGCCGCTTAACGTATCACGTAGCGCATTACAGAATGACGGATTTGTGAATAAGATCTCTGAATACATTTCTAAGAAGGTTGCAGACAAGCTTTCCGGAATGTGCAAGACAAAGAGAGAAGACTATGAGAAATACTGGGATAACATCAGTCCGTTCATCAAGTTCGGATGCCTGAAAGATGAAAAGTTCTGTGACAAGATGAAAGACGCGGTTCTGTTCAAGAATCTGGATCACAAGTATCTGACACTGAAAGACTGTATCGAGGCAAATGGTGGAACCGTAGAAGATCCGAATGCCAAGACAGAGGACAACAAAGCAGATGATCAGAACACAGAGAAGAAAGAAGAAGACAAGACGATCATCTACTATGTAACCGATGAGATCCAGCAGAGCCAGTACATCAATATGTTTAAGAAACAGGGCATGGATGCAGTAATCCTCGGCCACAATATTGATTCACCGTTTATTACACAGTTAGAGCAGCGCAATCAGAACATCAAGTTCCAGAGAATTGATGCAGATGTAACAGCAGGAGCAAAAGAAGAAGTTGCCGAAGAGGAAAAAGAAGCATTCCAGAAGACATCTGACAGCCTGGTAGAAATCTTCCGTAAAGAGCTTGGTGACGAGAAACTGGATATTAAGATCGAAAAATTAAAAGATGAAAATATAGCTTCTATGATGACATTATCTGAAGAGAACCGTCGTATGCAGGAAATGATGAAGATGTACGGCATGAGCGGAATGGATATGGGTACAACAAGTACACTGATCCTGAATGCAAATCATCCTCTGGTTCAGTATGTAGTTGATCATAAGGACAGCGAGAATACAAGTATTATCTGCAAACAGTTGTATGATCTGGCAATGCTGGCACATAAGCCATTGAATCCTGAAGAGATGACAGCGTTTGTAAAGAGAAGTAATGAGATTATGATGCTGCTTACGAAGTAAGTCTGGCAGAGAGTTGAAGTAAAGAAGACCATGCAGCTGTGGAAAGAGAAATCCATAGCTGCATGGTTTTTTGCTTGTATTCTAGTATTCGCCTTCGATATTTTTGGATTTTAAGATGGATTTTACTTCGGTATCCCATTCTCTTTCGATGGATTTATCCATAGAAAAGGTTTTGAGGGAAGTGCCGGTGATGCATTGGAGGGTGCTTCCATCGTAGTGGAAATTGAGGTAGAGTCCTTGAATGTCTTCCGGGCGGTAAGCGGTCAGGCCGTGGGCTGTCAGGAAGGCAGGAATCTGATCGTCCGGGAGAGCAAGGACAATCTTGAAGTTCAGAGGAGTGCGTTTGCCACGGATGATCTGGAAGCAGAAGTCACGGATCTTTTCCCAGCGGGAGTAAGTCTCTTCCAGTTTTTCGTCGAAGAAGTCTTCCTGGAGATAACCGCTTATGGTGAATTTGTTAAATGTAGTGAATTCTCCTTCGATAAAGAGAAATGTATCAAAAGTATCCTTTAAAAGAAGATGGGACATACAATTTTTGGCTGATAACTGGTATACGTTCATAAGGAATAACCTCCGGATAAAAATAAATGTAATCTGTATTATAGCACAAAAATTGATATAAATTGACATGGGAATGAAAAAACAGTAAAATAAGTTGAATATATATTTATCAACAAAAAGAAATGTAGAAAAGAGGAATTTTTTTGGAAATAGATAATAAAAATTCTGAGGAGAAGGAAGCTAAACAGCCGGCAGAGATTCCGGAAAAAGAAAAGGATCATGTGCTTAGGACTGCAGTGATTCTGGCAACAGTGCTCATTGTGCTTGGAGGAATCGTTGTAGCAGTAAGGCTTAATAATCCAAAGCAGGACACAACGAAAGGCAGGAAGATCCTGAGTGAGATGGATCGTACGGATGTCGGAAAAGTAAATAAAAAAATCCAGAAACTTGAAGAAGAAGAACGTGTGAAGGAAGAAGCAGCAGATAACAGATCCGTAAGCGAAAAGTTTGCGGATTGTCTGATCCTTGGAGATTCGATCACACAGGGCTTATATGAGTACGGAGTGCTGGATGAGGCGAATGTACAGGCAGACCGCGGAACGGAAGTTTCGGAAGTCAGCAGTAAAAAGATTGAGGAACATATAAAAAAAGCCAAAGAGATGAAGCCGGAAGTGCTGTTTCTTGCCTATGGAATGAATGATATCGAAGCACAGAATGGAAATGCGTCCGGATTTGTGAAAGCATATAAAAATGTTATAGAGGATCTGAAAGAGTCCCTGCCGGATACGAAGATTTATGTCAATTGTATTCTTCCGGCGGCGCAGTCGGCGATTGAAACAAGACCTTTATTTGCCAATGTTCCAAAGTTCAATCAAAAACTGAAAAAATTATGTAAAAAAGAAAAAGTGACATTCATCGATAATACAGATCTGGTAAAACAGGAGTATTATGCCGATGATGGGATCCATATGTCACCATCTTATTATACGAAATGGGCAGATCATATGGCGGAGGCAGCAGGATTATAATGAGAAAAGGAAGACTGGATATTATTAATACATGTAAGTATCTGATGGTGATCGCACTGATTGCCTATGTGGTATTGCTGGTTTCCGGAGAGGGAGATAATACCGTATCCGTAGATACGATACAAAAGAATATTGAAAAATCTGTTTCTCTGAAAGGCATGAAAAAGGGAAGTTCTCAGGACCTTAAGAAGTATTATGGTCTGAATGCCAACGATTATGCCGGAACAATGTTGTATATACCGGATGATGTCATGAGTGTAAATGAGATACTGGTAGTAAAAGTAAAAGATAAGAGCCAGGTAGAAGATGTGGAGAAGGCTGTAGAGGAGCGTTTGTCTACACAGAAGAAGAGTTTTGAGGGCTATGGTGTAAAACAGACCAGGCTTCTTCATTCTGCAATCGATGAAACCAGGGGGTATTACATATTATTAGCTGTTTCAAAAGATGCGGACCGCATAGAAGACGCATTTAAGAATAGTATTCATTAGAAGGCAGAGGAATTAGAAAGATGTTATTTAGCAGTATTGTTTTTTTATTTACATTTTTACCGGCTGTGTTGGTGTTGTATTACCTGCTGCCGGAGAGATTCCACAATCCGGTTTTGCTGCTTGCAAGTCTGATTTTTTATGCATGGGGTGAACCGGTCTATATTTTTCTGATGCTGTTATCCATTTTGTTCAATTATTTCAGTGGACTTGATATAGCAAGAAATCTGACGGACAGAAGGCTGGCAAAAAGAAGCCTTATATTCAATATTGTGGTGAACATTGCAATCTTGGGATTTTTCAAATATGAAGGCTTTGTGCTGGATTCACTGAATGCGGTGCTGCCGGTACATATTACATATCATCCACTGGCACTGCCGATCGGTATCTCATTTTATACATTCCAGATATTGTCTTATATTATAGATGTTTATCGGGGAAATGTTAAAGTTCAGAAGAATATCCTGAACTTTGCATTATATGTAACAATGTTTCCGCAGCTTATCGCAGGACCGATCGTACAGTATGCAGATGTTGAAGAGCAGCTTGTAAACCGCAAATCATCATGGAACAAGTTCGGAGAAGGGTGCATGTATTTTATACGTGGACTTGCAAAAAAGGTATTGCTTGCGAATACTTCCGGTATGATATTTACGGAAGTAACCGGACTTGGAAAGGGCAATGTGTCGGTACTGAGTGCATGGCTTGGTGCTTTTGCCTATATGTTTCAGATTTATTTTGATTTCAGCGGTTATTCGGATATGGCAGTGGGACTTGGAAAGATGTTTGGATTTGAGTTCTGTATGAATTTTAATTATCCGTACATAGCGAAAAGTATTACTGAATTCTGGCGCAGATGGCATATTTCTCTGAGCAGTTGGTTCAGGGATTATGTATACATTCCGCTCGGGGGCAACAGAGTATCGAAGAGCCGGCATATCTTCAATCTTATGGTTGTATGGTTTCTGACCGGATTATGGCACGGAGCTGCATGGAATTTCGTGGCATGGGGATTGTATTACGGGATCATACTGATCATTGAAAAATATATTCTGTCACCGGTACTGGATAAACTCCCTTCGGTTGTACGCCATGTTTACAGTATTGTGCTGGTTGTGATCGGATGGGTATTATTCTTTAGTCCTTCACTTGGAGGGGCGGTCAGATATCTGGGAATGATGTTCGGAGCAGGAGCACACGGAGTGGCAGACAGGGAAAGCCTGTATTTGCTTACAACGAATTTGGTATTGTGGATCATTCTGATCATTGGTTCTACTCCGCTTACAGATGTCAGATATCAGCATATGCTGCGCCAGAAGAAGTGGAATACGACGCTTCTGAATGGAATCGTATATGCGGTACTGTTCATTTTGTGTATCGCATATCTGGTGACAGAGACATATAATCCGTTCCTGTATTTCAGATTTTAGGAGTAAAAATGAGACAGTCAAGAAAAAAATGGGAAAGAAGAAGAGAAGTGCATAGAAATAAATTAGCAGCGGTGATATTTGTCATAATGATGATCGCTTTCTGTGTTGTGAATCTGGCAACGGGTGACCGGGAATTCTCGGCGACAGAGAACCGGGCACTGGAACAGAGACCGGAACTTACAATTTCAGGACTAGAAAGCGGAAGATGGATGGAGCAGTACGAATCCTATGTATCAGATCAGTTCGCGGGAAGAGATTTCTGGGTAGTGCTAAAAAGCAGGGTGGATCTGCTGGCAGGAAAGAGAAAAGCGAATGGCGTGTTCAAAGGAAAAGACCATTATCTTCTGGAGGATATTGCAAAACCGGATGAAGATCAGTTGAAAGAAAATCTGTCTGCAATGAAAAAGTTTCAAAAACAATATAAAGATATACCAAT
>OFMN01002277.1_pt1 | contig 10340 bp, 8 predicted proteins | sample 1541791 | NCBI WGS metagenome assembly OFMN01 (sample SAMN04209248, study PRJEB22552) | human gut metagenome | biome: gut; material: feces | host: Homo sapiens | place: USA: Oklahoma
ACAGATCCTTGCGGATGTCGTAGATGATCTCCTGACCCACCACAATCATGTATTTGGACCTGGCCCGGGCAAACAGCACCGAGGCCGCAATGGACACCAGCATCACCACGGCCAGCAGGATCAGCTCGTTGTAGTCTCTGTTGGGAACGGACACGTCGATGGCCCGCTGGATGAGCATGGGCCCCAGCAAGGAGCAGGCGGCGGAAATGGCGGTCAGCTCCTCCTTTGTATAAAGGGTGCCGACCTCGGTCGGGTTGGAGAGGTAGACCATGCCGGGCTGGACCTCATGCTCATGGCTGGCGTTGGCGCGGTGCTCCTCGACCGCTTTGCGGATCTGGCGCGCAGTGATCTTGCCTGCCTTGGACGGCAGTGCCAGACATTTGTGGCCGGTGGCCTCGATGGAGCCGGTCTCATGGACATGGATATGGCCTGTGTCAGCGCACAGCACGCCCTGCCACGGCCGCAGTGCCGCGGCAATAACCGTCAGATTGGCCTGCGTTGCGCCCACAAAGAAATGCACATCTGCGTCCGGTGCATCGCAGAGCAGCCGGATCTGCGCGGCGGCCTTGGCGCAGTAGGCATCCTCCCCATAGCCGGGGGTCTGGTCAAAATTGGTCCTTTGCATAAGATCCAGCACGGCGGGGGCTGCACCCTCGCCATAGTCACATTCAAAACGAAGCATATTTAACTCCTTACGCATTAGTATGTACGCCACACTACGGGTGTTGCCATAATTATAACACCGTGATTCACCTCTTGCAAGCCTCGCCGTGATACGCTATAATAATACTACTTTGTGAGAAAAGAGGAATCGTATGGAATCCCAAAAACAACGAGAGGGCTTCGGCTCGCGCCTTGGCTTCATCCTTGTCAGCGCCGGCTGCGCGATCGGCATCGGAAATGTGTGGAAGTTCCCCTACATGGCAGGTCAGGGCGGCGGCGGCGCGTTCGTGCTGTTCTACCTGCTCTTCCTCGTGATTCTGGGCCTGCCCATCATGAGCATGGAGTTCGCCGTGGGCCGCGCCAGCCACAAAAGCCCGGTGCGCGCCTATCAGGCCCTCGAGAAGCCCGGCCAGAAGTGGCACATCCACGGCTACTTCACCCTCATCGGCTGCTATCTGCTGATGATGTTTTACACCACGGTGTCGGGCTGGATGCTCCACTACTTCTACATGACCGCCGCCGGAAAGCTCTCCGGTCTGGATGCCGGTCAGGTGTCAGACGCCTTCACCGAGATGCTGGCAAGCCCGCTCATCATGGGCTTCTGGATGGTGGTGGTCGTGGTGTTCGGCATCTTTGTCTGCGCTCGCGGCCTGCAGAACGGCCTTGAGAAGGTGACGAAGGGGATGATGATCGCCCTGCTGGTCATCATGGTGGTGCTGGCCGTCAACAGCCTGTTCATGCCCGGCGCAAAGGAGGGCCTGCACTTCTATCTTGTGCCCGACTTTGGCCGCATGAAGGAGGTGGGCGTCGTCAACACGCTGGTGGGGGCCATGAATCAGGCTTTCTTCACCCTGAGTCTCGGCGTCGGCGCAATGGCCATCTTCGGCAGCTACATCGGCAAGGAGCACGCCCTGCTGGGGGAGAGCGTCCGTGTCGTGGTGCTGGACACCTTCGTGGCTCTGACCTCCGGCCTCATCATCTTCCCGGCCTGCTTCACCTACGGCGTGGACCAGACCAGCGGCCCCAGCCTCATCTTCATCACCCTGCCCAACATCTTCGCCAATATGTCGATGGGCCGTCTGTGGGGCAGCCTGTTTTTCCTGTTCATGGCTTTTGCGGCCCTTTCCACCGTGCTGGCCGTCTTTGAGAACATCATCTGCTGCGGCATGGAGCTGACCGGCTGGAGCCGTCAGAAGTCCAGCCTCGTCAACCTCTTCCTCATCATCGCCCTCTCACTGCCCTGCGTGCTGGGCTACAATGTCTGGGCATGGGACGGTTTCGCCATCTTCGGCGGCGCAGTGCTGGATCTGGAGGACTTCCTCGTCAGCAACCTCTTCCTGCCTCTCGGCTCCCTCGTCTACCTGCTGTTCTGCGTCACCCGCTACGGCTGGGGCTGGGACAACTACAAGAAGGAAGTCAACACCGGCAAAGGCCTCAAGATGCATGACTGGATGCGCGGCTACCTGACCTATGGTCTGCCCCTCATCGTCCTGTTCATCTTCGTGTTCGGCCTGTACGATAAGTTCATCGCCTGATAAAACAAAAATACGGGATGCTGCATTTTGCAGCATCCCGTATTTTTTATCGCTTTATTTCACATACCGGCCTTCGCAGATATTCTTGCAGCAGGCGCTGATGGGGAACCAGCAGCAGTCCCGGCAGATATCGGCCAGCATCTCGGGGGTGGCTTTGGCATCGATCTCCCGGATGAGGGCCTGGTAGTCGTATTCCTTTTCCTCCAGCCCGAAATACTCCACGGTCTTGCGGTCGTACCGCTTGACCTTTTCCTGTGTGTCGCACAGGTCGGTGCCCAGCTTGTTGGGGCAGCAGGAGCAGAGAGTGTCGGTGGAGAAGGTGAGCTGGATCTTCGTCCCGGGCACCTCCCGCAGCTGGTGGACGACATCGTTCATGTGCTCCACAAAGGCTTCGCTGTAGCCATGGCCGGAGTAGCCCTGGGTGCAGAGCAGGTGATGCGGGCGCAGTACGATGCTCATGCCTTTTTTACCCCCGGGATCCGCTTCCGGATGTTCAGGCCCAGCACGCAGGCCAGCACAGCCTTGATGATGGCGGTGGGGATGAAGGGAAGAACGCAGGCGGAAACGGCCACAGACACGGTGCTGTGGGCGACGATCACGAACAGGATGACACCCACGATATAGTTGACCACAGTGCCCACGACAACCGCCACGGGGAAAGCACCCTTGAAGGCATCCCTGTGCTCCACGCCCAGGCCGATGATGTAGGCCATGATGGGGAAGGAGATCAGGAAGCCGCCGGTGGGGCCGACAAACTTGTCGATGCCGCCGGAGAAGTTGGCCAGCACCGGCACGCCCACAGCGCCCAGCAGCAGGTAAACGAGCGTGGCAATGGCGGACAGCTTGGAGCCCAGCACCACAGCCGCCAGCGTGATGGCGAAGGTCTGCATGGTCATGGGCACACCCAGCGGCATGGGGATGGAGATCTGTGCCATCACGGCGATGACGGCGGCAAACAGGCCCGCGTAGCAGATATCGCGCACCGAGAACTTACTGTTCTGATTCATGGTAAAAAATCCTCCTCTGGTTTGGTACAAACAACGTCCCGATTAAACCAGAAAGCGGCAGACAGGTCAACTTGCGATTTGCACAAAGGTTTACAATCTGTGAAAATTTGCTGAAAAGCGTTCAAACGAAATTTGGACGCTTGTGTATCCGGGCAAAATGCGATACACTACACCTATACATAGGAAAGGAATCTGACAGGCCGCCCCCGGCGGGCCTGAATCTGATAGGAGGAACATGATGATCTGGAATAAGAAGAAGGACGGCGCGGAGAACCCGGGTGCGGAAACGCCTGCGGCACAGACAACCAAGGCCCCGGTGCTGTTTTTGCAGAAGAACTGGAAATGGCTCGTGCCGGTGGTCTGTGTGGTGATCGCGGGCGGTGTGTTTCTGCTCAAGCCCAAGAGCGCCAGCACCACAGCCGTGGACCCCAGCTATCTGGAGGCCAGCCCTGAAGTGCGGGATGTCTCCAATACCCTGAGCGGCACCGGTACCCTGAACCCTGCCAACACCTACACCGTGAAATCTCTGGTAGAGGGCAAGGTGCTCACCGGCGAGTTTGAGGAGGGCGACGTGCTGGATGAGGGAACCGTCCTCTACACGCTGGACAGCTCGGACGCTTCCACCAATTTTGAAAAGGCCGAGATCGCCATGCAGCAGGCACAGCGCGGCTATGACAAGGTGGTGGACCGCCAGTATGTGCGTGCCGAAGTGGATGGCACCGTGAGCACCCTGAAGGTCGCCAAGGGCGACGAGGTGACCAGCGGGCAGGAGGTCGCCATCATCCGCGACAGCTCCAAAATGCTGCTGACGCTGGAATTCCCCGCCGCCGATGCCGCCAATTTCAGCGTGGGCCAGACCGCCCAGGTGACGCTGGACGGCACCTTTGAGCAGCTGGACGGCACCGTGACCAGCGTGACCGGAACGGATGCCCTGAGCACCGGCAACCTGCTCACCCGCACCGTGACCATTGCCGTGCAGAACGCGGGCGGCCTGACCACCGCGCAGGCGGCCACCGCCTCCATCAACGGGGTCAGCTCCATCGGTTCTGCCACCTTTGGCTATCAGGCGGAGCGCACCCTGACCGCACAGGCTGCAGGCACTGTGACCTCCATCCATGTGCAGGAGGGCCAGACCGTTGCCAAGGACGATATCCTGATCGAGCTGAGCGGCGATGACCTGACCGAGAGCATCCAGTCTGCCTCTGAGACCCTGCGCAGCGCTGAGATCTCCCTGCAGAACCTGCAGGATACCATGGCCAACTATACCGTCACCTCTCCCATCAGCGGCACCATCATTGAAAAGGATGCCAAGGTGGGCGATGCGGTCAAATCCGGCGATACCCTCTGCGTCATCTACGACCTGAGCTATCTGGAAATGGTCATCAACGTGGACGAACTGCAGATCAGCTCCCTGTCTGTGGGCCAGAAAGTGCAGATCACAGCCGATGCCGTGCAGGATAAGAACTATGTGGGCACTGTGACCCGCGTCTCCATGAAGGGCACTTCCAACGGCGGCACCACCACCTACCCGGTGACCATCCGCATTGACGAGACCGACGGCCTGCGGCCCGGCATGAACGCCAACGCCGAGATTGTGGTGGCCGAGGCCGCCAATGCCCTGACCGTGCCCAATGCGGCCATCGTCCGGGGCGGATATGTGCTGGTGACCCAGGATTCCCCCAGCGCCTCCAAGGCGGATACCACCATGGAGGCCCCCGAGGGCTTTGTCTATGTGGCCGTCAAGACCGGTGTCAGCGATGATGATTACACCCAGATCGTCAGCGGCATCCAGGAGGGGGACACCATTGGTTACGACCCCAACTCGGTCAGCAGCGACAGCTACTATGACGATGGCAGCGGCATGATGATCTTCTGATGGGAGGATGGAATGAGTGCTCTGATCGAATTTGATGCGGTCTGCAAGTATTACCAGATGGGCGACACCACGGTAAAAGCTGCCGACCACATCACCATGAAAATAGAAAAAGGCGAGTTTGTTGCCATTGTGGGCCAGTCCGGCTCGGGCAAGTCCACCTGCATGAACATCATCGGCTGTCTGGATGTGCCCACGGCGGGCACCTACCGGCTGAATGGCCGGGATGTGGGCAAGATGAGCCGGAATGAGCTGGCCTCCATCCGCAACGAGATGCTGGGGTTCATCTTCCAGCAGTATAATCTTCTGCCCAAATTAAACTTACTGGAAAACGTGGAGGTGCCGCTGGTCTATGCGGGCATCCCCCGCGCCGAGCGCCACCGCCGGGCCCGCGAGGTGCTGGAGCAGGTGGGGCTGGGCGATAAGCTGAAAAACAAGCCCAACCAGCTTTCGGGCGGCCAGCAGCAGCGCGTATCCATCGCGCGGGCGCTGGTGCGCAACCCGGCGATCATTCTGGCCGACGAGCCCACCGGCGCGCTGGACAGCCACACCGGCCGCGAGGTGCTGGGAATGCTGCAGGACCTGCATGGGCAGGGCCATACGGTGGTGCTCATCACCCATGACAACTCCATTGCCGTGCAGGCCGACCGCATCATCCGGCTGGAGGATGGTCAGGTGGTCTACGATGGCGACTCCCGCGCGCCGGAAGCCATCGTCCAGCCGACGCTGAACTTTGAACCGGCAGAACAGGAGGGGAACAAATGATCATTGAGACCTTCCGTCAGGCCCTCCAGAACGTGTGGAGCAACAAGCTCCGCACCTTTTTGACCATGCTGGGCATCATCATCGGTGTCATGGCGGTCATCGTCATCGTGGGTCTGGGCAACGGCATGACCCAGAGCATGCGGGACAGCTTTTCAGCACTGGGCACGAATGCCCTGTCCATTCAGGTCTGGGGCTACGGCTCCCGCACCGCCTCGGTGGAGGATGTGTATAAGATCGCGGATAAGAACAAGGAGCTCATCTCCGCAGTCTCGCCCCAGATCGATTTCAGCAACAACACCCCCAAGGTGGGCACCACGACCTACCGCTACGGCACCAGTGTTTACGGTGTGGACGAGCACTACGCCGAGATGAAAAACTATACCCTCGCCCAGGGGCGCGGCCTGCAGTACATGGACATCAAGGACAACAAGCAGGTCTGCATCATTGGTGATTACCTCAACCGGGCGGCCTACGGCGGCAATGCGGTGGGCCAGACCATCAAGCTGGGGGCCTACAAGTTCCGGATCGTGGGCGTGCTGAACGCCAAGGTGACGGACAAGAACATGCAGCAGGGCTCCGACGATGACTGCATCTATCTGCCCTACACCACGGCCATGCGGCTCTCCAGCCAGTCCAGCGCCAAGAACTTTGTTGCGATCATGAAGGACGAGAGCCGGGCCAACGAGGCCAAGGCGGTGGTGGAAAGCGGCCTGTACGACCTGCTCAAGAGCGACAACGCTTACTACATCTACAGCGCCAGCGAGTGGCTGGAAGAGATGAACGAGATGATCAACATGGTCATCATCATCCTTACCGGCATTGCCAGCATCTCGCTGCTGGTGGGCGGCATCGGCATTATGAACATCATGCTGGTGTCGGTGACCGAGCGCACCCGGGAGATCGGCATCCGCAAGGCACTGGGTGCCAAGGAGCGGGTGATCCTGTCGCAGTTCGTGGTGGAAGCTGCCACCACCTCCGCACTGGGCGGCGTGCTGGGCATCGTCCTTGGCTATATCGTGTCCATGGCGGCAAACCGCATTCTGCCCATGATCTCCAGCGACATTGATGTGACCGTCAGCCCCTCGTTCAACTCCGTCGTGGTGGCCTTTGGCATCTCGGTGGGCATCGGCGTGCTGTTCGGCTATCTGCCCGCCAAGCGCGCCGCAAGGCTGAACCCCATTGAAGCGCTGAGATATGATTAAACCTCTCACCGCTTCGGTCTGGCTTTGCCAGTGCCTTGCGGAGCTCCCCTAATAGGGGCAACAACGACGACCGCCGCCAGTGGCGGATGAAGGGAGGAGTTGTTGGGGCCGCGGCCAGCAGGATGCAAGTGCAAGGCTTTGCACGAAGCAGACGCTGGGAGCCGCAACCCGGAATACATTAGATACTATTTTAAGGAGGATTTTCCATGAAAAAGCGAATCCTTGCATTTCTGCTGGCGGTGAGCATTGCCGTGTCGATGCTGGTGCTGCCGGCATCGGCAGCGGGCAACGCCAACACGGCGGTCCAGCTGTCCATCACGCTGAACGCGATGGACAGCAGCCAGCAGGCTGCTCTGAACGCTGTGGTCACCCGCGGTGCGCTGGCCCGGATGCTGGTGTCCTACTCCACCTACCGCGAGAGCGTGGGCTCTCAGGGCACGGTGGGCACCCTGTTCACCGACCTGCCCGGCACTTCGCCCTATGCCCCCTATGTCCGCATTGCAGTGCAGAACGGTTGGATGAACGGCTACACCGACGGCTCTTTCCGGCCCGACAATGCCGTGACACTGGAAGAAGCGGTCACGGCCATCCTCAAGCTGATGGGCTATAAGATGACCGACCTGAGCGGCTCCTTCCCCAACGCACAGCTGAACAAGGCCAGTGAGCTGGGCCTGCGCAATCAGGTGGACCGCAGCCAGGGCGAGGTGCTCAACTACGAGGAGTGCGCCCTGCTGTTCTACAACGCCCTGACAGCCAACACCGCCAGCGGCAGTGCCTACGGCAGCAGCCTGGGCTTCACGGTCTCCAACGGTCAGGTGGATACCTCCAGCGTCATGCTCAAGAGCCTGAAGGGCCCCTTTGTGGCAGGCGATACGGTCCAGCTGCCCTTTGTTCCCAAGATGGTCTACCGCAACGATAAAGCGTCGGAATCTGCGGAACTGAACAAATACGACGTGTATTATTACAGCGAGAGTTTACAGACACTGTGGGTCTATACCCGCCGCGCCGCTGGCCGCATCACGGCAGTTTCGCCCAGTGCCAGCGCCCCCACCAGTGTAACGGTGGCAGGCACCAGCTATACGCTGGGTTCCTCTGCGGTGGCCTCCCAGGTGTCCTCCCTCAACGGCGGCGGCGTGGGCGAGGTCGTCACCCTGCTGCTGGGCATGAACAATGAGGCTGCCGGGATCGTGACCGGCGAGGAAGCCGACAGCGTGTTCTACGGTGTCGTGCAGACCGCCACCCGCAGTCTGGTGGAAGAGAACGGCGCGGATGTTTTGCAGAAGGTCTCCGTCATGTGCACCGATGGCATTGCCCGCACTGTGAACGTGGACAAGAGCCTGAACTTTCCGCAGGGGTGGCTGGTAGAGATCAAGGTCACCCCGGAGGGCGAGAGCGTGGAGCACATCGAGGACCGCCGCGTCAACGGCACCATCAATACCAATGGTACTGCGCTGGGCGCTGCCGCCCTGGCCGACGATGTAGAGATTCTGGATACAACTTCGGAGGGTGTGGCTGGGACGGTTCGTCCCAGCCGCCTATCGGGGGTAACACTGAGTGACCTCGATGTCCGCTACTATACCGTCAACGATGCCGGACAAATCAACCGGCTCATCCTGAACGATGTGACCGGCGACCTGTGGAGCTACGGCGTGCTGGACGATGTGAAAAATTTGGCCATGAATTATTCTGACCTGAAGAGCCTTGTCACCAGCATTGCGGCGGGAGATTCCACTTCCGGCACCACGACCACGACAGGCACCACCACCGGAGCGGCCACGGGCGGAACCGGCAGCTCCGGCTCTGCCTCGGGTACCACCACTGTGACCGGTACCACGGCGGCAGACCGCCTGTCCAACCTGCTGGTGCCCACCACCAGCGAGATCCTGTGGGGCATCGTCTCGGGCGATATCCTGAGCACGGCCTGGCAGAAGCTGACCAGCAACACCGGCTCCCTGATGAGCATTGGCTTCCAGCAGATCGCGGAGATCACGGGCACCCCCTTCAAGCAGATCTTCAACTACATCGGCGGCGGGGCGACCTATATCTGCTACGTCAACGGCGCGGCGGCCAGCTACACCACGGCCATCAAGTATCCGGTGCTGGCGGGCGGCATTGCCGTGCGGCGGGAGACCACCGGCTCTGTCAAGGCCATGATGCAGCTGATGCCCCTGAAGATCGACAAGGTCGGCGCGGCCTCGGTGCTCTCGGGCAATGAACGCTACGAGATGGCAGACAATGTGCAGGTCTACCTGTGGTACAAGGGCCAGTATTACCCCACAAAGCTGGCTCAGGTGGATGCGGATGGCTACCATCTGACCGGCTGGTACGATAACTTCGGCTGCGCTGCCGGAAAAAAGGTCCGCGTCATCATTGCGGTCAAGAACGACTGATGTTTTATTACAGCGGCCTGAGCCGCACACTGCGGCAGCTGCGCTGGGTGCTTTACCCGCGCCGCTGCCCTTTTTGTGATCGGGTGCTGGGCAGCCGGCCTGCCTGCCCGGACTGTGCCGATGGGCTGGCAGAGCTGCGCCGTACACCCTCCATGCGGCTGCGCGGCTCCGAGCACTACCTGGGGCGGCTGGATGGGGCAGCCGCCCCCTACCGATACACCGGCCTTGTCCGCCGCGCGGTGCTGCGGGCGAAATATCAGGGCGCGCCCTGGGCAGCTGTGGAGCTGGGCGTGGAGATGGCCCGCCTGCTCTTTGGCAGCGAGATCAGAATGTGCGGCTCTGAGCCCCTGCCCGAACCGGTGCCGGGCCTTGACAGGGGTTACGACTGTATCCTTCCGGTACCGGCCTCCAGCAAAAAGCGCGGCTACAATGTGCCGGAGCGGATGGCACAGCCCCTTGCCAGGGCGGTGGGCGTGCCGGTGGTCACGGACGCGCTGACCCGCGCCCGCTCTGCCCGGCGGCAGGAGGGACTTTCCCTTGACGAGCGGCTGGCCAATGTGGCGGGTGCCTTCCGGGTGGCCCGGCCGGAGGCTGTGGAGGGAAAGCGCATCCTTCTGGTGGACGATGTCCTGACCACCGGAGCCACGGCCTCGGCCTGCGCGCAGGCTCTGCTGGATGCCGGTGCGCAGAGCGTGTTCGCTGTGGCGCTGGCTACGGTGGAGTTTCCGCAGCCGGTGGGCAGCACAACGGCCATTGCCGAAAATGAAGAAGAAATTTGAAAATAGTGCTTGACAAAACACCATTCTTCGGGTATACTGATTGAGCTGTGAGCGACAAGCTCGATCAGATGTCCGGGTGTAGCGCAGTTTTGGTAGCGCGCTTGAATGGGGTTCAAGAGGCCGTGA
>OFMN01002283.1_pt1 | contig 10311 bp, 11 predicted proteins | sample 1541791 | NCBI WGS metagenome assembly OFMN01 (sample SAMN04209248, study PRJEB22552) | human gut metagenome | biome: gut; material: feces | host: Homo sapiens | place: USA: Oklahoma
AAGAACTTTTTTGATTCTTTTCTCTTCTTCTGTCTACTTTATTGACTATGGTCCACCGGCTATACTACCAGCCGCGGCAAACAGTTCCGCATTGATACCATTTCCCGAATCCTTGCCAACCAGAGATACACAGGGACGTTCCAGTGTGCCGGAGAAGATGCCCACTGTCCCCCGATCATCGAGCCGGAGCTGTTCCGGAGCGTGCAGGAACGTCTGACGGAATCCAGACACAAGCACCGCCACACCCAGAGCCCCCATGAATATGTGCTGACCGGAAAAGCGATCTGCGGCACTTGCGGCAGACGGCTCACCGGCAGAGCCGGAACCAGCAAAACGGACAAGCGGTATTATTACTACTGCTGCCCGAACAAATGCTGCGGCTGGCTGCCTGCTGCGGAACTGGAACATGCTGTGCTGGATGCGATCGCACAGTACACTACTCCGGAGGCGTGCGAGCAGATCGCAAATGCCACCTATGCACTATACCAGCAGAGCACCCACGAAAACGCCGATCTGACGGCTGCACAGCGGCGATTGCAGGAAACGGAAAAGAAACTGGAGAACGCCGTAAACGCCGTGCTGAACGGCATCACATCGGCAGCCCTGCAGGCGACCATGCAGCAGCTGGAACAGCAAAAAGCGGCTCTGGAAACGGAAGTGCGACTGCTGCAAACCGACGCACCGGAGCTGAAGCTGGAGCATTTCCAGTACTTCGCACACCGTCTGCTGGAAGTACAGGCAGAGGGCACGGAGAAGATCCTGCAGCTGCTTGTGAATCAGGTCATCGTGTACAAGGATCGGATCACGGTGCTGGTCAATCTGACCGATAAAACAAAAACTCCCCCGCTGGAGCAGGTAACCGCTGCTCTGCGGGAGAGTTCGTGCAGTATTGCGTGTGGTGGAGGCGATGCGTGACTATCTTTTTTTGCGTATTTTCAAGATTTCGGAAGTGCGACACCACGCAGATGCGTGGTTTTTCGCTATCAAGATCTTTAAAAAATTGTTGTAGATGAATTCTTCATGTTCTACTTTGGATCGCTTTTATATAGTATATCGTCTGAGAGATGTTAAACTGTAGAGTGTTTTTCAAACCAGATTAAAAACTCTTTTTTAAGGTAAACAACGTTATACCATCGACATTCTCGTTCTGTAGTTCGTAGACTTCATCTATGTTTAAAAGCAATCCAGTAGGATTTCTTCCGATAATGATATACTGATTGTTTCCATCAAGAGCAATGTAACTCCGCATCGCATCATCTAAAAGGATATCAGCGTTGTCAATGACAAACAGCTTTCCTTTGGATCGTTTTATGGAACTCTTATATAATTTATTCTGATCTAAATAATTGAAGCACTTTATACGTTTATCTTCCGCAGATAGTTCCTTCAAAAAAGAAAATACTGCTGACTTTCCAGTTCCAGAATCGCCGCACAGAAAAGTAATGTTGTTTTCGAGCTGAAAATCTACTTGAAAAGATGTGTGTCTCGTTTTTATGCCGTTTGTGACAACTGGTTTAATCTTCATTCATCCACCACTCCTTCAAAGCTTCGTAGGAATCTATTTCTCGTGTGCCATACTTGTCACAAACATTGACACTTTTCATTTCAAAAGAGATAAATGGGTAACTACAGTATACATTACCATCTGGAAGCGAATATATTACATCAAGTGCATTATCACCGCATTCACATATATCAAAAATATGATCTAGATGGTATATAATATTTAGGGCTGTTTTGCATCCAGTGGAAAGTTTGTCAATATTCAAAGCCGTGTTATCAAATCTGGAATTGAATGTATACTTGCTCAGCATGATAGAATCATCAATTCTTTTTATAATCTCAACAGCCCTGCTATCCAGGATATTTGCGGTATATTTATTAAAATAAATGTCATTCAAATGAATTAACTGCATATTTTTTGGAATTGCTTTTCTCTGATAAATCGTTATCATTTACAGCCCCACCTCCTGAAATGCTGCTTGCAGGATAGAATGATTTACCATCTGTTCTATCTTTTCAGAAACTGACAATCTCTTATCGTCTAAACCACATAAATCGTTTTCCTGTCTGTCGTCCCATTCGCAACAACTATTGACAAAACAAAATCCAACTTGCTTTTTATTTGTTTCAAATCCTGTGTTCCTTGTTATTTCTGTAAGAAGCTTTGCCACAATTTTCTCTGTATTCATTTTACTTTGATATTGGTACACAGATTTAAATAAACTTAACTCATCTGCAGTTCCGCCATCACTTATGAGTTTTACCAGTTTTTCTCTTGCCTCTAGTTTATCTTTACGTTGCTCTTTTAAATCATCATTTTCCGCAAACACCCACTTCTCCAGAAATTCAAATGACAGAAGAGAAAACTCAAAAGAATGTATTTTTATCACTTTAATATTATTTTTGCCAATTATACTTCTTTTTAATCGTTCCAATTCACGGAGAACATCTTGATTGTCTAATACAGTATCAACAATTACATAATATAAATTATTATCATCACTAATTTGTCTTATCGCTTTGTTTAAACGTGTATTGCTGTTTTTAGTTTCTACAATAAATTCTGGATACATAATTTTAAATACTGTATTCCAAAAAGCATATCCAGAGCCACTATCTTCACACCACACATATGTACTCATATATTATATCTCCCCTTTCCAAATTACTTACTTTGTTTCTAAAACGATATGCCACCACACCATGTTTGCAATTATTATAGCACATAAAATTGAATAATTCAATAGGATAATTTGCAGCAATTTCAATTACAGTATTGGCATAGAAAATTGACAGTCCCAAACGTCACCACTATCTGATTTCGCATATTTTCAGAGCAACGTCAAGCATCTGCATTGATCTTTTCCAGCAGAAGAAAAACACCCTCTATGACACCATTTTACCGAAACTTTATCAGAAACGATTGGCTGCCATAAAAGGTGTTGTTTTTGCTTTTTCTCGTTTTTCTTATATTCCATAACTATTATATTTATATTATTTTATATATGATATAAGATGATATTAAAATATATAATATATAGATGAATGCCCTCTTATGAGGGCTGTCAGCAGAGGAGCGCTAGCGAGTGTATGCTGGCATTGCTCGATGCAATCGGGAGGCACGGCAGTGCATGAATTTTTAATCTACTTTTATATTAACCTAAGATAATAAAAAGCAAAGTTGTATAAGTCGATTTTTGTTGACATTTATTCCCTAATAGTGTATAATTATAAAAGAATAATAAGTGAGGAGTAATTTCTATATGTGCCATTCTAACTCCACAAATTGCATAACTATTCCTTGTACGTATGATGTATCATTTTCCTCATTTGAAGTATCTGGAATTACGCAAACAACATTTTGCACCAGCAAGCAATCTGATATTTTTGCACTTATATATAATTATCTACTCAGAAGCACGAAAATAAAGCTAAACAATCTTTCTCCTTGTGTAAAAAATATAATTTCATCAAAAAATCTTAAATATCAATACATTTATGAAATGGCTATTGTTATGCTTCTTCTTATCAAAAATAATATTTTTGATAAAACTATCAAAATGAGTACGGATCTTCCAGAAGAATATATAGCAAATGCTGTATTATTGATAAATGATTATGGGATGCTATTTGGGCAAATCACTAGAAAAGGCTATATTCCAATAAAATACGTCTATTCATCTCATTTCAAAGTAAGCGTCAATGGGAACGAAGCAGACATATCTATCACCCATTCAAATAAAAAAAATTATTCTCGAGAAATTTGGTTTGGTCGAAGAATTTCATATCAACTGGGAGAAGATGATAGATCTGATTGCGAATTGATTTTAAGAGAAATCAGTCCTTATCATAATTTTGCTGAAGGACAATTTGAAGCAATGTGCAGTATATTAAATGCTTCAGGAAATTCTGTTTGCATTATGCCAACTGGTAGTGGAAAATCGCTCGTTTTTTACATGGTGTCATTTCTGCAACCGATGCCTGTTCTAGTAATTGCACCTACTGATATACTTATATCCGACCAAATCAGGAATCTTCGAGAAACCCATAACATTGATGATGTTTCTCATCTCAGAAATAGCTCTGATTCTGATTTCAAAAATTTCGATGTTTGCACTAAATTTATATACATGACTCCATCAACATTTCAGAATCGTGACTTCCTTTCAAAATGCATCTTTCTTAACAGCGGAACACAATTAAATGGCTTACGTGAAGAAAAAGTGACTCCTGATTCAAAACTAGCATATATAATCCTTGATGAAATTCATTGTATGTCTAATTGGAGTCACGACTTCAGACCTGAGTATCTCATGCTTTCTGAACATCTAAAAAAATATTTCACTAAAACTCCTATTATCGGATTAACCGGAACAGCTGATTATACAGTTGCTTTGGATATTCAAAAACAACTTGATATTCCTCAAACGAATATCTTCTCTCCACTTACATTTGACAAATTCAATACTGACTACAAATTTATATGCTGCAAAACACCAGAAAAAATGCAAGAAGAAATTTGTAGTCTTATTGACAGGCAAATTCTTTCAAATGAGAGGACTATTGTTTTTGTAAAGAATCCAGAACAACTTGAATACTTATGCCACACTTTTAATTCAAAGATAGCAGTCTTTAGCAACGATTCTACTGACGGATATGAAGCCTTTGCTGAAAATAATTCTCCTGTCCTTGTAGCAAGTAGCGATCTTGGCGTTGGAGTGAATCTTCATAATGTTAAGTGTACCCATTACCTGATGTGGAGCGACACCAACTGGCAGGCGCTGTGTAAGCTGTGTCACGACCAGAAGACCGGTACCGAGGACAGCAGACCGGAATACTCCTACTGAATAATCCGTTTCTCCTAACGCATACTATTTTTAGGAGAAACATCACCTAAACGCTTGACTTTTCTCCTAAAATCAGTTATAATTAGGACAAAGGAGCGTGAGGGCATGAGATCGTTTGATTACAGCAATCGGTTCAGTCGTTCTTGGGACAACGAGATTCTGGGACTTGTTGCGCAGATACACGAATATAAGGGACGGCAGGAGCTGTTCCTGAAGCAGAAACCTGCGAGTCTTGACCGTCTGGTCGAGATCGCAAAGGTGCAAAGCACCGAGGCTTCCAATGAGATCGAGGGCATCCGTACAACAAACACCCGCCTGATGCAGCTCATCAAGGACAAGACCATGCCACGCAACCGTGACGAAGAAGAAATCATGGGTTATCGTGATGTGCTGAATACCATTCATGAGAACTACGAATATATCCCGATTTCTGCAAATTATATCCTGCAGCTCCACCGTGACCTGTATCAGTATTCCCACAAGAGCATCGGCGGCACATTCAAGAACACGCAGAATTATATCAGCGCGACCGACGCGGACGGACACGAGTTTGTTTTATTTACGCCCTTAGCGCCCTATGAAACACCGTCGGCGGTAGAAGCAATCTGTGAAAGCTACAACCGCATGATTGCAACGCAGGAGGTCGATGCGCTGCTTCTGATTCCCGTGTTTATCCACGACTTTCTCTGCATCCACCCGTTCAACGACGGCAACGGCAGAATGAGCCGACTGCTGACAACACTGCTGCTGTACCGCAGCGGCTATGTCATCGGCAGATATATCTCCCTTGAGAGCAAGATCGCCAAGAACAAGAATCTTTACTACGATGCGCTGGAACAGTGTCAGAAAGGCTGGTACGAAAACGAGGAAGATGTTTTCCCGTTTATCAAGTACCTGCTGCAAACCATTCTGGCTGCCTACCGTGACTTCGAGGAACGTGTAACGCTGGTCGATGAGAAGCTGCCTGCCATTGAAATGGTTCGCCGTGCAGCCTACAACAAGATCGGCAAGTTTACCAAGAGTGAGATCATAGAGCTTTGCCCGACACTCAGCAAGGCATCTGTTGAGAGCTCGATCAAACAGCTTGTGGAAAAAGGACTGCTCCGGAAGCATGGAACAGGACGCAGCACCTTCTACACCAGAAGCGATGCCGAATAAAACATACGCACCTGTCTGAAAACGGCAGGTTCTTTTTGTATCCGCTGGGGTGGGGCTGGGGGCTGCACCGGTGGGGGCTTTGAAATCTCTACAGGAAATCAAACACAAGACCGGCGCCCCCTCTCGTGCGCAAAAATCGCATTTCAAAGCCCCTATTGACGGGTGCTGCTCTGAATAAATCAAAGGACTTGTTTTCCCACGAACTGTCGGGAAATTCAAGTCCTTTTTTGTTTCTGCCGTATTTACGGCATTTCTTTGATTTCGTTTGAAAAAGGTGGTGTAATCAATGGCGAAGGACGGCACACGCCGAGGCGGTGCAAGACCGGGCGCTGGCAGGAAACCGAAAGCGCTCGCGGATAAAATTGCAGAGGGAAAACGAGCCGAGGTGATGATGCAGCCTGCCGAACTGGAAGCCGCCGACACGCCGCCTGTCCGTGATTTTATGACGGAAATGCAGCGCGACGGCTCGAAGCTCTGCGCCGATGAGGTCTACACCGAAACCTACAAGTGGCTGAAAAGCTACGGCTGCGACAAGCTGGTCAATCCGGAGCTCGTGCAGCAGTACGCGATGAGCGTTTCCCGTTGGATACACTGCGAGGAAGTGGTGTCCAAGACCGGCTACATCGCAAAGCATCCGACGACCGGCAGCCCGATCGCTTCTCCGTATGTGGCGATCAGCCAGTCATACCTGAAACAGTCCAACGTCTGCTGGAATCAGATCTACCAGATCGTCCGTGCGAATTGCTCGACGGAGTTTCAGGGAAATCCGCAGGAGGACATGATGGAGCGTCTGCTCCGCAGCAGAAAGTGAGGAATGTATGCAAACAACAACCGATTTTCAGCTTGTCCCGACCGACAAGCTCATCCCGTATGTCAACAATGCCCGCACGCACTCGAAGGAACAGATCACGAAGCTACGCTCCTCGCTGCGGGAATTCGGATTCATCAATCCGGTCATCATCGACCGCGACTTCAATGTCATTGCAGGTCACGGCAGAATTGAGGCGGCGAAGGCAGAGGGCATCACGGAGGTGCCGTGTGTCTATGTCGACCACCTGACCGAAGCACAGAAGAAAGCGTACATTCTCGCGGATAATCGCATGGCGCTTGACGCTGGCTGGGATGAAGAACTGCTCGCCGTGGAACTGTCAGAGCTGCAAGACCTCGGTTACGACCTTGCCATGACCGGCTTTGACGAAAAGGAACTGGCTGACCTGTTCTCCGACAAGACCGACAGCGATGCAAAGGACGATGATTTCGACCTGACCGCTGCTCTGGAGAAAGCATCCTTCGTGCAGCGCGGTGATGTGTGGACGGTCGGCAGGCATCGCCTGATGTGCGGTGACGCCACCAGCGCAGATGATGTCAATACGCTCATGGGCAGCGTGAAGGCAAACCTGATCCTGACCGATCCGCCCTACGGTGTATCTTTCAAGAGTGCCAGCGGGCTGACCATTCAGAACGACAGCATGAAGAACGAGGAGTTTTACACATTCCTGCTGTCGGCATTTCAGTGTATGGCTGACCACCTTGAAAAGGGCGGCGCTGCCTATGTATTCCATGCAGACACCGAGGGACTGAACTTCCGCCGCGCCTTCATCGATGCTGGCTTCCACCTTGCAGGTTGCTGCATCTGGGTGAAGGACAGCCTTGTGCTCGGACGTTCCGATTATCAGTGGCAGCACGAACCGGTGCTGTACGGCTTCATGCAGAACGGCAAGCACAACTGGTACTCCGACCGCAAGCAGACCACCATCTGGAATTTCGACAAGCCAAAGCGCAACGCCAACCACCCGACCAGCAAGCCGCTGGATCTGCTCGGTTATCCGATCGGCAATTCCACGCAGGAGAATGCCGTCGTCATCGACACCTTCGGTGGCAGCGGCTCAACGCTCATGGCTTGTGAGCAGATGAACCGCATCTGCTACATGATGGAGCTTGACGAAAAATACGCATCGGTGATCCTGCGCCGCTATGTGGAGGACACCGGCGACGCGGCAGGTGTATTTGTTACCCGCAACGGGCAGCAGATTCCGTATGCTGACCTTGTAAAAGAGGTGGAACGCTCGGATTCCTGAGCCCTGCAGCAAATTGTGAACAGATTGATACTAAGTAAGACGTAATATGCACAAATAGAAAGGCTCGTATTTCCGTACATTTCGGCGGTTTACAGTCTTGCTATCTGTGCGATTAAGAGCTAATATGTGACTACAATCAAAGCCGCAGCGACGGCGAAAACAGGAGGTCACATTATGGAAATCAAGTTTAATATCGAGAAGAGCCAGCGCAAGTGGCTGGCACAGGCAATCGCAGCATCGACCGGCGGCGAGGTCAAGTACCTCGGCGTTCCGAGCTGCGCATTTCAGATCGGCGCATTCCACCTCAGCAAGGACGCAGTGCTCACCTTCGACGATAGCGTGGATGACGAAACGCTCGACAAGCTGCTTGACGATCTGGACGACGCTGGCTACGACTGGGACGAGCCGACCGATGAGCTGACGGTCACGATGCCGCGAGACCTCTTCACGGATCAGGCGCTGACGAATCTGCGTCAGGTCATCGCCAACAAGAAAACGCTCCTGATGCACGCACTGGAGACCGACAGCCTTGAGATCAACGAGGATGAGGAGACGGTCGGGTTCCCGTGGTTCACGCTCCACGATCCTTCCGACGGCGACGCCTACATCAAGTTCATTTCGATGCTCTGCGCCTTCGTCAAGGAGCGCAAACGCGTCAACGACAAGCCGGACACCAGCGACAACGAGAAGTACGCCTTCCGCTGCTTCCTCCTGCGCATCGGTATGATCGGCGCGGAATACAAGGCGGCAAGGAAGGTGCTGCTCCGGAACCTGACCGGCAGCTCCGCATTCCGCCACGGCAAGCCGGAAGGAGGCGAAGACGATGCGGTTTCCGAATGATGCAGAACTGAAAGCCCTGCGGGAGCGTTATCCCTCAGGTACACGCATTCGCCTGATCCGCATGGCGGACGATCCCAATCCGGTACCACCCGGAACGATCGGCGTGGTTGCGATCATCGACGATGCTGGTAACATCCACATGAAATGGCAGAACGGCAGAGCGCTGGCGCTGATCGAGGGCGTGGATGAGTTCGAGGTCATTTCCCCCGACACCGGGGGCTCCAAAAAATAGAGCACCTATTCCATTGTATCCCATATTACCATAGAATGTCAAGAATAGCAAGCCTGTAAAGTACACAATCATGAAGGCTGTATTTTCCGCGATATTCTGTAGTTTTAGCGGCTTGATATAATTCGCTAAAAGAGTTAATATGTGACTACCGAAAGGGAAAACGCCCTACGGTAAGCCAAAAATTAACTTTGCGGAGGATACGAAAATGACTGAGAGAACAGCACAGCAGATCACCAGAATGAAGGAGCAGACGATCGGCGTTGAGGTCGAGATGAACCACATCAAGCGCAGCGCGGCTGCAAAGATCGCCGCCGACTTCTTCGGCACCGGCAGATACGAAAACACAGCACGCCGGAACGGTTACGAAACCTACAGCGCTTGGGACGCACAGGGACGCGAGTGGAAGTTCCAGAAGGACGTCAGCATCGCGGGCATCGACAGCGAAAAGTGCGAACTGGTAACGCCGATCCTGCACTACGACGACATCGAAACCCTGCAGGAGCTGATCCGCCGCCTGAGAAAGGCTGGAGCGATCAGCCACGCAGGAGTCGGCGCAGGGGTTCACATTCACATCGGCGCCAACGGACACACACCGCAGACGCTCCGGAACCTCGCCAACATCATGGCGAGCCACGAAAGCCTGATCGCCGAGGCGATCAAGATCGACCAGAGCAGAATGAACCGCTTCTGCAGAACGGTTGATCCACGCTTCCTTGAAACCCTCAACAAGAAGAAGCCCACCACGATGGCGCAGCTTGCAGACATCTGGTACGGCGCACAGGGATGCGACTTTGGCAGAAGCCAGCACTACAATCAGAGCCGCTACCATATGCTCAACCTGCACGCCACCTTCACAAAAGGCACGATTGAATTCCGCCTTTTCCAGTTCGACAAGCCTGCAAACGGCAAGAAGAACGGGCTCCACGCAGGGCAGCTCAAGAGCTACATTCAGCTTTGCCTCGCACTGAGCCAGATGGCAAAGGATGTGCGTAGCGCAAGCTCCAAGCCCCAGCAGCACGAAAACCCCAAATTCGCAATGCGCACTTGGCTGATGCGACTGGGCTTCATGGGCGACGAATTCGCAACAGCACGCGACTTCCTGACGCGCAACCTTTCCGGCGACTGCGCCTTCCGCTTCGGCAGACCTTGACGG
>OFMN01002284.1_pt1 | contig 10303 bp, 8 predicted proteins | sample 1541791 | NCBI WGS metagenome assembly OFMN01 (sample SAMN04209248, study PRJEB22552) | human gut metagenome | biome: gut; material: feces | host: Homo sapiens | place: USA: Oklahoma
CTGAAACAATTCTGTTTCCTCTTCTATACTTTTCAGGGGTTCATCTTTTCTAAATAACGTACAATCTACAAATCTACAATCTATTCCAAGCCCTGGATTGCCATCACTGTTTTCTGATACTTTTCTGATACCTTCTGAAATAACTCTTCACTGCCTGCAGTTTCTTTTTCTCTTAACTTTTCTGTAAGTTCCGCACTCACTTCAAAAAGTTCATCAAATCCCAGATTCAGACACACACCTTTTAATGTATGTGCTGCACGAAATGCCTCTTCTCCATCATTCTTAGCAAGACTTTCTTTTAACTGAGCAAAACTTGGATCCTGTAAAAATTTTAATGCGAAACGCTTAACTATAGCCTCGCTTCCTAATCTTCCCAGAACACCTTCATAATCTGAGCCCATCTGTTCATAACATTCTTTTACTGTCATTTTTTCTCCCTCACTCTATTCTTTCAAAATCATTTTGAGTACATTGTTATTTTTAATTATAATTGATGTTAGGGGTAAAATACATTTTGACCTTAACTTCATTATATCAGAGAATCCCACAAAATCAAGAAAAGGTATCCTTGACATTTTTCTGGTAAAACTATATAATTTCCGAGGTATTTATACACTATTATGTACTCTCGGAATCTTTTTGTGCTTGATTTTGTGAGAAGATTTCGAGAATACATTATTTTATAAGGGAGGTACTTATGAAGGAAAGAGAAAGGTTAGGTTCTCGTCTTGGATTTATTCTTATTTCTGCTGGTTGTGCTATCGGAATAGGAAATGTATGGAAGTTCCCTTATATGGCAGGTCAGGGAGGCGGTGGCGCTTTCGTGTTATTCTACCTTCTTTTCCTGTTAATTCTCGGACTTCCTATTATGACAATGGAATTTGCAGTTGGAAGAGCCAGTCAAAAAAGCCCGGTAAAAGCTTACTATGCTTTGGAAAAGCCGGGACAGAAGTGGCATATTCATGGTTACATTACACTAATCGGCTGCTATTTATTAATGATGTTTTACACAACAGTTGCTGGATGGATGCTTCATTACTTCTATCTGACTGCAACAGGAAAGTTTACAGGTTTGGATTCCGATGCTGTAGCTTCACAATTTAATACCATGCTCAGCCAGCCGCAGGTTATGGGCTTTTGGATGGTCATTATTGTTATCGCAGGTATCTTAGTCTGCTCCATCGGATTACAAAACGGTCTTGAAAAGGTAACAAAGGTAATGATGATCTCTCTTTTATTTATTATGGTCATTCTTGCCATTAACAGCTTTTTTATGGATGGTGCCAAAGAAGGATTAAGCTTTTATTTAATTCCTGACTTTGAACGAATGAAAGAAATCGGAATCATCAAAACAATTACCGGAGCGATGAATCAGGCATTCTTTACTTTAAGTCTCGGTATTGGCGCTATGTCTATTTTCGGAAGTTATATTGGGAAAGAACGCTCCCTGCTCGGAGAATCTTTAAATATCGCTTTATTAGACACTTTTGTAGCTATTACATCCGGACTCATCATTTTCCCGGCCTGCTTTACATTCCATGTAGACCAGACTTCCGGCCCTGGACTTATCTTCATTACTCTGCCGAATATTTTTAATCATATTCCTATGGGTAAATTATGGGGAAGTTTATTCTTCATATTTATGTCCTTTGCCGCTTTTTCTACTATTCTTGCCGTATTTGAGAATATCATTTCCTGCGGTATGGAATTAACCGGATGGAGTAGAAAGAAATCCAGCTTTATCAATGCAATTGCCATCATTCTGCTTTCTGTTCCATGTGTCCTTGGATATAACTTATGGAGCAGTGATATCTTTGCAGTATTTGGCGGTGCTGTGCTTGATTTTGAAGACTTCTTAGTAAGTAATCTGTTCTTACCTCTCGGTTCTCTTGTATATCTTTTATTCTGTACAAGCAGATACGGCTGGGGCTGGAAGAACTTCACTACAGAAGCCAATACCGGAAAAGGTCTGAAAATACAAAACTGGATGAGAGGATATATCTCTTATATACTTCCGCTCATTGTCCTCTTCATCTTCTTCTTTGGTCTATACGACAAATTTTAATCTGTAGATTTGGTACAGATGAAAAAATAAAACCTATCCTATCCCATCTGCTCTGTAGTCGCTGGGTTTAAGATGCTCATCCGCATCTTAAACCCGCTCCCAAGCCGCATCTGGGATAGGATAGGTTTTATTTTTTCTGACTATTCCAAATCCACAGTTAGGCGGGAATGGGGATTCTCCAGAAGTGCGTGTCTTTTGACTGAATTGTATTAAGTCATCTAAAAAACAAAGAATTGTTATAAGTTTGATTTTGCTTGAACTTCTTCGGGAGATCCGTATTTTTTCTTTTCTGTATGTATTTTAGGGCATAAAAACCCCTTGTCTGCATTTTTAAAAGTGCTCTTTTTCTAAGCCGTCTTTCCTTCGGTTTTTCCTTCAAATTTCTTGATTTCACCATGAAGCGACATAATCTTCGCTCATCATGCCTACTGCTGTTACTGAAGTTTATTCTCATCGTATTCTCTATAAACTTCCTCAAATACATATGCCGGAGACCAACTTACATAATCATCGCTGTACTTCACGAGATAGCCTGCATCCTCTGGATTTTTATCTGCCGAAATCCGATATTCCCTGTAGTTATTGTAATTTCCTCTTGTCATTGGGCTTGCTTCAATTACTTTTGTTCCAACATACTTTTTCATGTTCTTTTACCTTTCCTTTCTTAAAAATGAGTATAAAAATAACACGCCTGGTCTTTGTTTACCAAACGTGTTAATTACATAGATAATATTTTCATATCTTTCCACAGAGTTCTTAATGATTTGCTGTTAACTTCGTACCCTTGTAATAAAAGTTCTGGGGTATCAAAAAACTTAGCCGCCCCCTCCGGACATTCGCATATAAATAGTTTATCGTCCCTCCAAGAGATATTATACCTCGTATCATGCAGAAGGAACTCAATATCTAATCCCATTTGAATTGCGTCTTCTAATTCTGTAAGACTCTCTAATTTTCCATAAGACTCATGCTCAATCATCCTTCATCACCTCACTTAAAATATCGCTGTTAGCAATTTTATGCCCTAACTTAAGTGCATTATCATGCTTGCTTTCTCTCTTCAATGTGCCTTTATCCGTTAGATACCAATTATTATAGTGTGGAAACTACTGGATGTTCCTTTGCATTTCCATGATCACTCATATCTATATCTAACTTCGGCTTTCCATCTTTGCCATAATATCTCCTGCTTTGAATTACCCCATCTTTATAATTATCAAACACACTGTTAGGGGTTCCCATATACGGAACGGAATGAACAGTTCCTTTTGTTCGATTTACCAAAGCTTTTCTCTGCCAATTGACATCTGTATAAGCTTCTTTTATGTCCTTCCATTTCTTATCATCATTATATTTCATGCGGCCAAATTCTACAAGAGAACCAATAGATTTTCCAAGCACATTTTTATATCTTCTATACTGTGCAATATCTCTTCCAGCATTTTGAATCATCTCTGGTGGAAATTGTTTCACAGCTTTAAGACTTCGTGGAGCTACTCTCCCTCTCATATCAAGATAGATACGTTCTCGCTGCTGTTTTAACCCCATCCTCTTGTTGTACCTGGCATATTCGCCTAGTTGAGCCTGATATTTTGCTTTATGCAGCATAACTTCATCTTTATCCGCCCCGCCGCTCTCCATGAGTTTTACTTTCTGCCGCTGCGCTCTCATGGCTGTTTCCATTTTTCTCTGTTTTTGTCTTGCTTCATAAGCCGTATACTCTTTTCCAGCAAAGCTTTTCGGAGTATTGTCTTTCTTGTTTTGTTTATCCAGCCATTCATCTGTATAATTTCTTACCGAAATGCCAGGAAAGAACGGATAATACAGATGATAACAGTTTGCTCCAAGAAGTCCCGTTACTGTCCCTAAACCGCAAACAGAAACTAGCTGCTGCCTCGAATATACTCTGCCCTGCCACACTGCATGGGCTGGTCTTGCTCCTGAGTGCCAGTCCACTTCGAAGTATTCTGTTCCAAGCTGCTGTGCATAATACTCATTAATCTTTCCGCAAACCTGTGCTACTCCTGTTAAGACTGCCCTTCTGGCAGCCACATCAACCCTGTTGGTCCATCCGGAAGGATAATCAATTGTCCTCATGCCGCTGTTTGTTAGTTGCGTAACGGTTTTTCTTAAAACACCGCCATAATCAAATGCCCCGATATTTCAATCCACGCCTCTATGAAGGAGGCGACAGCTATCCGGAAATAAAAGATATACAGATTGGAGCATTTCAATCCACGCCTCCATGAAGAAGGCGACCTCAATCTTCTTTAAAACAGGAGTATCAACATCTGATTTCAATTCACGCCTCCGGGAAGGAGGCGACTGCAACATATTGTGATACCTCAGCTATCATGTACATATCTAGTCTCAACAACTTTTTTGTTCGCTATTTTTAGCTTTATATCGCAATATATTGTACTATTTTTCCTTTTTTAAGTGCGAATGGCCTGCGTTTTTTGCGTAGCTTATGATTCGCATTATGTTTAATTTTTAATATTTTCTATATTTTATTTCAAGGTATTCCTTTTTAACGAAGATAAGATAATAAGAAACTTTTTCTTTCTACATTTGACTATATCTAAATTTAGAAAGATTTTCGAAAAAGGGATTTTGGCAATCTCCATTCTCACCAACTGTAGATTTCGATTAGACAGAAAGAAGAAATAATACCCTATCCCAGATGCGGCTTCGGAGCGTGTTTAGGATGCGGATGAGCATTTTAAACACAGCGATTACAGAGCAGATGGGATAGGGTATTATTTCTTTTTTCGTCTACACCAAATCTACAAATCCGTATCGTGTTTAAGATGCGGATGAGCATTTTAAACACAGCGACTACAGAGCAGATGGGATAGGGTAGTTTTTCTTTTTTCGTCTACACCAAATCTACAGATCCGTATCGTCTATATCGATCTCTTTTGGTTGTTTACGATAGAGGATATCATACATTACCGGAATGATAAACAATGTCATAAGCGTTGCATATAAAAGGCCGAATGCGACTACAACAGCCATTCCTTTCTGCATTGCATTTCCGGCATCCTGTGAAAATACCATAACGCTCATAGAAAGTATTGTTGTGAGTGCGGTCATGAGGATTGGTCGCATCCTTGTTTTTCCGGTTTCGATCAGTGCTTCTTTTTTTGCCATGCCGCCCATCCGCAACTGATTGACGTAATCTACAAATACAATACCGTTATTTACGACGGTTCCCATCAGAATCATGAAGCCCATTAATGCCATTGATGAAATGGACAAATGGAAAATTCCAAGACCGATCATTCCGCCTGTAAATGCCAGTGGTACGGTAAATATAACAATAAACGGAGATAAGAGGCTCTGGAACTGTGCTACCATGATAAGGTAGATGAGCAAAAAGCCGAGTGCTAATGCTTTTCCCATCTGTTTTAACATTTCTGTGGTCTGTGTTGCATCTCCGGCAAGTTCTACTTCGTAACCATCCGGTGCTTTATATTTATCAATCTTTTCTTGAAGTTTTCTTGATAACAAGGTGGCATTGGCATTCTCTTCTAATTCTGCTGTTACAGTCAGATACGGCTTTTGATTTTCTCTGGTGATACTTTCCATGCTGTATCCATCGTCTTCTGATGCAAATTCAGACAGTTTATATGTATGTTTTTCATCTTCGCCATCACTATTTTTTTCGGTCGTTTCGATTTTCATATCTAAAATGTTTTCATAGGTGAGTTTGTCTGTCTCATTGATCAGATTTACTTCCACATCTTTATCATCCATATTTAAGGTAATCGCATTTTTTTCGGTTGTTGTATGTTTTGCGATTTCCTGATAAATCTGTGCTATCGTAAGACCATGTTCTGCTGCTTTATTTCGATTAATTTTTAAATGTAACATCTTATCGGCAGTTTCGATACCATTTGTTGCTGTTTTTACTCCAGAGATATTTTTCATCATCTTTACAACATCTTCGCTGATCTTAATTAATTTCTGCTGATTTTCTCCGTATACATTGACAGAAAGCCCCCCACCGCTAAGCGTGGACATATCACCTATTGCAGAGGAAGATACCGTAAGTTTTTTACATCGTACATTCTTTGTCTTATTCTCGATATCTTTTCGGATTTTACGGAATTCTTTGGTTGTTTTAATATTTTCTTCTGTAATAATATTAAAAGTAAATGTTGTATAATTATCTGTTGCTCCGGTTTCCATCATACTTGAAGTTACACTGGCATTGCCATCAAGACCTGCCACCTTCTTAATTCCGTCTATTCCTGTCAGTATTCCCATTACTTCATCGGCTGTCTGGTATGCCTTTTCTTTCTTGATCGTATCTTCTAATGTCATGCTGACTGCAATCTGGTTACTGTCCATATCATCCATCATAACAATTCCTGTCTGCATACTCTGCATCACACAAATAATGAGCAATACAATAGAGATAAGCAGCGGAATGATTTTAAATCGAAGTGCAAGTTCTAAAATGTTTCCATAAATATCTTTTATCTTCTCAAACCATGGCTGTTTTATCTCTTTTGCTTTTCGAAGAATTACCGAACCCATTGTCGGGACAACGGTAAGAGCCACAAGCAGGGAGGCTATCAGTGCATACGATATCGTAAATGCAAATGGAATCAATAACTGACTTACCATACCGGATGTGTAAACCATCGGGAGAAATACACAGATTGTTGTAAGTGTAGAAGCTAAGATTGGTCCCGCTACCTGTGCTGTTCCCCGAACTGCTGCCTTTGGCGCTGACATGCCTTCATTGCTGAATCGATATACATTTTCCATAACTACAATAGAGTTGTCTACAAGCATACCGATTCCAAGACAAAGTCCGGCCAGAGACATAACATTAATATTGATTCCGGTAAAGTACATGATAATAATCGCAAATAATACACTAAACGGAATACTAAATGCAACAATGATTGTCGGACGTATATCTTTTAAGAAGAGAGCAAGGACGATGATCGCGAGTACCGCACCTAATAAAATACTATTCAATACACTCTTTATAATGATATTGATATACTCTCCCTGATTCATTATGATCGCAAAAGAAAGACCTTTATATTTCTGCTCCAGTTTTTTAAATGCATTCTGAATTCCTTTGGATACGGTACTTGTATTCGATGTACTTCCTTTAAATACAGATAACAGAATGGCATTCTCTCCATTTACTTTTGAATAAGCTTCGCCCTGATTATCTACAACAGTCACATCTGCAACATCTTTCACCCGAATCTTTCCTACTCCATCAATCTTCGTAAGTACAAGATTATTCAGCTGCTTTTCATTTGTAAAATTATCTCCGACTTCTACAAGCCACTGATGATCACTCTTATCTTCGATATATCCTGCAGGCATTGAAAAATTCTGTGCTGAAATCATTGTTGATAAAGTATCGAGACTCAGCAATGCATCAATGTTTGCGTTCTCTCTGGCAGCCTTTCTGGAATCTTCCAGCTTATCCTCTGCATCATCTAATTCCTTCTGCGCTGACTCTATCTGTGTCTTTCCTGCTGCGATCTGTGCCTGACCGGCACCAAATCCGGCTGCTGCAGAATAGCCGCCTGCAATTAATTTTGACTGCTGCTTATCAAGCCCTTTCATCTGCTCTTTTAACTTATCAATAATCGTCTTTTGTACTTTAATTTTTATTTTCAAATTAGAAAGTTCTGTATCAATCTGCGGAAGACGAACTTCCACTGCTTTATACATTTGCTTCAAAGAATCTATCGTCAGTTTAGAAAACTGTTCACCATACCCTATCTGCTCCATCCAGGAGACAAACGCTTCAAACTGTTTTGGATGATTTATTGCCTCTTTCACTGATTCCGGAATTGTAATCCCCATCTGTTTTGCTGCTTCACCCATTGTCACATTTAAGTTTTTGAATGTATTATTTAAAGTATGGTATGTTTTCTCAAGACCTGCTTCTTTATATGCCTTTTTTTCTGCCTTTAATGCACTCTGGCTTGCCTTCAGACTATTAAGTTCTGCTTCGTATGCTGCTTTCTGTGATAATGCCTCAGCAAGCTTTGTCTGCGCCTCAGCAAGCTTCTGATTCGTTTCTTGCTGCTTGCCGCTTAACGTCTTTTCCTGCTTTTTTAACTGTTCTTTACTCTTTTTTAGAGAAGCCCTTGCATCTTCAATCTTCTCACTTGCCTCAAGAAGCTTGTCATTTGTCTGTCCGAGAATCTTATCATTCATCTGGTCAATCTTCTTCTCATTCAGACGAATCTCTACATGATCTTCAATAAGACCGTTAGCCGATACACTTGCCACACCATCCTGACGTTCTAAATATGGCTTGATCGTCTTTTCTGCAAAATTAGACAGCTCTTTAATATCCTTCCCTTCGTAACTGACACTGGCATACATTGTCGCCATCATATCCGCACTGATCTCCATGATATTCGGTGTTCCACACCCCTCCGGCAGACTCAGCGAATTCAATGCCTTAGACACACGAACAAGCGCCGCTTCCATGTTGGTATCTTCCGCAAATTCAAGCATCAGCATCCCATAATTATTGGCAGAAGTACTTGTCAGTTTCTCTACGCCATTAATCGTACCAAGCGTACTCTCCATCGGCTTAATAACATCATTCTCCACCTTTTCCGGAGAAGCTCCTACTTCTGTTGTAATCACCGCCATATATGGCAGTTCTAACTCCGGCAGAAGATCTGTCTGCATCTCACTAAGACTGACAAAACCAACAACCAAAACAACGATTACCGTCACCAGAACAAAATACGGTTTCTTTACAAAAAATTTCGTCATATCCTTTCCTCAAACTTTCCTTTTACTCTTTTTTACTCTTTCTTATTCATTCTTACTCTTTTATTCCCTAAAAACATCTACTCTCTGTAACTGTTCCCTTTCATCAAAGTATTTCATCAAAATCAGACAGTATTGTATAAATTGTATCATGAACTCCTGATTTTTTTCAATAGAGGAAAGAGCGGAAATCCTCTTGCATTAAATCATTATTCTGCTATCATAGGATTACGAGAGTAGCTAACATCATGATACTATTCTTAAATTTCAGGAGGTTTAAAAGACATTATGATACAGGATATTTACCCACATAAATTAGATAACCATTTTGATATTGATGCAAAGCCGGATAATGATAGCATCGTTTTATATTTCACTAAGGAAGGGATTCTTCATAAACTCTCTTCTTATAAAGATTACGAAAATTATCTCTTTTTCCCGACCGTTCAGGATTTTATAACAAAAGACGGTGCATTTCCTTTTGAAAAAGATGCCCTTACTTATCTTTTTTCTGTCGATGATGCTCATTACTTTTTATTAGAACAGGAACCTGCACAACTTCCAAAAGGGTTTACCTTTACCCCGATCCGTAATCTTCGCAAAAAAAATGTCCACCCAAAGCACCGTATTTTTTCGGGCATCACAGGCTTTCAGCTTAGTAACTGGTATAAAAATAATCGTTTTTGCGGATGCTGCGGAAATAAAACTGTCCACTCTACTACAGAACGAGCTTTAATGTGTCCTTCTTGCGGACATGTTATTTATCCTCGAATCGTGCCTGCTGTTATTGTCGGCATATGTAATGATGATAAAATTCTTGTCACAAAGTATCGTACAGGTTTTGCACACTACGCACTTGTTGCTGGCTTCACTGAAATTGGAGAAACTTTGGAAGAGACTGTACAAAGAGAAGTACTTGAAGAAACCGGACTGCGGGTAAAAAACATCCGTTATTATAAATCACAGCCATGGGGAATCGTTGATGATATCCTTGCCGGTTTCTATTGTGATGTGGATGGAGAAACTGATATTCATATGGATGAATCTGAATTAAAACTGGCAGAATGGAAGACCAGAGAAGAGCTTGAACTCCAACCGGATGATTTTAGTCTCACAAATGAAATGATGCTTATGTTTAAAAATGGAAGAATGTAAAAGGGTATATACAAAAAGAAGGATGCTGTATGATAGGCTTCCTTCTTTTTATTATAAATTATTCATTATTTCAATCCACTGCTGCCATTAATTTACTTACCTTAATTTATTAAAACAACAGTTGAAGTCCCATTGCAATGATCCACATATACGCACAGGTCTTTGGAATCATCAGTAATCCAACTTTTGGTTTTGTTTTGCTAAATAATGTTACAGGAAGGTAACAGCCAAAGGAAATAATAATCGCTGCGACCGAGACTGTAATTAATTCTGTGTAAACTCTAAAAGAGCTGTATATCCTCTTGGATT